>Ga0247844_1003327_pt1 | contig 23853 bp, 20 predicted proteins | sample LaCtaG_FD_192421 | JGI IMG/M metagenome (GOLD analysis project Ga0247844, IMG submission 192421) | Freshwater microbial communities from meromictic Lake La Cruz, Castile-La Mancha, Spain - LaCruzMarch201714.5m_1 | ecosystem: Environmental > Aquatic > Freshwater > Lake | place: Spain: Castile-La... | reverse complement strand
TTAGGCGCTGGAGCGACTGTAGGTGCCTTGACAGGTGTGGCTACGGGAAGCCTTAAGAAGGGCTTGATGGCGGGTCTAGGGGCTTATGGTGGTGCTGGTCTAGGTCAAGGTCTACAGGCTGCGGCTGGAACACCTGAGAATTTAATTTCTGCAAATCCACCTTATAACCCAGATTTGCTAACTACTTACGGGCCACCACCAACATCACCTTTAGGGATAGGTTCTGAAGGGGCATCAATATCCGCAGGGACTTATACCCCCACACCTGCTGTTACCCCGGACATGAGTACTTTATCTGGCACTGCCGGAGACTTTGTTCCTTCTACTACTGGGCCTGTACCCGGTAGCGGCGGTCAAGCACTTGGAAGTGTGGCTAAAGATACGACTTATGCTCAGTTACCACCTCCACCCCCAGTGCAGGCTACAGGTATAGACGCAATTACTGGCGGCACTAAAGCCATGATTCAACCGGGAGCAGAAGGTGCCGCTGCTCGGGCTAGGTTTGGTGCGGCTCTTCCCTACGGTACAACTATAGCCGCAGGTGTGCCTTTGGCTTCGGCGGCAGCAGAACCTCCAAAAGGCCCCGAGCCATCAAAATCCTACATCCGTGGCTACGATTTAAACATTACTAACCCATCGGGCACGCCCCAGTACACCCCGCAAGACACAAGGGAGCGGGAGCAGGTACGTTATGCATTCAGCCCACGGCCTATTTACGAAGCCGCTCAAGGTGGTCTAGCCGCCCTCAACGGTCAAACCTACGATGACGAGTATGGTCGGGATGAGTACAAGGCTGGTGGGCAGGCTAAAACCAGATCTAAATCTCTTAGGGGAAACCCCTACTACAAGTTTGCCCAAGATCGTAGGGACTCCAGCATGGAAGCCGCTGTTGACCAGAACTTTGCTAAAGGTGGCCTACCCCCACGGTTCTTACAGGGTGCTGGAGATGGTATGAGCGACTCGATTAAGGCACGTATTGGTGGGGTGCAGGAGGCTCGACTGGCTGATGGTGAGTTTGTAGTTCCAGCAGATGTGGTATCTCATCTTGGTAATGGGTCAAGCAAAGCCGGTGCTAAGAAGTTGTATGCGATGATGGACAAAATTAGAAAAGCAAGGACAGGGCGCACAAGACAAGCACCTGAAGTCAACGCACGAAGATATATGCCCGCATGAACTACGAGATAAGACTAGAGAAATTTAAAGAAACGTATTCAGAATTAGAGCCTTTATATAGGCAGCATTACTCAGAGATGGTTGAGCGGTTGTCAGAGCAAGGGGTGCAGTACTCTCCATACAACCCAAGACTTGACGAGTACATAAGGGCTAGTGATGGTGGGTGGTTACTGACTTTTGTTTTACGGCTAGACGGTAAAGCGGTTGGTTATAGCAATGTCTATATAACTAACGATATGCATAACCAAGACCTGATAGCCCAAGAAGATACCGTCTTTGTTCTGAAAGAGCATCGAACAGGTTGGGGACGAAAGTTAATTAGAGCAGTACACGAAGAATTAGAGAAACGTGGTGTTAAGAGATTAAACATCACGACAGCAACAGACTTGAGAGTATCAAAACTTTTATCTCGTATGGGGTATCAGCATACAGCCCATGCAATGACTGTAACTTTTTGAGGTAACAAACTATGTGTTCTCCTTCAGCACCAGCACAACCAACCAGTACGTCGCAAACGACGATACCTGAATACGCTAAACCATATGCGGAGAAGATGCTTGGTAAGGCCGAAGCCGCAACCGAGGCTCCGTATCAAACCTATGGTGGGCAGCGTATGGCTACTGCTACTCCAGAGCAACAAGCCGTTCGACAAAACGTGGCTGCTATGCAGCAACCCGGTCAATTTGCTGCTGGTACTGGGTTAGCCGCTGCTGGTGGGTTAGGTGCTCTCGGTGCAGGGCAACAGTATATGCAGATGGCTACCGACCCCGGTGCACAGCAAGCCTTTATGTCTCCCTATATGCAGAACGTAGTTGACCTGCAAAAACAAGAAGCCATCCGTGATGCCCAAAAGGGTATGTTGGCTCAGAACTTGGGCGCGGCTCGTCAGGGTACATATGGAGGTGCACGTCAACTTCTTGCTGGTACCGAGCGTGAGCGCAACCTACAACAAAATCTGGCAAACATTCAGGCTTCTGGTACACAGAAAGCCTACGAAGACGCTATGCGTGGTATGCAGTTTGGCACTACGGCTGGTATACAAGGCGCTCAAGCCGCCACCCAAGCAGGGGCTACGTTGGGTCAGTTGGGAATTGGGCAGCAGCAGGCAGGTATTGACTTGGCTAAAGCGCAAGAAGCCTTTGGTGCAATGGGTCAGGCCGAGCAACAGAAAGCCCTTGACCTCCAGTATCAGGACTTCTTACAGCAACAACAGTATCCGTACAAGCAACTTGGCTTCATGTCTGACATCCTGCGTGGTAGTGCAAACCTTGCGGCTACTGGCGGTAAGACTATTTATGAGCCGCCCCCATCCGTAGCATCACAGATCGGTGGTTTGGGATTGGCTGGGCTTGGCGTATATAACCTTCTGAAGTGAGATTAAGATGGACGACATGGATAACTTTGACTTGCTATCAGCCGAAAAGGTCGCCGCTAAATACGGTGGGGATAAGCGTAAGATTGGTCAAGCCGCTCAAATGGGGTTGGTTAACCCAACGGTTGCCGTTATGGCTGGGATGTTTATTGACCGGATGCGTGGCGCTGCAATCAAAGAGCAGCAGCCTACTACCACTGTAGCCCAAGATGTTATGGCTCCGGCTCCGGCTACACAAATGGCTGGTCTTGGTGCCACACCCCAAGCACAAGCGGCTCCTCAGATGCCTGCTCAAGCACCTACTCAAATGGCTGCGGCTCCTGCAATGGCAGCACAAACTGCAACTTTGGCTGAGGGTGGGCTGGCTGCGTTACCTGTTGATGAAGATATGTTCCCTGACGAATATGCAGGTGGCGGGATTGTGGCGTTCCAAGGCGGGGGGACAACTATACCGTTTGATGAATTAAGCCCTGTTGGACGTGATGCTGTTGTACCCGGTAATACAATGTCTTCGTTTTTCTCTGGTTTAGTCCCTGATCAACGTCGAATTGATCCAGAAACAGGAGATGCTGTATCACTTGGTGAATATATGCGCCGTGTTGATGAACGACGGGCTTCTCTTGCGGGTAAACAATTACTTTCTCCAACCCCTACATCTACAACCGGCACCGATTCTATTGAAACTCTTCGGGCCAAAGCCGCTGCTTCAAGAGCAAGCCTGACCCCTCAAAATCGTGCTTTGTATGATGAAAATATCTCTGGCATAAAACGCATAGCCGAGAATGTTGCACCTAAAGGTAAAGCAACCGAAGGCGTTAACGTCAAAGCCGCTGATAAAGCCCTAACTGACTACGCTAAAAAGGTTAGAGACATTAATAAAGAGTTTGGTGTTTCTGATGAGCCGGATGCTAAGGCTCGTGCGGCCTTAGATAAGTACAAAGAAAAACTTAATAAGGATTTAGACAAGGCCGGTGCTCTCGGTTTAATAAGTGCAGGTCTTGGTATCGCTGGTGGTAAATCTCAATACGCCCTCCAGAATCTTGCTGGCGCCGCTCCTGCAATTGAGCAGTACAGTAAAGCAATGTCCCAAATTCGTGAAGGTGAAAAAGGTATTCTGGATAGCGAAGCCAAACTGGATCAAGCCGCTGATGCTCGTGCTCGTGGCAATGTGAAGTTGGCCCTTGAACTTGAAAAAGATGCTAAAGACTTGGCTCTAAAAGAACGTCAAGCGGCGGCTACTGAACGACAAGCACTCAAACCTAGCCAATTTGCTGAACAATACTCAATGTACGCTGCTGATGAGAAAGCCGCTGGGCGTAAACCGTCATTTGAAGGGTTTCGCAAGGCTCTTGGGTCAGGCGATGAAAACATTGACCTTCGCCAACGAACAATAGCAGAACAACAATTTGCGCAACAAAAATTATTCTTTGGGCAAATCCCGGGGTATAACGAACTTAAAAACGCGGCTAAAGGTGGGAATCCTGAAGCCGTTAAAAAACTTCAAGAGTTTGAATTAAAGCAATACAATGATATTCTCAATAGGGTTAGAGGGTCTTCTCCCACTGCGGCTACCGGCACCGTTGACGCTAATAATCCATTACTTAAGGGTGGTTAAATTATGCCCAGTTTGCTAGAGATCTTAAATGATCCTAACTATGTAAACGCAAACGAAGCCACTAAAGCAGCCATATTTAATAGGTACTCGGCGCAGGACAAAAACTACACCGGGGCTAATGAGTCTACAAAAGAGGCTATTCGTAAGCGGTTTGGTCTAGGCATTGCTGAAGACGCGGCTTCTATTGAGCCTCCCGATGCAGCGCCTACAAAGGACACAGGGTTCTTTGATATGACGGGTCGCGCCGTTGTGCGTGGCGCTAAACAGACTGGGTCTCTTCTTGCGGATGTGCTACCTGCTATGGCGGCTAAGGCTGTCGGCGCTGATGAGTACGCTGCCCGCCAAATGGCTGAGGCTGAAGAAACGCAGAAAGAGATTGCTCAGAAGTACGCTGCCCGCTATGGGCAACTATCTGATGTAAAAGGGCTTGGTGACGTACTGCCATTTATCGCCGAGACCGTTGCCGAACAAATACCCAACCTTGCTACAGCCGTAGTTCCCGGCGCAGGTGGCGCTGCTATTGGTGCCCGTATGGCGGCTGGGCAAGCGGCTAAAACCTTGGGAGCACGGGAAGCAACTGAAGCGAGTGCGCGGTACGCTGCACTTAAAGGCGCCCAAGGTGCGGCTTATGGCGGTGGGGCTGGTGCCTTCCTTGGCTCCTACGCTCTTAGCGCCCCTGAAGTTTTCCAGAATATCTTTGAGGAAACTGGTCAGATGGAGGTGGGCGCTTCTGTCTTAGCCGGTTCTGTGGCGGCTGCACTTGACTCAATCCTGCCTGCCTACTTAGTGCGACAGTTTACTCCCGGTATGAAGATGGGGGTTGTAGAAAAGTTATTAGAGAAATCAGGTATGGCTCCCGGTATTGCCCGTGGCGCTACAGCCGGTGCTCTTACTGGTATTGCCACAGAAGGGCCGACTGAGGCTGCACAAGAAGCCATTAGTATTGCAGCCGAGAAGTTTGTACAGGAAAACCCTGAAGTCTGGGGTAGCAAAGAATTTAACCGGCTGGTTGAGTCTGGCGTGCGTGGTGCTGTAGGCGGTGGTGGTATCTCTAGTATTGCTGGTGGAGTTAAAGGGTTTGTAGAAGGCCGACCTGAAACTAAGCCTCCTGAGCAAAGACAAGTTGATAAAGGTGGCAGTGCCCTAGATCAGATGGACAAGGGTGAAATTGAAGGTGAGGATCTTCCCGATACCTTTATTGATGAGTCTGGGGAATTTAGTGCACTGCAACAGATTGGTACTGGAGAACCACGTAAGAAAACACCTGCTGCGCCACCCGCTAATTTAGAGCAGATCCAAGAAGTCAAAGCCGAGATTGGGAGAGTTAGCGCAGCCATCCGTGACTTAGAAAAACGTGGGGCTGACAAAACTCTATTGTCTGAATGGTATGCCGAGCGGGAAAAACTCCAAGCCTACGAACGGTCTTTGCGCCGTGAGGAAGAAGGTACAACGCTACGTGCTGGTTCGGTAGAACAACCAGCATCGACACAACCTAGAATCGCAGAAACATCTAATAAATCTGGTTTTATTGGTTACTTACCTTCCCCAGTTAAAGGAGAAGATCCATTAGCGGGTGTACATCTTGCTAATATAACCCCTGAAAGCCCTTTATACGAACGCTTTTATGAAGATTTCCCTCAATTTGCTAAAGGGCAAGTTGACAACATGCTGTTTATGAATTCTTTTGACGTACCAAAAAATAGAAATAAAGGGTATGGAAGGCAATTATTACAAAGTGTTTTAGACTGGGCAGATAATAACAACAAAACTATTTTTCTAGTCCCATCAGCACAATTTGATTCTTCTTTAGGGGGATTAACACAAACCCAATTAAAAGATTGGTATGGTCGTAACGGATTTGTTGATTACGCAGATTACATGTTGCGTCCTCCCCAAGCGCAATCCACAACGCTGCGTGCCTCCGGCGCCCGTGAACAAGCACTGCGCATGGCAGGTATGTCCGAGGAAGAAATCCAGCGTCGGCGTGAGGCAATGGGGGAACCCAATAAAATATATCCGGCTACAACTTATGACCAAAGTTTATCGTTAGATGATATTCGCGGGGCTGGGCTATCAGTCAACGAAGCCGAAGCCGTAGTTAATCAGGCAGAAAAAGGTAGGACATCTGGCTCCGTCCGCTACATTCTCAACAATATTTTAAAAGGTAAGTTTAAGTTTGCCGACGGTTGGCGAGTACCCACTAATCAAGATTACGCCGACGCTAATGCAGAGACCCGTGTCAAATTTGACCGTCTAAAAGAAATAGCACAACTTGCACCGCAGCAAAAGTTGTTAGCCCAGCAGATGGGGCTTGACCTTATTCCGGCTACAGAAGAAACAACTCGTGAGTTTGTATCGCCGATTGCGATGAGCGAAAGAGAGTTTCAGTTAACTTCACCGGAAGGACAGGTTTCTGGAGAGGTAGATATTGAAGCACCAACTGGCCCTCCCGCAGCGCCTCTTAATCTAGTTAACGAACAGAACATTAATCAACTTGAGGCTATGCTTAATAGCCTACAGCCAACTGCGCAGGCGGAGCAGGGTACAAAAAATTATCGTTCAGCAATTCTTAACTTCTTAAACGATATTCGTGACTACCTTAAAACTGACCCTGCTAAACGCAAAGAAAACCTTAGCACTATTAATGCGTTCTTTAATAGCCTTGGGTTGACTAGCAATCCAGAGTTAGCATCTCGCCTTGCAAAAGACCTAAAAGGCAAGACCGCAGAACAACAAAACGATATTATTCGACAGCGCACTAAGTTCCCCAAGATTAATACGCTGCCCGGTATCAATGAGTTGCGACAAAAGTTCAGTGACTTTATGGAGCAGCAAAGTATAGCCGCGCTTGGTGAGTTCCCCGGTAGTGCGGCATCTAGTACATTTGCCTCCGACGTTTTAATCCCAAAGCCTGTAGCCACCCTAATCCGCCAACTACGCAACAGGACTGCAAAATCTTTGACGCCTGAAGAAAAGGCGTTTATGGCTTACATGAGCCGGTTTAGGTACGGCTTGGCAATGAAGTCGGCGGCGTATGACTTAGCCAATAACATCCCATCTGGCACCGTATTTACTGGGCAAGGTACAAAGGAAGCCAAGTTATTCCAAAAGTTTGTTGAGGAAAACTTTCCCGCTAATACGTTTAATGCTTTTAACAGCGTTGTTGATGAGTACAGATATAAGTCTAGAATAATCAGCCAAAAGTTAAAGAGACTTGCTAAATATAAAAAACGGCGTGAAGAGTATCTGCGGCAAAAGAAAGCCGAGCGCAAAGAAGTCAAACAGTTTTTAGCGGAAGACGAAGAGAAAAAGCGTGCGCAAGAGAAAGCCGACATTGGCTTAAAGTATGCTAAAGAAATAAGGGCAATTGAAGAAGCCTCAATGCCGTCTACTGTGTTTAACGCTAACTCTCCGGCTGGGTTGGCTAAACCCATGCACCCAGCGGTTGAAGAGCGGATTGCTAACGGTGATGTAGATGGGGCACTAGAGTTAATTGAAAAGTTTCCTAACGCTAAATATTGGCAACTGCTTGCTCGCAGACTTCGTGCGGCAAATCTTACCGTTACAACTCGGTTTGGAGAGCAAGAGCGGCTAGTTCGGTTTGACCTTGCAAACATTGCACCTACGGTAAATGTACTTGTTAGCAACATTAAAGACGTTTATCCAGACGTTTACGATAAGCACTTAGCCCCTGCAATAGACGAATTTACTGGGGAGATTGATCCGACGCTGTTTGCCAAAGGACTTAAAGAAATCAAAGACAGTAAATTGCTTGGAGATAATTTTGTACAGAGTTCGCAAATTAATTGGGTTTTAGAGCGCTACACCGACGCTGCTAAATCTTTGACCGCTCCCGGTTTTTATATGTTTAGCAAACAGGTTGACGTTATTAACCTGAACAAAGATCGAGGCGGCGACTCTTACTACGCACTGTTCCATGAATTAATCCATGCTGCTACCGCACATGCTATCCGTAACCCAAGTAAATTAAATCCGGCTCAACAGCAAGCGTTGGCTAACTTAGAAGAACTATATGCACATACACTATCTAACCATCCTTCAGTGTCGGAGTATGGGCTTCAAAGTCTAGATGAGTTTATTGCTGAGGCATTTAGCAACGCCGAGTTCCAATCGCTCTTGGCTAGTTTGCCCTACAAGAATACTACGACATCAATATGGTCTAAAGTTATTGAGTATGTCCGCAGGTTAATGGGCGGCAAAGATACAGTGCTATTTGGTACGTTGGCTAATGCTGACATTCTGATGACGGCTACTGAAGTGCGCGGCCCTAATACCAATGCATATAGCGGCACTCTAATGGGTGGTGCAATCCCTGTTAGACGTACGACTTATGGTACGTACCGGACAGCCCCTGATATGGAGAACAATCGTCGTTGGCTTGACATATTGCAGAATCGCCCAACATGGCAAGATGCTAAGAATGGCGTTTCTCAAATGCTTGAAAATGTAGCAGACACTACACGTAAACATTTTTTAGGAGCCTTTACGCTTCGCCAACTTCAAGATTTAGTTGGTACTCGTTTAGGACAAGCGCCTAAAAACTTTATTCTTAGTGTTGAAGGTATGCTTGAAGAGCATAACAAGATTGTTAATGAGGCTAAATCTACAACAGATAAATGGTCAAAACTTCAAAACAAAGACCCTAAAGAAAGCGATAAGTTGTCTGAAATAATGATTGAGGCAACTCTACTAGGTATTGACCCTGATACACAAAAAGGTAAAGACTATAACTTGGACAAGGCATGGGATGCTCTTAGCCCAGAAGCCAAAGAAGTCTATCGCGAAGTTCGTGATTTTTATGTCCGTAGGATGGATGCATACTTAGATACTCTACTTAACAATATTAGATTGTCTTTAGTTGCTAGTGGACTGCCAGATGCTGAAGTTAGGCAAAAACTTAACGAAGTTGAAAAAGAGTTTAGAAAAGGATTAGTAGGCCCGTATTTTCCTCTGGCTCGTTTTGGGCAATTCTGGATTAATGTTGGTAAAGGCCCCGACGCAGGATTTTATAAATTTGATACTGCGGCTGAAAGTAACTCAGCGTTTAAATTATTTGGGCAACAAGGTAATACAGAAATTGGGCAGGGAAATAGTTTACGCGCGGCTGACCTTACAAGCCTACAAAATGTGACTGCCCTAAAAACAATAAACGACATTGTCGATAGCGCTAGTGACAAAATATTAAACGGGACGTATGTAAATTATAATAAACAAACAGGCAACCAAGTAGATACGTTACGTAACGCAATTAAAGATGGCGTGCAAGAACTATACTTAATGACGTTGCCAAACAGAAGCCTTAGAAAGAACTTTATCCATCGTAAGGGAGTTTCTGGGGCGTCAAAGGACATGCTAAGGGCATTCTCCGATACGTCTTCCCACATGGCATATCAGCATGCGCGTTTTAAATACTCTCGGCAAATGTTTGATCAGTTGAATGCTGCTGACGAAGTACAAAAAGCAAACATAGCAAACAACGAGGGGAATCCTAAAGTTGATGGGGACTACCTAAACGAACTTCGCCGCCGACTTGATTACGTGATGAATCCTACAGACACAGGGACAATACCTACTGCTCTATCTAACGTGTCGTTTTTATGGTATCTCACAGCACCTGCCTCGGCCTTGGTAAACATGTTGGGCGTACCTGCGTTCGGCTTGCCTGTTCTTGCCTCTCGCTTCGGGAAAGTAGATGCCGCAGCCATGTTGGCTAGTATGGGAATGAGTTTTATGCGTTCAGGTTTTAAAGACGCAAATGGCAAATTTGCTATGCCCTCACTTAAGATGAGTTCAAAACTAAATGCAGTAGAGCAACGTGCATACGATATTTTTTCGGCTAGTGGGTTAATTGATATTACCCAAGCATATGATTTAGCAGGGCTGGCTGACTCTCCATCTAATATGTATACCGGCAAGATGAGCACAATCATGCGCTGGAGCAGTTTTATGTTCCATCACGCCGAGCGGTTTAACCGTGAAGTTATGGCTATGAGTGCATTTAGACTATCGTATGCAGCCGCTAAGAAGAAAGGCATGTCTAATCTTAATGCATTTAACAAAGCGGTAGATGAGGCAAAGGACTTAACTTACCGGTCAATGTTTGATTACTCTACGCTTAATAAACCTCGCTATCTACAAAACGCTTACGCCAAAGTTATTTTGCAATTTAAACAGTTTCCACAGCACACAACTTATCTTTTAACACGTAGCGCATATGAGTGGTTCTCTAAAAGTAATCCAGAACTACGCGAAGAAGTACGTCGTTCTTTAGAAATTGAACGCGCTAACTATGGATTACCTACCCCTGCTACGCCAAAAGATTTAGAAGATGAAATTACTGCTGAGGTAGACCGTATTGTCAAAGAAGGCCGAGGTCGTATACTTGGCACTTTAGGGATGACGTTCTTAATTGCAGGCGCAACCGGCATGCCACTATTCTCAGTCGGCGCAGCCACGATTGAAGCCTTACATGCGGCGTTCTCAGATGAAGATGAGCCACCGCTTGACTTTGAGAATTGGTTTAAGAACTGGATGGCAGAGACGTTTGGCAACTTCTGGGGCGACTCTATATCCCGTGGGGTTGTCACACAGGCTACAGGCTTAAACATAGCAGATCGTATGAGCCTAAATGACCTTTGGTTTCGTGATGCTCGTAAGAGCCAAGATGAAGTTACCGCTTTCCAGAATATGCTCATTAACCTACTTGGGCCGACTGCAAGCCTAGGCATAAGTGCTGCTGAAGCATTGAAACTTTATAACGACGGGCATTACTATCGGGGTGCTGAAAAGATTATGCCTGCTGTGTTAAAGCAGCCATTAGTTGGTATGCGTTATTCCACAGAAGGAGTCCTTACTCTCAAAGGCGACGAGTTAGTAAGCAACATTAGTGGTAAAGATGCGCTTGCCCAATCACTTGGATTTGCACCTGAACGTGTTGCACAGCGGCAAAAGTCTAATATTGAGAAGAAATCAATGGAGCAGGACATCATTAATAAGCGGCAGGATTTGATGAACGCTTTCTTTATGTCTATTGATACTCAAGATTCAGACTTTACTGACCGAGTTATTGACAAAATTAGTTTATTTAATCGCACGTATCCTACTTTCCCCATCTTTCCTGACACTTTAATTAAGTCTGTAACGACTCGATATAAGTCCCGTGCCTTAGCCAGCCTAACCGGCGGCATACCTATCAATAAAAACTTGATGGGCGCCCTTGAGGATATGGGGTACTACGGGGACGAATCCTAAAAAAGACCCCCGCGCTAGGCGGGGGTGCAAGGTTGAATAATCAACCACCAAGAGGAGTGCCATGGAGGCACCGACAGCGAGGAGGTGCTGTCAGGCCGAAGTGTACTACTTAATTCTCCACACTCGCAAGCCCTTGACACCATTCTCAATCACCCCACGCATTTCTACAGAATACTTTAACCTTTTAACTACGGCCCCTACTTCTTTCTTCGCCGTTTCCAAATCTAAGCAAGGGATGAAGAAGGTGCGCCCCGGCTTAAATTTGCTCCAATCAATCTCAAACGACAGGCCGTGGACTCTCATCGTCAGCGGGTTTTAATGACTCAACATAGTCCTCGGTGTTAATAAAGTCTCCCTTGGAGCAGTCAAACATAAAGGCATCCGTGGGTAGTCCCTCAATCTTGGTGCCCTTAGCCATACGCTTTTTAACTGTCTTTTCGTATATGCCCTCGGCGGCTAGGGTATTTAACACATCTTTGAGCGTGATCTGGTTCTTGGTGCAGAACTGTCGTAGGTGCTTGGCACTGATAAACAACTTCTTGGTGTCCGGCTCTATCCGTGCAAGCAGGTCAAACTTCGGCTCTACAACCGGCAACTGGGACATACCTGAGCGTTTGTCGGCGGCGTCGTTAATGACAAGGATGCTCCCACGGAACTCGTTTAAAAACTCACCTATCGTGCTGGCTTGATTCGTAGGAGGCGCCTTAATTTCATGACGCATCTTAGAAAACTCAACAACCATCCACTCAAAGACTCTTTTAATATCAATGTCAATCAATCCAAGTTTCTTGGCAATCATGGCTCCCGCAATATTACAGGCGGCAACACCCGACCAAAACCGCTCCCGCCCACTAAACTTAACCTTTTTGTCGATAACAACCTGTACTTGCTTGACCATATCTATGGCCTCTTCAAGGTTGGATACTAACCATTGCAAGTAAATCCGCCCTGCGTGCCCGTAGTTATTGTCTAATTGACTAAATATTTCGTCGGCTTCGACCTTGTTCATGACGCTATTAACGGGTATTTGGAACTCAATTAACCGCATTAACTCGCCATCAGGGGTTGATTTAAGCGATGCCAACTTGTCATAAAAGGATGCGTTAGAAGTACATACGCACAGTAAAGACCACTTTGATGTGTTAAGCCGCTCCTCGTTAGACTGAGACTTCATTCGGTTACGGGCACGGCCTTGCGACACGGCGTAAACAAAGTCAGAAAAGTGTTCTGCCTCTACGTTAGTTATCTCGTCACAACTAATTGGTAAGTTACCCATCACCCCCATCCTATGCAACTTGACATTTATGGTGTCTTTAGCAATAAGCATCTGCTCTTCGGGGTGTCCGTAGACGCTGTGCATAACCTTGGCTACCGTTGTTTTACCTGTTCCCGATACATTGTTGACTAGGTTTATGACCGCACCTTTTAGGTTTAGGTGTGTCATAAGTGGAGATCCAAACGCCGTAAAAAACCCAAACGCATGCGGCTCCATACTGGGGCGGTTGTACACATTGGCTATCTTTTTCCATTCGTCTAGTGTGCCAACCGGCTGCATGTACTCTGATAACGCCGAGGTCATTGAAGAAGGGGGGCTATATCTAATGCCTTCTGCCGTTATCTCTTGGTCTCCAATAACAAATTTGCTGTTTTTATCTGCCCATCCGTACTGCATTCTCATTACCTCCACGTCAGTTTTGTACTGTAATTCGTTAACAAATTTAATGATGTACACCATGATGGCATCCATCTGCTTTTGTAATGCTGCAACACCATAAAATCCTAACTTCTCCCGTAACTTTTCTTTGGTCATTACTTCTGTAATCGGCAACGCAAATTCCTTAATCCCGTCTTTTGGCAGGTGCAATCGAATCCAAGCGACCTCCCCTTTCTGTGGATCTCTCATCCGCTTAACCACATAAATATCGTGCTGGTAAACTAATATGGGGTCATTATCTGCAAGTTCAATATAGACGCCGCCCTGCTTGCCTCTGAAGTAAGGGAAGGGATACTCAGGGATTGTGATCTTTGTGACTGGTATTTCGGGGGACTTTGCTTCTACTTCAACAAAGTTATCCTCGGCACGGGCTTTGACAATCTTGCGCCCCAACGCAATCGGCCCAACTATCTTGCCTTTATGGGGGCAACCCTCGCATCCACTAGGGTTCCACTTCTCAAACGTGACACACTTCTGTGGGCCACCGGTATCCATAGCCTTACGGATAGTCTCTTGAAAGTCGTATTCTTGATGACGCTCCGAGATCTTATGAATGGCTGTGTCTCTGTCCTCGCATGCCCATGCTACCGATAACCCTGCCCGCCACAACTCGTAGTTAACTGTCTCTTGCTCTGTCGCTATCTTATGTATCTGAGCGCATCCCTCACCCTTGATAGTCTTTTTAATAATTATCTTGAACCACTTCTCCTCGTTGTTAGCAAGGGCTTTGGTCAACTCATTTAGTTCTTGCCTTGGTACATTAAACTCAGGCGGTGCAACAAGAACACCAAGTTGGGACTTAATTGTTTCGTACTCTACTTCTTCTGATAAGCAGATAATAGATACAGGCTTAGGCGGGTCATCTTTAAAGTTTAAAGTCTCAGGAACTCTAAGTATTGAGGCTAAGTCTGCTGTGCGCGACGGGTCAACATGGAAATCGTATTCGTCACAAAGATACTTAATGCGTTCGGCAACGGGCTTCCACTCCTCAGCAGTAATAATTCTGCTAAGTCGCCAATAGATGTGTAACCCCCGCCCTGAGTTGACAACTGTGGGTTTGGGTAGTCCTGTTGCCTTACAAAAGTTTTTAAGCGCGGCAAGACCTTCGATTTGGCTAGGGTAATCTTTGCCTTCACCGCAATCAATATCTAACCAAAAGGCTTTGATGTACTTGGCGTTTGGTTGTGTACGTGATTTGTTGGTCTCGTACTTTGAGCATGCAAAGTATGCGTTGTATTCATCTTGCATCAAGCCAGCAATTGCTTGCTCACATTCATCCAATGTTTCATGGAATGTTTGCTTTGGCTTGCTTCCTGTCTTTAGCCCAACAATGCAATACCATCCTTTGGATGGAAGCACCGCCGACAGTAAATCTGTAGTTGCCATTTGCCGCCCTTGCGCCGCAGAAAAGAAAGGGCATCAGGGGGTTGCGGCGATTAACCCCTTTTCGTTCCGTCGAACTAGATGCCCGTGTTACTAAACGCTAAATTTAGCCTTTGCCAAAACTTCTTCAATCCTTGCAAGTTGTTTTTGCCTTGGTATTTCTAAACCCTTGAACCATTTGTAGATGGTCATTCGGCTTACCCCAAAGTAAGTAGAAACATCAGACACAGGGATTTCTTTAGCAATGCACAGTCGCCCCAGTGCTACACCGAGGTTTTCTGTGCTGGCTTCTTTATTCGCCCTAACAATTCGGGAACTGTAACCACGACTGTCCGTCATTAGTCGTCATCCGTAGCCCAGTTACCCATAATTTCAGCGAGATCTTTTTTCTCAGTCGGCGCCTCCGCAGCCTTCTTAGAAACTTTTTTGGTTGGCTCAGGAACCGCTGCTTCGGCTTCTGCTTTTACTTCGTCTTTGTTCACAGTAGATGCTACCGGGGCGGCAATTGCTTTCGGTTTTGCATCTGATTGTGAGGCAGTCATTACTATTGCTTGTTTTGCATCCAAGGTTGCACCTTGCTGTTTTGCTACTTCCCACTGTTCCTTGGAGAGGAAACCAATAGGCTTGAAGGTCAACTTGGGATTGTCGCTGTCCGAGTCAAACTTCATCTCGGTGACAATCATATTGATGTTGTATCCCTGTGAAGCAACATATTTGGCGTACTGCTCAAACGGCATTTTGTCGATGTCGCCTTTGCCAAAATAAGACTTTGATGGGAGCAACAATTGATAAACACTACCTTTGATGTCGTCGGCTAATACAACTGCCAAGCGTTTTTCGTACCGGCACGCACGCGAATCACCATTGCCTGAACCCTTAATGTTCTGTGGGCAGTTATCGCAATTCGGGCCTTGTGGGCTTTCTACACTTGCATCGGGTGTGATGCCGTCGTTAGACCAGCAATCGGGAGGCGCTGACTCACCGGCTACATACTTACCGGCATAAAACTTCCGTGCTACGTGCTTGGTTCCATTTACTATTACGATATTCATGGAACGGCTTTCGTTCTTAGCAATCTCTTCACCACCTACCATCATACGGAATACAGCACCGCGAATGGATATGCGCTTGCTACCACCGCCGCCACCTAGCGAACGGGTTAACTCATCTACACCGGCTTCTTTAATGTAGTCGGGTACTGCTTGTTGAAACAAACTAATTTCGCTACTCATTTATTTTCTCCTAATGGTAATTGCATACTCTTTTTCAACTTGAAGTCCGGCGGGATGCGTATCCGGATTTTCCTCTAAAAACTGTTTCATATTTGTTTGATGTATACGGCGCTCTAACAACTCCATTGCTTCGTTCTCTTTCATAAACTTATGAAAGTTTTCCCAATCGTTAGTCCAATACCGGCTTTTGAGAGTACGGTAAGCAGTACCAAACGGTGTGCGAAAACTATCAACCCCGGCTTCTTTACAGATGTCTAGCAATTCGGCGCCAATAACTTTCATTTGCGCTTCAATGTCTTCAACCTGTTTTTCCATGCTCTGCTTAACTCGATCACGCTCATCGCGCATCTTAATGTAAACAGAGACAAGTTTATCTACGGAAACATCCATATTTTTATCCTCTTGGTTAAGCACTCGGATCTATGTCCGATGTTTAATACTACTATTGAAACTGTACTGTGTCAAGAACTAATTTCATTTTTATACAAATCAACTAACTGAGTGTGGACATTAAGTTTGTTTTGTAACATCCCATACAACTTAGTTTCTACTTGACTTCCTGTGATGTGCACAACGGTCATTGGATTCTTCTGCCCTTGCCTATGTATGCGAGCGTTTGCTTGCAGATAAGTCTCAATAGAAGTAACAGGGGCATACCAAATAACCACATTAGCGGCAGTCAATGTTACACCATGCGCGGCGGCTTGAGGCTGAATAATTAATACTTTTGGCTCAGGGTTTTCCTGAAAGCGCTTGATAATATCTGTTCGCTTGTTAACAGGAACTTGCCCATTAATTATTTCTGATGTAATCCCATTCTTTGATAGGTACTCACTAAGAAGCGTAATCGTATGGGTGAACGGGACAAATACTAGAACCTTATGAGATGCCTCTTCGATAACTTCTTGCACCACGCTGAGACGGTTTGATACATCAAACTCCATTGTGTTACCGGAGTCGGTGTAAACAGCGCCACCTGAAATCTGTAGTAATTTAGTAAGGTTTGTAGCGGCATTGACTGAAGATACTTCCTCACCCGCCGCAGACAACAACATGTCTTTCTTAAGAATCTGATAGTACTTTTCTTGCTGGGCCGTCAGCGGTGCATGCCGTGCGGTGTAAGTTATTTCCGGTAAGTCAATACATTCCTCTTTGATAAACCGAATGGCAGGTTGCAATGCAGCAAAAACTGTTTGTTGAGCGTTGTGTTTGGGTATCCATTTAAACCGACTGATGTTAGTCATAACCATGTCTCGGAACACCCCAAAGAACCGTGGAACAGTGTGTGGAACAACCATCTTAGCCAAGCCATAGGCGTCCGTAGGAGACTGTGCGGCAGGGGTTCCAGTCATCATCCAGACCCATGTAGTCGGCTTAATTATTTTTTGTAGCGTCTTCCAACGCTTGGTTCCCACATTCTTGTAGGCATTAGCCTCGTCTACAATGATTAGATCAAATGTGCCATCTTCAATAATTGTATCGGCTATGGTCTCCACGCCATCATAGTTGACAATAACAAACTCGGCGCTGCTATTAACAAGAGCCTTGCGCTTTTCTCTGGCCCCATGAGCAATAGCCACCGTGCGGTGTAGGGCGCACTTAAATAAGTCTGACTGCCAAGATGCCTGCATGATTGACAGAGGGCAGATAACTAGCACCCGATTAATTAGCCCCTGCTCCATCAGATAGTCAGCCGCCCATATAGCCGCCGCAGTCTTGCCTGTACCCTGTTCGTTAAAACAGAATGCTCGTTTATGTAGGGTAAGGAATGAAGCCGTATCTTTTTGGTGAGACATCGGGGGGTAAGCCCCGGGCCACTTGTAGTCTCGTATTATTGGAGACGGTATATTTTTAAGATTTAGTGTGCGCAGCGTTTGGGCTTCATGTAATCCCCAGTTAACTGCTACCTCACTAACTTCTCCGTTCTTTTGGACAACTTTGCTTTTCTTAATTGTCTCTGTAATGCGGCTAGGAAATTTAGTCCGAATTACTAGCACTTGGTTATTAATTATTTCCATACTTTTAAAGGTATTCTTTCTTTTTTTGACCCAGTTGTTACAACATAAGTTAAACGTGACTCATTAAATCCTTTGGGGGGTTCCCAAAAATAGTCGCCCCTCATAAGTAAATACCAATTATTGTAGTTATAACTTGAGTTAAATCCTGTTCTATAAACAAGAGTACCTACGTTCATCCGACCACCAAAAATATTTAAAGCCGCTATTGGTTTTATTGTGTTCCCCCCAAGACATGCAGAACTAGCACTTCCCGGGTAATACACCGGCCCTAAAAATACAGGCATTTTTAAATCTTTAGCATATCCAACCGCTTGTTCAAAATGATCTGCAAGTGTTGTAGCAGCCGTACTTGTGTTCATATCCTTTTTGCATTCAACACCAAAGAATATGTGCCCCCCGTCATGTGGAGCCTTTACTAAAAAGTCAATTAAATTACCACTGTTTGTTTGCCACTGCTCTCGATACTTCCACCCACTTTGAGCAAAGAATAGTCTTAATTCTTTTGCGTAATCTTCCTCACTTTTTGGAGATGTTTTTGCGTACCGACCCGTCAGGGTTTCTAGAGAATGATCGGTTAGCCGAAACGGATTTAAGTTTAAGATTGGATTTGGCGTTAGTGCCGCCCTTTGATAGGGGCTTGACGTGGTCAATATCTTTTCCCTCTCTGGCGTCGGCTTTGCCATTTCCGTTCTTATCTGTCCCGTTTTTGTCCATGCTATATCGGGCACGCTCTCGTGTGGCTCGTAGGTTTTTTTCATCACGATCCTTTTGCTGTTGCCATTCTTTTTTGTAGGGGCGGGGTTTATTTACATAAGGCATGACAATCTCCTAATAGGGTTTCCCAAATTGTGGATTATCTTTAATACCTAAGTCAAGGGACAGCCTTTCGTTCTCATCTTTGACCCTGTGGTATGCCTGCTTCCAATGCTCAACTTCTTTCTTTAATCGCTCGATTTTGGCTTTGTATTCTTCAGGAGTCATTCTTTTACCCTATAAAATTTATTGGAACCAATACGCACTACATCAGCAATGTTATTTTCAACAAACTTTTCTAGCACTCGATATACCCTAGTCTTGCTAACAATCCACTCCTTTGCAATCGTCCTTGCCTGAACGGGGGTTTTAGGGTGAGAGAGTAGATATTTCCACACCTTCTCTTCAAACTCGGTCATCTCAACTGCCATTGTTTACCCCCTTATCCCTCTTGCTTCCCATAGCACCTGACCTAAGCGGTGCAGTATCTCTTCCAATTGTTTTTTGTTTTCGTTGTACAGGCGCTCAGACAAATAGAAAAAGCAGGCGGCCTTTCCGTCATCAAAATCAATGTGTACCGAATCAAGTAACTGACTGACCTCATCAAACCTGTATGACAACTCATCAAGGTCATTGCTTATTTGCCACGCCCCTTTAAGAAGTTTGTCTAAGTCCTCTGTCTGAACTAAGGTCATCGAGGGGGATTTCTTGGTTGCTTTTTTCTTCATGTGTTCTTCTCCTTTAGTTTGTCTTCGATTTGATCGAATAATTTGCGGGTATAGCCTTTAATTGGCGTATCCCCCCAAGGCCCAACAATTTCTTTTATTTCCTCATCCGTTAGCCCAACCCATTCACGAATTGACACAGTTACACCATCACCATCACGCTCATCGTAGGCAACACATCCACGCTCCCAACAACCCCGGTCTAACTTCATTTTAGATTGCCTCCCGATTTAAGAATGTCACCCCCGTACACATACGTACCAACGTGTTCTAGTTTGATAAATGGATTAGCGTAGATCTTGCCACCGTGTTTACGCCATAAATCACAGAAGTGATAGTCCTCAGATAGCAACGCACCTGTTTCGTCGATGCTCGTAGCAAAGAACTCATGTGTTAACGGCTTAATATATTCACCATCAACCTTGTGTGTAGACACCCGATAAGTAGGTACGTGAGGCATAAGATCCTCAAACACTTTGCGCTTGATCAGCATGAACCCAGTACCGCCGTGGCGTACTTCAATCACCCCATCAGTATCAGACTCTTGCATTTGTCCTGTCATATTAAACACAAACGCACCGCCATAATCTTGTAGGTTATCTTTCCCCAGTTTTGCTGCCTTACTAATTTGTTTCCAGTCAACTTCTTTCTTGGGGTAGATACCACAAATAATATCTCGGTCAGCCGCCATTAGTTGCGCCACCGCAGTACCGTCAAACGAAATGTCGGCGTCAATAAACATTAAATAGTCCATACCTTTTTCTAAAAACAAACGGGCTAACTCGTTACGGGCACGGGTAATCAGACTCTCGTTAGTAATCTGTGCCCAATACACAGGCACACCTACCGACTTCATTTTATTAATTGTTCCAAGCAAACCCGCTACATAATTTCCTGTACACATACCACCGTACATCGGCGTGGCAACCATCATTGATGGGCGATTTTGTTTTTGTTCTTGGGGCAACGATGTTTCAGTCCAATTAGTGGTCATACTTTCCTCACAATAAGTTGATACCCGGAATGGGCAATAAGTAATTCATCCTCAAACATATTTATAAATGCATCGACTGCTACTTTGGGGCGTTGCAACAGGGTGAACCCCGGCGGTTTCCAAGCGTAATCGTCAAACACCATGAACCCTCCCTTCTTTAACAAAGGCCATGCCATACACGCATCTGTCAGTACATCCTTGGCTAGGTGTGACCCATCAATGTAGATAAAGTCGAACTGTTTTTTGTGGGCAATCAATCCAGCCAATCCTTCAACAGACGTGCTTCTGAGCGACACTACGGCACGGTTAGGAAACTTGCTGCGAACTAAAGTAATGTTCTGCTGAAACCGTAACTCAGCCCCATCCATTTCACCATTAACATGCTCAGACCCACCTTCCCATGTGTCGATGCAGACAATCTCACCGCCATCTTCCACCATGTTCTCGATAGTCCAAACGGCAGACCGCCCCTCAAATGACCCAATCTCTAAGAAGTTTTTACGTTCAGGCAGATGCGGGATCAACTGCTCCCATACTCGTGGTGCCCATGCAAACCAATCTTTTGTGTATTTATATTCACTCATCTCCATTCACCTTTCCCATTGTGTTCACAATCTTTTACATGACAAAACTTTCTGCATGTGAAGTTAGGTCTTGCGTTCCATACGTTATTTGTCATAGCAGCCTCAAGCCTTTGGATCTCAGGCAACCACCGGCTCCATGCCGTCTCTTGTGCATTGTTAACGAATGATGCTTTTACTAGGTCTTGGGCTACAACAAACAGCAGCCCTGCTTTTATAGACTGAACATGTGGGAAGTGTTTGAATGTCAGCAGTGACAACAATTCTAACTGTTTGGTGTCGGCGTACTGAGATGACTTGCCTGTTTTATAGTCCACGATCATTGCAGCATCGCCATCAATGATCAACAAGTCTGCTATTCCACGAAACCACACATTCTTATCTTTAAACCCAACTGGCTTAAACTCTTTGGTCAGCCCCATCTCGTACTCGCACAACTTCAAGCCGGGCAGAGATTTTAAAAAGTCTAAATGGGGCTTTACATAAGCGTACTTGGGATCTATTGGTTTATCTCCACATACATAATCTTCGGCTGCTTTGTGTACTTCTTTGCCGTAGTCAAGATGTGGGGTCGGCGGTTCAACAATGTCCTTAACAATCCGCATCCGATAATACTTGCGGGGGCACTGCTGAAACAGCGAGATGCTGCTGTATGACCAAGTATATTTCATTCTTTGATACGGTTTTTTACAGCCGCTCTCATTAGACGTAGTTCAACAATTGCATGATCAATCGTAGACGCTGCTGACACAAAGTCATTTCTTAACAAGTACTCATGGATTTCTTTCATTAATCTTTTTATTTTCAACTCGTGCGCTGCGTAGTCTAATGAATTATCTATTTTCATTTTTATATCTTGTAATGACGCTACATTGTTATATGATTCAATGCCTCTAAGATTTACCATAGTTAACTCCATATCCAACTTCACATGTAAGGGGTAGTGTCTGTGCCCACTTGGGTCGCCATTGCATACACTTGGTTACGTAACTTACCGCTTCCTCAACTTCATCTTCTTTAGCAACACACACGACAGAGTCATGCACCGTCAATGCTACCTTATATTGCTTGGCAATTTTAAGCATTTGCTCTCCAATTACACACCGTGCAACCGCTTGGGTAAAGTTTTCGGTGACTTTCCCGCCATAGATTTTCGTTTCGCCCATCCTTGTTTTATACGAATACTGACCGTCGGAGTCGGCTTTGAGTCCCCGGTAGGTGAGATACAATCCGGATGGTAGTTGAATGCCTTGCTCCGTAACGGATATAACTTCGGGGTACATCCCAAGGGGTGTAGTCTGTTTTGCAACCAAAGCATCGAGACTCTTTTGTGCTTGTTTCCATAAGGCCGGGATCTTGGGGTAGGTTTCTCGATAGACGGCGATAATGCGTTGGCACTCCGTCTCCGGTAGATCAACATTAAATACCTTGAGTTGTAGTCGGAATTTCTGTGCGCCCATTCCATATCCAGCCCCAAGGATTGTTGTCTTTCCAACGAAACGCTCTTCTTTATTGACTTCTTGTACATCTTTCCCGTAAATTGCACTCGCCATAATTTTATAGACATCGTCACCTTTCTCAAACGCCTCCACCAAATCGGTCTGCCCTGCCAACCAAGCCACAGTACGCGCTTCGATTTGAGAAGAGTCTGCGTTAATAATTACGTACCCATCGGGAGGGATGATCGCTTGCTTTAGCCTCCCACTCCTCGGTAGGTTCTGAAGATTGAGTTTGTCATCACCGCCCCAACGCCCTGTGTGAGCGGCATAATAGCGCAAAGGCACGGGCATATTGCCTCGCTTTGCTATTCCAATAAATCGTGTGGTGCGTGTCTCCTCTAGCGTGCTCTTTGTCCCAAGGCGTGCGGCAACAAGTGCCTGTACCCGCAGGTCGTTGTGTTCTTGTAGTTCTTTCAACCCCTCATCAGACTTAGCCAACGCCCATGCTTCCTTACCCGTAGTTAGACTAATCTTAGTCGGCACTATCACGCCAATGCTTTGTAGCAGCGCAGCAAACTTATCGTTTGACATCAGCGTATCTCTGTCAGATTCCGCAGCAGCCATCAACTTTTCTTTTTTATCTTTGACATCTTCTAGGTGTTGCTCAAGCGACGGCAGGTCTAACTCTAAGACCGGCTCAGTAAACATTCGCAGAGTGAGGTCAATAAGTTTAAGTTCTGTTTTAGTAAATCTAGGGGCAAGGCATTGAAAAAGAGCATAAGTGAGGTCAACGTCATTACGACAATAATCACCGTACTTGCTAAGATCCTCATCAGAAAACGCTGCTCGTCTTTTGCCCATCGCATTAACCACTTCATTGCCTTTGACTCCTAGGTTGTATCGTTCAGCCAACTTCGCCAAACTGTTTCCGACTTCAAGCCCGTCGGTAGCACGAGCCATGCACAAGGTGTCTAGCCACGCCATCGGCTTAACACCGAATTTCCAAGAAAGGATTGCGCCATCGAACATGGTGTTATGCGCCAAGACAAACGCTTCAGACCACTTAAACTTACCCAAGAAATGCATGGTCTCAGAGTATGTACCGCTAAACCATTCTGTCTCGGCATCGTCAACCTTCACGCCAACCCCTATGACTTCAAAGTTGTCGTCACGCACATACTCCTCTGTGGTCATCTTTGAGAGCGAAAACTCTCTGTCGTAGTACGTCTCAAAGTCTACTGTGATGATCATGGTTTTTTAACTTTCGCAACTGCGCGGGATACAGCATCAAAGAAATAATTACGCGGTTCTTCTGTTTCATGATGCATAATCATAGACATAATTAAGTCTCGCGTAACCTTGCGTCTTAACGCATTGTATTTGCGCTTAATCAAGAACGATTCAATTGTTCCAAATGCGCCGTTGTGTAAAAGACCGTGCCACTTCGGCTCTACGTTTCTTGACTCAAACGGATGCACAAACTCTTCGGGGTACATGTCCATGCGCTCAAGCATAATTTTTACTTGCTCAGAAATGATTGGCATGGGCTATGACTCCTCGAAACTGGTCAGGCGGGCGCCTA
>Ga0247844_1003326_pt1 | contig 23855 bp, 23 predicted proteins | sample LaCtaG_FD_192421 | JGI IMG/M metagenome (GOLD analysis project Ga0247844, IMG submission 192421) | Freshwater microbial communities from meromictic Lake La Cruz, Castile-La Mancha, Spain - LaCruzMarch201714.5m_1 | ecosystem: Environmental > Aquatic > Freshwater > Lake | place: Spain: Castile-La... | reverse complement strand
ACTTCCGATTCAGCAAATACCGAACATACACTGGTAATGGTTAACTCTTCGTGCCAGTTAAGCCCCTCGTTTGCCATTGTCTCCAAGGAGATTTCTAAAGAACGAGCAATCATTTCAAGAAAGCGTCCCGTTCCCGCTGCACACTTATCATTCATAATAAAGCCTTTGACATTGCCGTTTTCGTCCAAAGATATAGCCTTACTATCTTGCCCTCCTATATCTATAACAGTCCGAACCATCGGATTTAAAAAATGGGCACCCTTAGCATGACACGATATCTCAGTGATATTCTCCTCAACCACCTCAATGTTATATCGACCATAACCCGTTCCTACGATTATCGCCACATCATCTCTAGAAATTCCCGCCTCTTTCAAAGCAAGCTCTAATGCCATCTCTGCTGATTTAGAACTTTTTGCCCCTGTGGGAACAATGCTCGACGACAGCATCTCTCTATTTCTATTGATGATGACCACATTAGTAGAGGTTGAACCACTATCCATTCCAACCACATATGCTTTATCACTCTTCATAACCGCTCCCTGCTTTCTTGACAATTGCTCTTGAAATGCTTCAATTCGAGTCTTCATCTGACCACTACTCTGCAAAGTTAAATCACTCTCAACCTTTAAAATAGGCAACCCTTTATTTGCAAGCTCCGCATACTCATACCCATAATGGTCACAAAATTTTACCGTATGATATATCACACCCTTTAGGTAGGGGCTATTGATTAAACTTTTTCTCATGGAGATATCTATCATTCTCATACATGGCGTATAACTGAGAATCTCTCCAGCGTACCATGTTATTGCTTCTTTGATACTGTTGAAGTGCTCTATGCGTGTTAAAAAATGCGCTCTTGAACAGGTTTGATTATCCAATGGTAAACTTAAATTTTCAGATACTTTAAAAAGAAAATCTTTTGAGGCTTTTGCCCCTAAAACAGCAATATAATCTTGTTCTAAAGACGCTTTTCCCATATATTTATAGAGCGCTTGATTAAATTTCTCTAAACTGAATTTAACTTGAAATCTCTCCTCATAAAACGCAATAAACTTTAGCATCTCTTCTGCGAACATCTCACTGCTACAACAACTTACTTTCCTTGGAAGCTCCATCATATAAACCATCTCAAGGCCACTATTTTCCAAAATAAGTGTATCATAAAGCCTCTTAATCGAATCACAACAATTTACTAAAAAAAGTTTTTTCACCCCTTTTTGTAGGATACTCTCCATCACCACTTTGGTATAGGCACACAAATTGGAAGGAAGCATCTTTTCTGAATGTGAAAAACTCTCAATGTCACTGTCGAGTATCTCGCCTATTTCATCAAATCCATCAAAAATTGCAAAGGGGGCATATTTGCACATACAGTGAATCATTTTGCCCTCTTTTCTAGCATTTCAAAAAATGCTTCAATTCTCGTTCTATTTTGTCCCTCTTGGCTGTTTCGCCGATCTACGCCATCCCCTTCAATGGTTAAAAGAGGAATATTTTCTCGTTCTAAATACTCTTTTAAAAGTAAGCTTGCGCCCCCTGATTCCTTGCATCCCCAATGAGAAAAATTAATGATTCCATCAGCACCAAGTTTTTTTGCATACTCAATAATATTTTCTGCACGTCTAGAGAAGTGTCCATTATAGTGACTTCTAATGAGCTTTTTTGCCAATGCTTCAAAGGGCTTTGAACTATCTAATGGCTCTAAATAGTCCACATTCATATCCGAAAGTAACAATTGATACTTCTTTGAAAAATTAAATATCTCCCCTAAACTCTCAGAATAAAAGGGAAGAATATGTACCCATAAAATTCTATATTTAGCCTCAATACTCGGTTGTTTTTCAATATCTTGTGCGAGTAATCTAAAAAACTTTAAACTCTCTTTTCTTCCAAGTCCCACTTGTAACGCAAGTACTTTCGACATCTCTGCATGTAAACTATTGGGAAAATTTTTTGTTTCTAACGATTTTAAGTAGTGTTTATAATATCTCAATGTCTCATTCTCTATTTCAAGAACCTCTTTTAACCGCTCAAGTCTAAATTTTTTTCCAGTGTTTCTTTCTAGACATTCCACCAACTCTTCTAATTGCTCAGCGACATAAGCGATATTACGTTCACTCAACTCATATGGCACATCAATGATATACTGCTCAACTTGATACAAATCCGCGAGGGCTCGAAATGTATTCACATTTGCATCACAAGCTGAAGTTGTCGTTACAGCACATAACGGTTTAGGGATAACCTTTGCAAAGCTTGCTCCTAAAAATGTTTTATGATACGAACACAATGTATCGCTTAGCCCCTTACTCTCAGCAATGTCCACAAAACTATCCTCACACCATGCACCAGATAAAAACGAAGACATTCCCTCTATTTGTAAAGGCTTTAGACCAAACGCATGTAAAATCTCCGTCGGCATAAAAATATTTACAAACACAGAATTCTCTGGTTTTTTCAATGGTTCTAACATATACTTCATCCCAATCACGTTAAGATATCTGAGAGACTTCGGAATTTCTTTTTTCTTTGCTACTTTAAAAATATAGTATTGTACCCTAAATGCTCTTAAAAGTGTCTTATACACTTTTTCGGGATTATCTAAATTTTCTTTCAAATATTTGCCCAATTTTTTTGCAACTGTCATTTACGCCCCTATCTATGTTCGCTATGTATACCTTTTTTTTTCAACAATTTTCTCCGTGCAATGCTTAATGGCGTCTCTTTACCTATAGCCATAGCGATATAACTAAGAGAGAGCATTGTAAAAACCATACTTTGTATAATGCCTAAAAAACCCTCAAAGAAAATATGAAACGGAATCAGTATAATAAAAAGGCCTATTACTTTTGAGCTAAACATATAGAGTATTCCTATGATAACCGAATCTGCAATCATGTTACCAAAAAGTCTCATGGCGATATTCAACGGTTTTGTTACCTCACTCAAAAGATGTAGTGGTAACATTAGCGGAGTAGGGTCCGTTAACTCTTTAAAATACCCTAACCCATGCGCTCTCAATCCATACCCTATCATTAAGAAAAACGAGATAAGCGCCAACCCAAGGGTCGTGTTAATATTTGCCGTTGGACAAATCAACGCAGGATTAACAAAATAATGCCCCCCCACTTTATCTACCCATGGAATAGGAAGAATCATCACCATATTCGCAATGCCTAAAAAAACAAATAGTGCTCCTACGAATGCAAAAAAATGGTTCTTCCAAGCACCTAGACCACTCGCCATCATCTCTATAAATCCATACACCGTTTCCCCTAAAATCTGAGCAGCTCGCGTTGGTTTAATCTCTAACTTATAATTCACCCAGATCCCAAAAAGTATCATTAAAACCATGCAAAACCAGGTTACAGTAACCGTTTTAGATATTGGAATATATATCGCATGATGAAGAAGATACAAATGTATTTGAAACACAATTGGTGGTCCAGACACAAGCTCTTCAGGATGAAAAAAACCTATATAATTAGACATGATCTTCCCCCTTATTCCCCAAAAATTCTCCATTATAAAATTTTGAAAATCGACTCTTTTTCCCTTTAACATACATCTTCATAAACCCTAAAAAAAGGACTAGTTGAATAGTAAATTTTATACTTAATATCCCAATTGCAAAAAGGACTATCTCAAATATAGAGTGAGAAAAAATTCCTATCAAAAGTATTCCAATCCCATTAACGAAATAACGTTTTAAAAACTTTTTTCGCATATAAGAAACTGCAGATTTTTTTGGAAGATAGAGAACCATTTCGCACGTTCTCTCCATTGAGTAGATGTTAAACATCCCTAACGCCACACCCAATATATACAAAATTGCAAGTTTCCATTGAAAACTTGCCAAAAGTATTATCTCGATCATACCGCAAAAAATCCCCACTCGTAAAACCCATTTTTTCTCTATCATATTCACTCACTATTATTTGATTTTTTAATAGTATCTATAAGGTATTATACCACTTTTTATCGGAAGTTAGCAAGACGATACAAATAAAAAGAGAGCATTTTCAGCTCTCTTTAAACTATACCTCTTGAAATGCCCCCATGGGACAAAATTGCATACATTTTTTACACATAATACATTTGTCATTATCAACCACAGGAAGTCCAAACCCCTCTTGTGTAATCGCATTCACGGGACACACTCTAATTGAGGGACAACGGTGATTTTGCGGACAACGATCTTTTGATACTTTTATCATTTTAACACCTCCCACTCTATATGATATTTATTATAATCTGAATTACCCCTAAAATCAAGACAAAAATCGCAAATATTTTTTTCACACTTCTCTCTTTTATTTTTTTAGAAACCAGACTTCCTACAACCATTCCTATGATCATCGCACATAAAAAGATGAGTGTCACTCCCCAAGGAATTGAACTCGATCCCAATTTTTGAGTAAGCGTTACTAAGGAGATTAAAAATATCACAAATAGAGATGTCGAAACGGCTTTTTTAGGTGATAGACCTGCAAACAGAATTAATCCTGGTACGATTAAAAATCCTCCTCCTACACCAAAAAGTCCTGTAAGCGCCCCCGTCACACCTGCCACAATGGCAATCTTGAAAAAATTTTTCCGATCTGTTTCAGAACCACTCCCCCCCTTTAACATGACAACCCCGACGATAACCATTAAAACAGCAATGGATAACATCAGAAGATGTGGAGAAAAATAACGTGATCCTAAAATCCCTAAAGGGGTTAAAACTATTCCACATACAACAAAAAACCCACCTGTAAGATATTCAATATCTTTGCGCTTAAGGTAGGCACCAATTAATGCAGAAGATCCCACCACAATTAAAGATACAGTGGTAGCACTATGATATGAATAATGTAACAGATAAATGAAAATTGGAATGGTGACAATTGAGCCACCACCCCCTGTTAAACCAAGTAGTATTCCAGAAAATATTCCTAGTATAAGGGCTAACACTGGCATCCTACTTCCATTTTTGACCACATTGCAAATTCGCTGGAACTGCTACATCCATATATTTAGGTCTATCAAGATTTAAATTATTCATAATCTCTGCATATTCAGCATACGTTTTACCCGCAAGACGTGGATTAAACAGCTTCTCTTCTCTAATCGTTGAGGCTGTTTCTCCTCGATAATCGTGACCTGGATAAATTACTGTCTCCTCTGGAAGGGTAAAAAGTTTCTTTACAATATTATTATACGACTCTTCAACACTTCCGCTTTGAAAATCCGTTCTTCCTGTACTTCTTACTAAAAGCGTATCCCCTGTAAAAACATACCCTGGAATATAGTAACATACCGAATCATTTGTGTGTCCTGGAGTCTCTATGGTTGTAAATGTTAATTCACCCACACTAAACTGCTCCCCATCTTTCACCTTCTTGCTCACACATTGATTAGCGGTATGTTCACCTAAAATGGTTTCACACCCTGTTAACTCTCTTAACTTTCCAGATGCAGTGATATGGTCAGCATGAACATGCGTATCTAATACATATTTCAAGGTAACTCCCATCTCTTTTAAACGTGTCATGTACTGCTCTGTTTGTGAAACAACTGGGTCAATAATCACAGCTTCACCATTACTTACTACGATATATGTAAGAGTTGATGTCTCTTTTTCAAAAAATAGTCTAATAATCACTCTATCCTCCTAAATTCTTTTTCACTACAAAATATCATCATATTGCAATATAATTGTCAAACGTTTTTTCGTTTAAATAACTATCAACTTTTTTTATTTTAATTTTTTTGCAAAAAAAAAGAGACCCTCTTGGCCTCTTTGATATTGCTTTTAGAAATTATAGCTCATACCTGTTCCCACTTGAATACTGTTGTTTAATACACTACCACTCCCTTGCATTGGGCTGTATATGACTTTTGTCACATTATATTGAGCCTGTACACCCCAAACAACGTTATCGGTTAAATTGGTGCTATATTTAAGCGTTGGCGAGAATACAAAACTTGAAATAAAATCCGATTGATAGACACCATTAACAAAAAGTTGATTGCAATTTCTGTAGCCAAACCAGTCAAGACCAGCAGCCATACCTAATTGAAGCCCCTTGATGTAGGGACAACTCATTACAATTCCAGGTTTTATCTCAAAATAATCCGATGAAGCTGTCAGCGCTTGATAGTTATTCACATTGGCAAATTGAACGGCTGATGCAAAAAAATACGGTTCATTCACCGCTTGTAAGGTCGTGCTGATACCCACATTAATATTTTCCCCCATCGGCATAGAATATGAACCCGTTATTCTATTAGCTATACCATTTCCTGTATATCCAAGAGCACTTTGAACTTGAGAACTCCATAGAGTATCGTAACTGTACTGTACCGCCACCTCTCCCGGTCCAATATCTTGTTGATAATAGGGTTTTAAACTATACCCCACAGATTTTGCATTTCCAACAGATGAATTGGTAGGAAGATAAATCCCTCCCCCAGCAAGCAGTAACCCACCTGGCGCAAAAGCTGCATTCACATAGCTTCCCTCTAGTCCTATCAACATATTCCCTGTGATATATTGTACCCCTAAATTTGGAATAACTGTATTCACAGAGTTTCCAATTCTATTCGAATTTAACGCGGTAGACTGTGTTCCGTCCCACGAAAGTGCATCGATGCTTCGATTTGCAATCATATTTCCATATATTACCCAACCATTAGAAAAACCATAGCTTGCTCCTAGCTGTGTTCCAAAAGTAAACACAGGACCTGCATAACTTCCAGCAAGTTCACTCATTCCAACTCCCACATTTCCATGAACTCCACTTACCTCTAATGGCTCAACTGCCCAGTTATTCGTTCCAGTGGTATCAACGGCCGCATTTGCAATAGCAACTAAGGAGATAATTCCAATTCCTATAATATACTTTTTCATTCCACTCTCCCCCATCTATATATTTTTTAACTCTAAATATTCTAAACTGGCACAAAATCAAATTCCATCACTCTATATAAAAAGGGCAGCTATTTCAAGCTTCCTAGATTTTCTCAATTTTATCAATAATCGGTTTTCCTTCGCTATACCCCATCACCTCAACCAAAAATGGCTTGAAGTAACTCTGTTGATGATGTAACTCCAAATCCTCAGAGCTCTTCCACTTCTCATATATCATGAAGTGATTTCTTTCAAACACATTCTCTTGAAGAGAGTATTCTATACACCCTTGCTCTTTATGAATACTTGGTAGTTTATCTCCAACACATTTCAAAAAGCTCTCTCTACACTCAGATTTAATCACAAAATGTACATTCACAAATATCATGATGACCTCCTAATTAATTAGATTAAAACTTCATACCGTTCACCTACGAAAGGCTCACTTACAAGCTCAGAAAGTTTTGAAAGCATAGGCTTAAAGAACGGTTGGTTCGAGTGATTTTTCAAATCCTCTATACTCTCCCATTTTTCATATATCATAAATTCATATGGATTATCTATGCTCACTTTAAGTAAATAGAGTAAATTCCCCCTATCACTGCGACATATAGGCATCATCTCTTCCATATAGTTTAAAAAACTCTCTCTACACTCGGGCTTCACTTTAATATGTACATTAACTAAAATCATTCTATTTCTCCTCACTCTATCTTCTCAAACTTCTAAAATACTCTCTATCAAATGCACGAAAAGGACGCAAATTGCGTCCTTTTAATAACTACTTGTCAAGTAAAGCCGCTACACCTGGTAGAACTTTTCCTTCTAGATACTCAAGTGATGCTCCACCACCTGTTGAAACATGTGTAAAATCTTTTGCAAACCCTAATTTTTCAGCCGCTGATGCAGAATCTCCACCACCGATAACTGTTGTTGCTCCTTGAAGTTTTGCAATCGCTTCACATACACCGATTGTTCCCTTAGCAAAATTTGAAAGCTCAAACACTCCCATAGGTCCATTCCATACAACTGTTTTAGCTCCAATAAGTGCTTCTGAGTAAAGTTTTACCGTAGCTGGCCCAACATCAAGTCCCATCCATCCCTCTTCGATAGCATCAACCGATACCACCTTACAAGGAACATCGTTTGAAAACTCTTGTGCCACCACAGCATCTACTGGAAGAATAAGAGCTACATTTTTAGCTGCTGCTTTAGCAAGAAGCGTTCTTGCTACTTCTAAAGAGTCCTCTTCAAAAAGTGAATTTCCAACATTTTTTCCTTGAGCTTTGAAGAATGTAAACATCATTGCTCCGCCAATAAGAATTTTATCCGCTTTGTCCATTAAGTTCTCAATAACTTTAATTTTATCTGAAACTTTTGCCCCACCAAGAATTGCCACATAAGGTTTCTCAGGGTTCTCAACCACACCACCGATAAATTTAATCTCTTTTTCCATTAAAAATCCTGATACAGCTGGAAGAAGTTTAGCTACATCTACTGTAGAAGCATGAGCTCTATGAGCCGTTCCAAAAGCATCATTTACAAATACATCTCCGTATTTTGCAAGTTCTTTTGCCATTTTCATTCTTTGCTCATCATCTTTTGAGGTCTCTTCTTTATGATAACGTGTATTTTCAAGAAGTAAAACCTCTCCATCTTTGAGCTCAGCAACCATTTTATCCACTTCTGAACCGAAAGCTGCTGGAGCTAATTTCACAGGTTTTCCTAAAAGCTCAGAAAGGTGTTTTGCGATTGGAGCCATTCTATGTTTTCCATCGCTAAATTTTACAGCATCGAAAGGTTTCCCCTCTTTATCTGCCTTTTCTTGAGCTTTTTTAGTATCTTTTGCTGGATCTCCAAGATGAGACATCACCACTAATGATTTTGCTCCCTGCTCTAATACATATTGAATAGTAGGAATAGCCGCTCTCATTCTTCTGTCATCTTGAATAACGCCCTCTTTCATTGGTACGTTAAAATCCACTCTCATCAATACTCTTTTTCCTGTGATTTCAATATCTCTTACTGTTTTTTTTGCCACTTTTTAAGTCCTCCTTAAAATTTTAACTAACTCTATTATACCCCATTTTACACAATTTGAAAACAGAATTAATACTGCTCTCTTAAAACTTTTTTCAATATCTTCCCTAATGCATTTTTAGGTAAAGCTTGAACAAACTCAAAATGCTTTGGTACTTTATAATTTGCCAATCTCTCTAACAAGAAGTGTCTAAGATCAATTTCAGGCAAACTTTCACCCTCTTTTAGCACAATAAACGCTTTTACTGCCTCACCACGCTTTTTATCTTTTATTCCAACCACTGCCGCTTCTTGAATAAGAGAATGTTCACAAATTGCATTTTCAACTTGTTTAGAATAAATATTCAATCCACCTACAATGATAATATCTTTTTTTCTATCTTCAATATAATAATACCCATTCTCATCAACTCGTGCGATATCTCCAGTGTAGAGCCAACCATCACGAAGTGCCAACGTAGTCTCATCCTCTTGATTATAATACCCAAGCATGACGTTATCTCCTCGAACAATCAGTTCTCCTGCCTCATTAACACCAACTTCTATACCCTCTTCATCAACAATCTTAGCCTCTACGCCTACTATTGCTGGACCTATAGAACCAATTTTATGCTGAAGCTGATACTTATGCGAGCTTAATTGAGTTCCTTTTTCAGGAATTAAATTCAACATACATACAGGGGCCGCTTCAGAAAGTCCATACCCTTCACATAGGTCAATATCAAGCATTTTAGTACAATGTTCAAACATTTCACCCTCAATACTATCGCCACCAACCCAACCAATTCTTAAATCATTTTTCATCGGTTCTTTTAAAATTCCAGCCATCATAATATACATCATCGGAACGCCACTAAATACCGTTACTCTTTCTTGAACTAAAAGATCTACAACCATTTTGGGGTGAAATTGTTCAACAAGAATCATGGTTGCGTTAGTCGTTAAAGGAAGTAGCGTTGCTACAGTAAACCCATATGCATGAAACATAGGTAGACACGAAATCCAACAATCTTTTGAAGATACAGAAACTGTATTTTCTAACTGCTTTGCATTGGCTAAAAGATTTTTTAAAGACAACATCGCGGCTTTAGGTTTTCCAGTTGTTCCAGACGTGTAGATAAACGTACACGGTTTGTCACTCTCTAATCCCATTAGAACACGCTTAGGTCGAATTGCATTCACTTCATTCATGACATCTTGAGTAATAATAACTCCTTTTACTCCAAGCTTTGCCAATATACCTTCTAAATGAACATAGAGTTTCCCAGCAATAAGAGAATTGGTAACAAAATACTTAGCATGACAATCCTGAATATAGCCAGCAATTTCCATTGGTGTAGAGAGCGGATTAATTGGGACAATAATTGCTCCTATATAGATGATAGAAAAATAGGTAAAAAGAAATTCTGGGGTATTGGTCATATCTAATATAATTTTATCCCCTTTTTTAACCCCTTGCTCTTCAAAATAGTGTACATATTTATTCACCCATTGATTTATTTCATCATAACTATACCGTTTTTCATTATATACAAGCGCTTCTCTATTCAAAATATTGGATCGATTCAATATCGTCTCTAAAATATCATGCATCTCTAACTCTCCATTTAACAAAATTTTAAGATGGGTTCCATAGACAATATCTTAAATGAACGCATTTATGTTGTCGATGGACGGAATATGACTATCTGATAAAAAAAAGCCAAGGAAATACCCTTAGCTTTTTTATTGTATTGCAAATCTAGAAACTAGATTAAGTGTGCAAAATGTTTTACTGTTCTTACTAATTGGTGTGTATAAGAAGCTTCGTTATCATACCATGCAACAACTTTAACAAGAGTTTTATCTCCACAAGCCATTACTTTAGTTTGAGTTGCATCGAAAAGTGATCCAAAAGTAATTCCGATGATATCAGATGATACTAATTCTTCTTCAGTGTATCCGAATGATTCGTTAGCTGCTGCTTTCATTACTGCGTTGATTTCTGCTACAGTACATGCTTTTTCAACTACTGCTACTAATTCAGTTAAACTTCCTGTAGGAACTGGAACACGTTGAGCTCCTCCATCTAATTTACCTTTAAGCTCAGGAATAACTAGTCCGATAGCTTTTGCTGCTCCTGTTGAGTTAGGAACGATGTTACAAGCTGCTGCTCTTGCTCTTCTTAAATCTCCTTTTGGATGTGGACCATCTAAAGGCATTTGATCTCCAGTGTACGCATGGATAGTAGTCATTGTTCCAGAAATTACTGTATAAGCATCGTGAAGTGCTTTAGTCATTGGAGCAAGACAGTTAGTTGTACAAGAAGCTCCTGAAATGATTGTTTCTGATCCATCAAGGATGTTGTGGTTTGTGTTGTATACTACAGTTTTAACATCTCCTGTAGCTGGTGCAGATACAACAACTTTTCTTGCTCCTGCTTTGATATGCTTTCCAGCACTCTCATCGCTTGTGAAGAATCCAGTACACTCAAGTACCACATCCACTTTTAAAGCTCCCCATGGTAACTCTTCAGGATTTCTAATTGCAGAAATTTTAATTTCTCTTCCATCAACAATAATTCCGTTTTCAGTTGCTTTTACTTCTTTACCATATCTACCTTGAGCTGTATCATATTTTAATAGGTGTGCAAGCATTTTTGGTGAAGTTAAATCGTTGATTGCTACGATTTCGAAATCTGGGTTCCCTTCCATAAATCTGAACGCTAATCTTCCGATTCTTCCAAAACCATTAATTGCTACTTTTACTGACATTTAATTGTCCTCCTAAGTTTTTAGTTTCTTGATGAATATATTCTACTCCATTTTTCTTGAATTGACAAGTCTTTTTTTCAATTATATATTTAATTGTTATTAAGTATGTGTTTGTTTTTTAGATTCAAATATTAATTCAAATTAAACATTTTCATATCTTGTGGCAGCCCTATTTCAAATACCATCTCTTTTTGAGTCGTCGGATGTATTAAAATCGTCTTATAGCTGTGCAAAAGTTGCCGTTTAAAAAGAGCATTTTTTTTCCCATAAAGTTCATCTCCGATGATTGGATGTCCTATGCTAGCCAAATGTACACGTATTTGATGCGTTCTTCCTGTAAAAAGTTCGGCTTCTATTAGAGAAATTTCAAAATTCTCATTTTCTTCCAATACCTTAAAAGCCGTTTTTGCATACTGCCCCTCATTTTCTGAGACGTATCGTTTAATTTCATCTTCTTTGCACGCAATGTTTTTCTCAACAACAAAATCTTTTTCCTTACATACACCCTCTACAATCGCTTTATAATACTTTTTCACCTCTGATTTTTGCAAAAAACTTTGTGCAAAGCCATTTTTGGTAACAATAATAAGTCCAGAAGTATTCATATCTAAGCGGTTATAAAACCGCGGAATACTTTCTATTCCAACCTCTTGGAAATAATATAAAATAGCTTGTGCAAGGGTAATGTCAGCATACTTTTTAGTTGGATGTACGAGAAGAAAGGGAGGTTTATTAATCACAAGAAGATCTGCATCTTCGTACACAATCTCTATTGGAAACTCTTTTGGTTCTAAATTAGTCCCCTTCTCCTTCTCCTCTACACAAAGTTCATCTCCAGTTTGAAGCCGCTTTTTAATACTTTTTATGGCGATACCATTTAACTCAAGAGATATTTTCCTCATACTGCGACTAGAATATCCCTGAATTTTAGTCAGAAAATCTTGGATATTTTTTCCACCATGCTCTTTTTCAATTTTAAATCTTTTTTTCATCTATTTTCCTGTCCATTTTTTTATAAGTTGGCCATCTTTATACGCTTCTAAAAGAAGTTCAAGCTCTTCAATTTGTTCTTGAATATCCACACCCACTCCCGTATCAGCAACGCGTTTTCTCATAACGCGATCTAGCACAAAAGTTGAAAAGAGAATATCTTGTTCTTCGGTAATTGCTTTTTCAACAGATTCGAATGCCCCGTGAGCTGATAAACGTAGTCCATAGGAGTTGAAAATTAGTGTATACCCCGCAATACCTGTAACACCTTGATAAGCTTTAGAAAATCCACCATCAATGACAAGAAGCCTACCATTCGCTTTAATTGGACTCTCCCCCTCTTTCACTTTAACAGGGATATGTCCATTAATGATATGTGATGTTTCTATATTGAGCCCAAACTCTTCTAACACTTTCGAACAAAATGCTTCATCATCTCTAAGTTTAAAATAAGGATCTTGATGCTCTTTATGCGTAGATTTATCTGATACAAAATAACGTTCAAAAGTAGACATCTGGTCTTTTCCAAACAGAGGAGAACAACTTCCACACCATAAATACCATAGCCAATCATTGATAACTCCATCATTTTGATAATAAGCCTTTCTCGCAAGCTCATCAAATTTATCTAAAAGAGCACGACCTTTAAGTTTAATCCCTTTTTCTACTTCAAACTCTTTAAAACTACCGTCTGCATTCGCTGGAACACATCCATGATAAAGTACATTGTCGTTATAAATCAAATATAAACTCCCCTTATCAAAGAGAAAATCCATATGTCGTTTCAGTTTATAACTTTTTGTGAAGTTCTCTTCTAACTTTTCCATAACCTGTTCTTCAGCTTTAGTCAGTTTAAAAGGATCTTTTGGATCGACCGTTGGAAATTCCTTATCTTTAAGTGGATACTCTTTGCCTTTAATGGTAATCGTTCCCGTTTCAAAATTAATTTTATCAAGAAGAATCCTTCCCTCTAACCCAAATTCTGGCCTTCTCTTAGCAGCAACAGCATCAAGTTTAAACTCAATCACCGAAATAGCCTTATGCATTCTGCTCAACAATAGCTCATCTTCCCTAGTATAGATACTTTTCGAGTCAGCCTTTATTTTAAACGCATTACAAGGATCCGACCCATAAGAATCCATTGCGAGCCGTGCTAATGGAAGCAAATTGATTCCATAGCCACTCTCCAAGGTCTTCATATTGTCATATTTCATAGAGACTCTAAGTGCTGTGGCCATAGCATTCCACTGTCCTGTAGAAGCTGCCATCCATAAAATGTCGTGATTTCCCCATTGGACGTCACACGAATGGTAATTGACCAATTCTTCCATAATAATATCCGCACCCGGTCCTCTGTCATAAATATCGCCAATTAAATGAAGTCTATCAACCGTCAATTTACGAATAACCTCACAAAGAGCCGTGATAAATTTATCTGTTTGTTTCAACTCAATAATACTCTCAATGATTTGTTGATAGTACTCCTCTTTATTGGTATCGTTGTAATTTACATGCAACAACTCATCTATAATATAAGAGAACTCCTTCGGTAGAGCTTTTCTCACCTTTGAACGTGTATACTTATGAGAAACTTGTTTACATACAGTTACGAGCCGGTAAAAAGTCATTCTATACCACTCGTCAAGATTTTCCCCCTCCTCTTTTTTGATAATCTCTAATTTTTGCTCTGGATAAAAAATTAAAGTCGCTAACGACTTCTTGTCCTTAGTACTAATATGATTACCAAAAGTATCTTCAATTTTAGCCTTAATAACCCCAGATGCACTTCTTAGTACATGCGTAAACGCCTCATCTTCGCCATGAATATCTGTTAAAAAAAGTTCCGTTCCCTTAGGTAAATTTAAAATCGCCTTTAAATTTATGATCTCCGTACATACATCTTGAATTGTTGGAAATTGTTTAAATAGAAGTTGTAAATACTTCATCTTTTCACTCATTTATTCCTCCTTAACAGTTGCAGTAAATTGGTGGCTATTTTTTAACCATCTTGTTTCTATATTATAATAAAAAAACAAAAAAAAAGCTATTGATTATTATCAATAGCTTAAAGTTTTAAATTGGTACTCCCAAGGGGAATTGAACCCCTACCCCCGCCGTGAAAGGGCGATGTCCTAACCACTAGACCATGGGAGCATTATTAAAAAATTGGTGGAAGTTACAGGGATCGAACCTGTGACCCTCTGCTTGTAAGGCAGATGCTCTCCCAGCTGAGCTAAACTTCCATAAAACTGGTACTCCCAAGGGGAATTGAACCCCTACCCCCGCCGTGAAAGGGCGATGTCCTAACCACTAGACCATGGGAGCATTACTTAACCTTTAAAAAAATTGGTGGGCCCACCAAGGTTCGAACTTGGGACCACTCGGTTATGAGCCGAGTGCTCTAACCAACTGAGCTATGAGCCCGTAAGAGCCACACTTGTAACTCACAACAATATTAATTATATCAAAAAAAATAGACTTTGACAAGTGCTTTTTTTTATTTTTATAAAACTTCTCTCGAATCGTTGAATTTATTAGATTTTCATCTTCAAATTATTCACATTCGATAACTATTTTTCAAATTCTCACTCCCTCATATTCACATAACAGAATCTTAATTTATCTTGTCTAATAAATTTTAATGCCATAAATTTATTAAAATTTGACACAACTTAATGTAAATGTTATAATTCAATATATCGATTCAAGGAGATAAAACATGCATAATATAGAAAAAATTAAAACGTTAACTAACAACGTTCAAAAATCAAAAGAGGACCTCAACGCTTATAAGCGTAACACCAACGAAGATTACTCTATTCCTCGCGCTTTTTCAATGCTTTAATCTTTAAAAAACACCAAGAAACCCTAAGAGGTTTCTTTTTTTTGATTTTTTTCGTAAAACACTGTATAATAAATATACAAAATTAGAAAGGGCGAATACTATGAAGAAAAAATTTTATTTTGCCATTATCTCACTATTTTTATTAAATTCGATAATACTTTTTGCAGCTGCAACATCTTATACTCATAGCGCAAGCACCTCTACGCGGAAACAAGTATCATATTTTAATACATCTTTGATATATAAAGTTCACCCCGGAGATACCCTTTCGGGCATTGCACAAAAAGCCAATACGTCACAAGATGAAATCATTATGCTTTATCAACAAAATTCTAGAAGTATCACTCCTGGCGATTTAATTATTTTTCTAGATCACTATTCAACGAATAACTATAGTTATGAAAAATACAGTGCATTAATTAATCAAAACACTAATCTCTACACTGTAAAATCAGGAGAAACGCTTTCCTCCATCGCTCAAAATTTTGGAATTTCTTTAGACGCCGTTATTGTTTTGTACCAAAAAACTCCTAAAATAACCTCACCTGGAGATAAAGTGTTTTTAATTGGTGCTAAACACCCTTCTAAATCCAACATTTCATCAACTTCTCCTGTAAACACTGCTGTTTCAATTAATAAATCTAATGCCTCATCCGCTACTTTAGCATCACCTACTCAAAATATCGATTATGTCGCAGCCACCTACATAACGCCTACTCAATCCTCTAGCGTAAGCTCCACGTCTGGAGGGAGCACTGCAGGATTAACTCAGGCTCAAATCATAACGAAATACTCACAAATGTATGATGTCAACCCTAATATTATCATGGCAATCATTCGTGTGGAGAGTGGCGGTAATCCTGTAGCACAAAATGGTATGAACAAAGGGCTCATGCAAATTAGCCTACCTTCAGCAAAACTTTTTGACAGTTCAATAAACAGTCAAAATATTTACGACCCTGCGACAAATATTAGAATTGGAGTACTCTATTTCAAAACCCTTCTCAATCAATTTAACAATAACATGGTTTATGCTTTAGCCGCTTACAACGCAGGAAGCAAAAATGCCATGAATTGGATTTCACAAAATCCAAATTTAAGTATCACAGATATCCCTTACGCTGCGACACGCTCATACATTCAATCTGTCCTATCATTTTATAACGCATACAGTAAAAAAAATAACTAAAAACAGGGTGATTTCTAGAAATAGAATCACCCTGTTTTTCATATAAAGGAAGCGACTAATAAAAGTATCCCAATCACTCCACTTATAACTGGATATATACCTCTATAATGTTTTAAATTTTTAGATTTATAGATTGCAACAACCGGAACAAAAAAGATGAAAATAACCATTAAAGGCGATACAATATGCGTTATAAATGAAATGATATTTAAATTTGAAATAATACAAAAATAGAGCACAACTAAAATTGAAATGGTCACTGTTTTCTTGTGAATTTTTCTACCCTTCAACCGCATCCAAACTCCATCTACAACCCCTAAAAAATTAGCATAAAGGCTTGTAACCATAGCTAATAGCGCAATTATAAATCCGGACAATATTGAAAATTTAGCTATAAAACTTCCTTTAGCACTCATTCCAATAACGGCAAGTGCTGTTAAATTGTGTGTTGTCGCGTACTCTAAACTGCTTGGAGAAAGGGCAAAAAGTGCCGAAGTTATAAACACTACCAAAATCACAAAAAGTACTGAAATTGCAACCAAATTAGCTCTATTAGCCCTTTTGAAATTTCCTTTTATATCATCCGGATAACGTTCTTGAAAGAATCGACTCATTGAACCAATAGCTGAAAAAAAAGTTGCTCCAAAAATTAATATTGGAAGCAATTCTATAACTCCTTTAGGAACTTCCACTATCGAAAAGTGTAAATAATGTATGCTATACCTCAAATTCCACAAGGGGATAAACATAACAACTAATATCAACAATACAATAATTTTTAATACAACAATTTTTTCTGTAATTGCCAATAAAATTTTTTCACTTAAAAGCAATGGTATTGAAATCAAAAAAAGAGCGATAGCGACATACAAAGGGTTAGATTCAATATTCCCCTGTGTTAAATGATAACTTTTCAACATAGCTGCAATATTAGTTGTTGCCCCTAACCCTAAAATGATTACAATAGCAAAGACCAAGATCATAAATAAAACCGTCATCACTTGCCCTGTTCGTCTTCCTAAATGATAATCTATCGCCGAATCATAACTTAAACATTCTGGCGTGGTCATTGTCATCACAATCATCATTTTTTGACCTATATACGTTCCCAGAAGGGAGATAATGATTGCGACATACGTTGTCCAAAGTGATATCTCTCCAGCTTTCAAAGGTAGCAATAATATTCCTGAGCCAATTGCTGAACCCAAAAACAAAAATACCCACTCTCTAATCTCTAGCTTTTCAATTTTAGTATACATTTTATCCCCCCATCTATCATGTTAATTTAATTATACTCAATTTTTCTAAAAAAAACAGAGCCTATGCTCTGTTTTTTTTAAATGAACTCTTTTAATTTTTTTCTTCTGTTTGGATGACGCAATTTTTTCAACGCTTTCACTTCGATTTGACGAATACGCTCCCTCGTTACATTGAAGATTTTTCCCACCTCTTCTAAGGTTCTCGGACACCCATCATCTAATCCATAACGAAGTCTTAGAACTTGAGCTTCTCTTTCATTGAGAGTCTCTAATACTTCGTTTAATTGCTCTTTCAACATATTTTTTTGAGTCTCTTCATATGGATTTGAAATTTTGTTATCTTCAATAAAATCACCAAGCTCGCTATCCTCTTCACTACCTACTGGCGTTTCAAGCGAAATCGGATCTTGATTCATCTCTAAAATCTCTTTTACCTTCTCTGCATCTAAATCCAAACGCTTTGCAAGCTCCTCAGGTTCAGGTTCTCTTCCTGTTTCTTGCAAAAAAAGACGCGTCTCTCTTTTGATTTTGTTGATTGTTTCAATCATATGAACAGGTATACGTATCGTTCTTCCTTGATCTGCAATGGCTCTCGTAATCGCCTGACGAATCCACCATGTTGCGTAAGTTGAAAATTTAAACCCTTTTTCATGCTCAAATTTTTCCACGGCCTTCATTAGGCCCATATTTCCCTCTTGAATCAAATCAAGAAGTTTAAGCCCACGATTCACATATTTCTTTGCTATACTTACTACAAGACGCAAATTTGACTCAATCAGCCGCTGTTTAGCGTCCTCATCTCCAAGCGAAGAGAGCTTTGCAAGTTCTAACTCTTGAGCCGTATCGAGCAACGGAACCTCTCCAATCTCTCTAAGATACATTTTTATTGGCTCGTCTACATCTTGCGGAGGAACAAGTTTAAGCAAACTATCTGCCTTATAATCCTCTTCTTCTACAACGTCTTCATCCGTTAATACAATCTCTTCAGAATCTTCTTCAACGTCAGCGACGACATCATCAACAACAATATCTTTCTTTTTACGTTTCTTTTTAGGCGCTTTATCGTCTGTTTGGATAACACGAATATCAAAACTTTCAAATCCTTTTATGAGCGTTTCCAATGCCTCAAGATTAAAATTATCTGGTAGGTTGGCATTAATCTCTTCAAGTGTTATTTTCCCTTGCGCTTTTGCTGTTCTAACAAGCTGTAATAACTTCGGATCTTTAAAAATCTCTTTATTATCCATGCTAAATGCCTCCACTATTCTTTAACGTCGTCTGTATCTCTATAATTCTTGAAAAAATGCTCTGTCTCTCTTCTTGTTCAATATCTTGCGCTTGCGCTCTCATCTTCAATGCTATTAATTCATCGTTTATTACAATGCTTTTCCATTGATAAATAAGATCCCTTTTCAACTCTTCAAAATTCTCAATATCATCTTTTATCGAAAGTTCAACTACTTCTTCAATCTCATCAACATCAAACAATTTCATCATCTTATCTGAATCGTTAATATCAATCTCTTCTAATAAATCATAATATTTTTGAAATTTTTCATTTAAAAATTTTACACCGTGTATCTCAAATGCTTCTTTCAAATTAGGCGCATGTACCAACACCTTGATTGTTTCACGCTCTAATGCAGTTTGTTTATCAATACTTAGCTCAACACTTCTAGAAAGTTTTCTGTTTTTCAAACCATGATTTTCCCAATCGCTTTGCTTAATTTTTTTCACAAAAGGAAGATCAGTCAAAATATTTTCATAACTTATTTGTAAATAATCAGATAACTTTTTACTATACACATCATAATCTAGACCTTGTGTCAGAGCACTAAAAAAAGGTTTAAATCTTTGTATAATCTCTTTTTTACCTTCTAATGTCTTCAAATCTAACTCAGAGGTATACCGTGAATAAAGAAAATCAAAAACATCTTGTGAATCTTTAAGTTTCTCTATAAAGGCCGCTTTTCCAAATTTTGTAATATACTCATCAGGATCTTTTGCCTCTAAAAAATTCAATCTTTTAATATTAAATCCCGCTTTTTTAAATGTAATTGCCAAATGTTCACTTGCACTCTCGCCGGCACTATCCATATCGAAACCAATAACCACATTTTTGGTATATTTGGATATGATTTTTAGATGCTCTGTTGTAAACGCTGTACCTAATGAAGCAACACAATTTCTAAGACCTAATTGATGAAGTGCTAGGGTATCCATATACCCTTCTGTTACAATAACAAAATCGCGTTTTTTTATAAATTCACCTTTTTTTAATAGCCCATACAGAAGCTGGTTTTTCTTAAAAAGATTCGACTCAATTGAATTAATGTACTTAACAGGATTGTCATCAACAGCACGCCCACCAAATCCAACAACTCGATTTGATTCATTGAAAATTGGAAATATCGCTCGATTTCTGAAAAAATCAAATAGCTTCCCCTCTTTTCCAACACTGATAAGCCCTAGTTCTAAAAGTTCATCAGAGGAGTATCCGATTGATAACATCTCTGTAACCAAACTATCCCATGAGTCTGGAGCGTATCCAAGATAATATTTAGAAATACTCTCTTCGGTTAAATTACGTTTTGAAAAATAGTCTAACCCTGATTTCCCTTCATCCATATTCAACTGTCTTTGAAAAAACTCCATAGCATAGTTTAATACTTCAAATTGTCTTGATTCCTTTTGAGAAACCAACATTTCGTGTTCACTCTTTTTAGAAAGAGCAATTCCATACTTTTCTGCTAAAAACTTTAAACTCTCTATATAACTTAAATTTTCGCGATACATGGTAAATTGTATCACCGAACCTGATTTGCCACAGCCAAAACATTTAAATATTTTCTTATTCGGACTCACCACAAAAGACGGCGAATTTTCTCCGTGAAATGGACAGAGTCCTTTATAATTCATTCCTGTTCGTGTCAGTTTAACATGCTCTCCTATTTCTGTTGCAATGTCAACCGTTTGGACTATTTTTTCGCTATCACTCAACATATTTTCCTTTAATATAACTTAAAAAGCTAGCTGCAAAACAGCTAGTTATAATGTCACTTCTTAAATAGAGAATAAGCATGAAAGGAATGCTCCCTTCATGCTTTAATTTTTACTCTTGCTCTGCTACGTATGGTAGTAATGCAATATTTCTTGCTCTTTTAATCGCTTGAGATACTTTTCTTTGGTGTTTAGCACATGTTCCAGTGATTCTACCAGAAAGAATTTTTCCTTTATCGTTTGTATATTTTTTCAAAAGATCAAGATTTTTATAATCAACAACAGTCACTTTGTCTTTACAAAACATGCACTGTTTTTTTCTACGTTTTTTGAAGCCTCTTTCAACGTAACTCATTCTATACCTCCATTAGTTTAAAATGGAAATCCATCATCTTCAAAATCATCATCTTTTTTCGAAAAGCTATTTACTTTAGAACTCTCTGTCACACTTGTCTTACTCTCTAAAAGTTCAACTCGCGTCACTATAACCTCAGTAATTCTTCTTTTCTGTTTAGAAGCATCTTCATAACTTCTAACCTCTAAACGACCTTGAATACCTATTTTATTTCCTTTTTTTGTGTAATCGCCAATAATCTCCGCATCTCTTTCCCAAGCTATGCATTGAATAAAATCAGCGTCCGATCTTGTTCTGTTGACCGCTAAAGTAAATCGCGCTAAAGCTTTTCCACCTTGCGAATATTTAATCTCAGGATCAGAAACAAGACGCCCTATCAAAATAACACTATTCATAATTCAAACATCCTGAATTACTCTTCGATTTTAACGATCATGTATTTGATTACTTCTTCAGTAATATTCAAACGATTTTCAACTTCTACAAGTTCAGTTCCGTTTGACATGAAAGTGAATAGAACATAAACACCTGTTTTTTTCTTAGCCACTTCATATGCTAGTTTCTTCTCACCCATTAAATCGATTTTAAGTTCAGTCGCACCTGCTACTACTACCATATCTTGTACTTTAGCAATAACGGCACTTCTTTGCTCTTCTGTCGTTTCTGGGTTAATGATAAACATTAATTCATACTTACGCATTCTGTGTTGCCTCCTTCCCTCGGTTTTCGCCTAACCACAGTTAAGCGGGAATGTGTTTTATAAACACCTAACTATTATAACACACTTCTAAATTAGTTGCAACCATAAACTTCACTATTTTATATATACATAAGAAACTTTCAAATTTGTATACATAAAAAAATATGCCCAAGTAGACTTTCTTCTAAATCTTTGGGCATATTTTTAACTGTTTTCTCATAGAAAGTATCCTACAAAATTTTAAAATTTTCGTTACAGCACCCTCTTACACAATTAAAGATCAAGTGAATCTTGGGCCATTTGCGTATATACTTCATTATTATAATTGTATACTGCAACTTTTGTATTGGTTGAATTTGCAGTGTCACTTAAAGTAATGATAACAAAGTTTTCTGTTGAAGCACCTGGATTTTTGTCAATCCATGTTCCTGAGTTTGCATAAATTGTTTTTTGACCTCGACTATTTGTAGAGGGGATAAGTGTCGCTCGATGATTATGACCAAATACCACAATTCTTTTATTCGATTTTGGATTTAAAAGATACTGCGTAAACGCTGTATTATCGAGTTCATCTGCACTTGCAGCATTTGCTATGGCGTGTTCTGTCGGAATAGGTACGGCTACAAGATTATTGATTTGTCGCTGCCCCCATGTGTTTTGACAGTTGTTAAAAAGTTTAACCTGTATCTCACTTGTAGGTGATGTTTGATATGGAAACAGATCGTTTACAGAGTAGTTTCCATTAAACCCATTAACGTTGGTAACAATAATCTTATCATTAAAATTTTCGTTAATTGGCATTGCTGTTAATGTCCATTTCCAAAGTCCCCAATAGGTATAAAGTAACTGCTGACTTTGATCGCTTGTACTACTCAAGGTTATAACCGGTATTGGAGAGCTATTTTTCACACTATTTTCTACCACATGTAGTGTTGCTATACGTGTGAAAAAATATCCTGGAGGCAAAATTGTCCCCGGAGCAATATCTTGATTAGAAATCATATCTGGCGCACAAAAGAAATTATATCTATGACCATGTTCAATGGCTAACTCAGTTAAATATGATGGAGAATAGGTTCCTAGTCCTAACTGTGGATCACGAACTTGAATAATTCCTGGAAGCAATAGATTTATACTTTCCGCAGTTATAGCTAAATCATGATTACCAGGAACGTAAACAACCTTGATTTTTCCATCTTTTATGATATTATTAAACGCTGTAATAACGCCTTGATTTGCGACGGATAAACGCTTAATAAAATCACTCTGACCTTTTCCTTGATATGTATCAACATTCGCTGGTACAAACCACTCATCCACTAAATCCCCACCGATAACCAACTCTTTTACATTCGGTGAAACTCTAATAGTGTTGAGAAGCTTTTCTAAAGCAGGAAGATTGGCATTGAGTTCTGAATACGAGAGATCTGCCCCCATATGTAAATCACTGATAATGACAACTTCATTCCTAACCGAACTTCCATTGTTGAAAGGATTGACAGCACTACCACTGCCACCACTTACATTCCCTGCATAAGACAATTGCAATAATAGAAACATCAAAATGAATACAACATATACATAGCGTATTTTAGAATTTTTCATTTTAAAGCCCTCCCTTTTTTAGTATGGGCATAAACTGTTTTCTATATTAGCACTCTTTATTTCTTTAAATTTTAAAATATCCCTGAGAGCTACACCGCTGTATAAAAAATTTATTCCTTATTCAGAAAACGTGCATTTTAAATTTTTCCATAATAGCCTCCCATCAAAAATCGATGTATCAATAATAACACTTTATGGATATAATGCAACTTAATTCA
>Ga0247844_1003325_pt1 | contig 23871 bp, 20 predicted proteins | sample LaCtaG_FD_192421 | JGI IMG/M metagenome (GOLD analysis project Ga0247844, IMG submission 192421) | Freshwater microbial communities from meromictic Lake La Cruz, Castile-La Mancha, Spain - LaCruzMarch201714.5m_1 | ecosystem: Environmental > Aquatic > Freshwater > Lake | place: Spain: Castile-La... | reverse complement strand
GTTTTATCTAAGTACAAATTATTTTTAAAAAAAATAAAAATAAAATCTCAATATTCATCTTCCCATCTTCCCATGATTTAAGGAAATTACAGTAAATTTATTCTTCATATTAATTAAGAATATGAATAGATCATTCATATATATATTTGTTCTATATTAGCTATATTTGTTCTAAGTGGGAAGATGGGAAGATGATTTTTAAGATTTATCTAAGTACAAATAATTTTTAAAAAAAATAAAAATAAAATTGAGATTTTCATCTTCCCATCTTCCCATGATTTAAAGGAAATTACAAATAGATCATTTACATATAAGATTATTATTTATTTAAATATATAACTGATATAAAATGGATATCACGGATGAATATATAAAAGAGAATATTTATCAATATAAAGATATATATTTAAGAAAAGAAATTCAAGAAATTTCAAATAAGTTTGAATTACTATTCAAAACAGTTAAATATTTAACAAATAAAGAGTTAAGGTCTGATACATTAACTATTACAGGTGAATTATTATATAATTCGCATTGTATTTGTTCTTGTAGTAAATGTAAATATATTCATGTAATTGAAGATACAGATACTAATGTAAAATTTGGAGTTGGTTCCTTATGCGTATCAAAATTTAATAATGAGAAATTAGATATTGAACTTAAGTATAAGAAAAAACCTAAATGTATTTTTTGTAATGTAATATTAATTAAGATTTATAATGAAGATGGTTATGAAGTTAATGCTAGAAGAGGTTATAAATATTGTGTTGATTGTCAAGACACTCGAATTTATTTAAATGTCCCTTTTATTTACAAAGATAAAGTTAAACAAATGAGAGGGAGATTTGATTTTAATAGAAAACAGTGGTATATATATAGAACCAATCCTTATTTTAATTACTTAATATCTGAATATTCCAATTTTGATAATAACTCGTGTATTACCCCTCACGAATTATTTACAAAATAATCAGTGGGAAGATAACCGATTTTCAGACCCCCAAAATCTTAATTTAAAAAAAATAAAAATAAAATCATATTCCCATCTTCCCATTATTTGAATATTAATGTAATTGGTCTATTCTCTATAGTAAATTTAATATCTTTCATCTTTCTCTTATTTTTGAAAAATATATCATTCTTATTATGTTGATAATATTCTTTTGAATATCTTGATTTCTCTTCTTTATGTTTCTTATAATATTCTTTAATATAATTTAAATTTGTGTCTTTTTGTTCATACGAAGTTTTTTTACTTTCACTTCTTTTTTTACCATTGATTCTACATTCTCAGATTCATTAGGATTCATTATTTTTCTTTCCTCATTTGTTTCTTTCTTAATTATTGATTTTTTTGAGTCTGAATTTTTTTCAAATTTATGTCCATTATCTGCATTAGGTTTTGATTTCTGATAACTTGCTTTACATTCAGGATGTCTCATTGCCTCTCCATATTTCATCTCTTTTGTTTTACTCCATGTTTTTACATGTTCAACCCAAGCACCGGCCATTTTATATATTTATATATTTATATATTTATATATTAATTTATGTAAATAAACGAATAATTGATTTTTAATATTTTTTCTTATTTATATAATAGATTAAAAATATGAGAACAAGTTATCCTAATGTATTACCTGTGCAAATTACTGAAAGAATTAAGAATATTAGCGATATTTATAAAATTGCTAATATTAAATTAACTCCTATTAATAAAAGTTATCCATTAATTTCTACTGAAAGTCCTCGTGTTGAAATTTATTTCCCCAGTGATAGTGTTCTTAATCTTGATAATGCTATTCTTGAAGCTGAATTAACTTTTAATCATCTTGGTGCTGTTAATAATGCTCCACAATATTATGTTCAATCAAGATATCCACCACGATACGGTCTTGCTTCTTTAATTCAAGAAATTAATGTTTATATTAATGGTATTCAAGTATCACCTACTAAACAATATAATTTTATTCACAATTGGATTAAAGATTGGGTTCAATCTTTTGATGTTAATATGAATGATGGTATTAATACTTGTGATGATCCTTCAGTTATTTATACATATCAAACTGGTCGTATTGTTCCTCGTCGTGGTTATCCTGTTTCTATTTTTGATGCTACTAATGATGTTTATATTATTCCCGCTAAAAATGCTCGTCATCAAAATTTATATCATATGAATCTTGGAGAATCACTAGGTTTTTTTGGTGAAGGATCAAGTAAAATTTTAAATACTGCAATTCTTGGTGAAATTAAATTAGAAATTATTTTTACATCTCAAATTGCTTGTTGTTCTGCTGGTTCTTTACCTGCTGCTGCTATTGCCGATAATGGTGTTGGTGTTATTCCAGCACAACTTGCTACAAGTATTTATAGTACCATTAAATCATTTGGTGCTGCACCCTCAACTTTTGGAACTGATACTCAAATGACTGGTGCTGCTGCTGCTGCTGCTGATCAAGCAGCTGCAAGAAATCAACTTGTTTCTGTTTGTAATTATATTCGACGAAGAGCACGACTTACAAATGTAAATTCTTTCTTTACTATTGGTGACACTTTAGTTCCTGAAACTGGTAGTTTTGATAATGAATATACTACAGTAACTGCCAATGGTGCTGCAGTAGCTGCAGGTGATTCATCATATACTATTAGTAATGTAATTTTACATATAGAAGCACTTCAATTCAAGAATTCTGATTATTATGATATTATGAATCAATTGGTTGATTCTGGTAAATGGAAATATCATTTTAAAAGATATGTTCTTCAAAATGATGCTGCTACTGCTGGAACTGCACGAACTATTGATTATCGTATGGTTGTAAATTCCGAATGTCTTAATTATATTCTTGCTACTTTTCGACCTGCAGCTTATTTAACACCTGCTAATCCTATGAATACTCTTATTTCACCACAAGGAACTGGTAATACTGGTGCTTTTCAAGCTACTTTTCAATCACAAGTTAATTCAGGCTTACCTTTTACTTTTAATAATTCACGATTCTTTTGTAGGAATGGTCTTAATGTTGGACGTATGGGTTGGAAAGTTGATGAAACTTATTTCGAACCAAGAACTAAACAAGAAATGTATTTTGATAATCTTCGTCATTGGCGTAATTATAAAGCCGGTGAATTAACTATTCCTCATAAAGGTTTGAAGAATGTTCATGATTTTACAACTTGTTATTTTACTGGATTACTTTCATTTGAAACTAAATCAGATGATGATGTAAAATCCGTTTATAATCTTCGAGGTCTTAATACTAATGGAAAAGCAATTTCTATTTCTTGTCAAACTGAAAATACTAATGATGGATTTGTTGATATGGTTGGTGGAAATCTTAATGGAGCATCAACTATTGCTATTGCACCTGCAGCTGGTGATATTCCTACATTCTTGATTTGCACTACTGTAACTTTAGAACTCAATGGTCGTCGAAATGTTGATATTAAATATTAAAATAAAATAATAATTATATTTAATTAATTATAGAAATGTCTGGTGGTTTATTTGGTAAAACTTCTTTTTATAGTGATACACAAAACTTAAATACTAAAGAAGCCTTAAAAGAAGGTGCTGGTTATGGATTACTTAAATATGAAACTGAACCTAATTATGAACAAACAAAAACTATAAATGATAAATATGGATATTTACTTCAACCTACTTCAATCATTAACGAAAAACCTTTAATTGGATTTACTATTAATGATTTTAGTAGGACTGCTGATCCTACTTATGGTCTTAATGCTTCTTATTTTAATAATCTTATTGGTAAAGTTGATGAATTTAGTTATGGTAGGGAAATATATATACCTACCAGTTTTCCAAATCATTATTATAATACACAAATTAATTCTGCTGCATATCTTGGTTTAATGGGTGATAGATATCCAACTAAAGTTTAAATTATTTTTTTATTTATATATAATAATAATAATAAATGAAAGTTAAATGCGATTGTGGTATTTATATTAATAAAAATTCTATGAATGTTCATAAAAAAACTAAAAAACATTTGGATTTAATGCAATCCAATTTAAGAACTTTAAATTTAATTGATCCTATTATTGAACCTAATAATGATAATGATAATGATAATGATAATGATAATGATAATGATAATGAGTCTGAATATACTTATGAAACTGATACAGCTGAAAGCGAAATTGATGTTAGTCCTGAAATAATTGAACTTAAAAAAGAACCTAGTAAAGCTATTGATAAAATAGAAAAATTAAATAATATTAGAGAAAAAGCTAATGAAATATTAAAACAAAAGAAAATTGAAAAAATTCAATCTAAGATTGATAAAGAAATGGAACATAAAACTAAAGCTGAGTTATATGATAAATTAATTGAAAAACAAAAATTTGAGGAAGAACAAGCTATTAGATATGAATTAGAAGTTAAGGAAAGGGAAAAACAAAAGAAACTTAAAGAATATGACTTAATTCTTGAGGAAAATTTAAGACTTAAAGCTGAACAAAATAAGAGTAATCAATTACAAATTATTGCTAATAATCATTTAATGAATGATATTAAAAAACAAAGATTAGAATATCTATCAAGATATTTGGGTATATAATGATGATTTTATTTAAAAAATTCTTTAAACCTACAGCTATTAAATCTCAAGTTATTTTAAGAAATATTGATGATTGTTAATTTATTTCTTTTTCTTTTTAGCAGCTTCTTTTTCAGCTTCTTTTTCAGCTTTTTCTTTTGCTGCTTTAGCTTCTTTAGCTTCTTTCTCAGCTTTTGCCATTAAATCCCTTACTTTTTTTTCAGCTTCTTTTTCAGCTTTTTCTTTCTTTTCTTTTTCTTTCTTTTCTTTTTCAGCTTTTTCTTTCTTTTCTTTTGCTTCAGCCCTTTCTTTTTCTAATTTTTGCTTATATTCCTCCTCTTTCTTTAATCGTTCTTTTTCTTCAGCTTTTGCCTTTACTTCATATTCAGCTTTTGCTTTAGCTTCTGCTTTTGCCTTTGCTTCTGCTTCTGCTTTTGCTTTAGCTTCTGCTTTTGCCTTTGCTTCTGCTTCTGCTTTTGCTTTAGCTTCTGCTTTTGCTTTTGCTTCTGCTTCTGCTTTTGCTTTTGCTATTGTTTCTACTTTTGCCTTTGCTTCAGCTTCTCGATCTTTTTTTTGTTGTATTTCACGATCCTTTTCACGTTCCTTTTCACGTTCCTTTTCACGTTCCTTTTCACGTTCCTTTTCACGTTTAGCTTCTTCAGCTCTTTCCTTTTCACGTTCCTTTTCACGTTCCTTTTCACGTTCCTTTTCACGTTTAGCTTCTTCAGCTCTTTCCTTTTCACGTTCCTTTTCACGTTCCTTTTCACGTTTAGCTTCTTCGCGCTTGCGCTCGTCTTCAACAGCACGTTCCTTTTGACGTTCCTTTTCACGTTTAGCTTCTTCGACACGTTCCTTTTCACGTTCCTTTTGACGTTCCTTTTCACGTTTAGCTTCTTCAATACGTTGTATTTCACGTTGTTTTTCACGTTCCTTTTCACGTATAGCTTCTTCAGCTCTTTCCTTTTCACGTTCCTTTTGACGTATAGCTTCTCTGCGCTCATTTTCAATACGTTGTATTTCACGTTGTTTTTCACGTTCTTTTTCAGCTTCTGCTTCAGCTTTTCTTTTTTCTTCTTTTTTATTAAATTCAACAATTACATTTTTTCTGTCTTTTTCTAATTTATTTTTTCTTTTTTCTATATCTTGTTGTGATTCAAATTCTTCTAAATTTTTTAATATTTCTTTTAAATTTCCTAATTTTTCTTTTACTTTTGAACTATATGAAGGGTCGTTTATAGTTTTCTCATCATAATATAACAATCTTTCTTCATTATATATATAATCAGTTAATAATTCTTCTTTTTTAGCTGCTTTTCTTCTTTCTTCTATTACATAAGCACCAGTTTCATATGCTCCTTTTGCTACTGCTACTGTTGCACCAGCCCCTAATTTAGCTGCACCTATTGCTACAGTTCCTCCAAATTTAGCAGCACCTACTGCTGCACTACCTAACCAACTAAATACTTTACTTGTGGTTGATGGTAATGAGGCTTTATATACTTCATCACTTATTTCATCTATTATATCATCAAATAAAGATTCCAATTCTTCATTAGCAACTAATAAAGAAACTTCTTCTGCTTTTATGTCTATTGCTTTATTAAGTTTAGCTTCTTTTTTTGCTTTTCTTTTTTCAATTCTTTGTTGTTCTAATTTTCTTTGTGTAATTGCTTGTAAAGTTGTTGTTGCTTCTTCTTTTTCTTTAAATGATTTTTGAGGTTCAAGACTCTTAATTCTTGCCATAATAGTATTTATAGCATTTTTCTTTTCAAGTAATGCATTTGCCATTTCATTTGTTTTATCATTAATACCTATTTCAAATAATTCATCTATTACATTATTAATAGTGCTATTCATAGTTCTTTCCAAAATTAATGATCGTTTATACATTTTTGATATGGTTTTTCCTTTTATTTTTGATTGTAATACAGTAGCAGCTTGTTCTTGTTCTTGCTTTGTTTCTTGTATTTCTTTTGCAATTTCACCTGATAAGACATTAGCGTAAGATGATGATCCCAATGATCGTCTTGTTTTTGATTGTAAAGCAGTTGCTGCTTGTCTTTGTTCTTCAAGAGTTGGTGATATAATTGATCGTCTTGTTTTTGATTGTAAAGCAGTTGCCGCTTGTCTTTGTTCTTCAAGAGTTGGTGATCCCAATAATCGTCTTGTTTTTGATTGTAAAGCAGTTGCTGCTTGTCTTTGTTCTTCAAGAGTTGGTGATATAATTGATCGTCTTGTTTTTGATTGTAAAGCAGTTGCTGCTTGTCTTTGTTCTTCAAGAGTTGGTGATATAATTGATCGTCTTGTTTTTGATTGTAAAGCAGTTGCCGCTTGTCTTTGTTCTTCAAGAGTTGGTGATACAATTGATCGTCTTGCTTTTGATTGTAATGTTTCAACTGCTTCACGTGTTTGTTTATCTGCCATTGCATTTCTTTCTTTTGCTATTTCACCTGATAAGACATTAGCGTAAGATGATGATCTCGATGATCGTCTTGTTTTTGATTGTAAAGCAGTTGCTGCTTGTCTTTGTTCTTCGAGAGTTGGTGATATAATTGATCGTCTTGCTTTTGATTGTAATATTTCAACTGCATCGCGAGTTTGACTTAAATTTAATTCTTGTAATTTATTTTTATAATTTTTATAATATAATTGTATTCTTCTTGCACTTGAAACATTTTTTAATAATTTAAGTTTATCATCTCTATCTTGTTGTAATTTTAATTTTTCTTTTTCAATACTATCTTTTAATTGTGCTTTAAGTTTTTGTTGTTTAACAACATCTTTAATAGAACTATCAATTACTTTTGTTATATATTCTTGATTAAAATCTAATAAAGCATCATCAATTTCTTTTTGTCTTTCTATTGCTTTTTGGTTAATTTTTTCTTGTTTATTTTTAATAGATTTAATAAAATCTAATCTTCCTTCTTCAGTTTTTAAGAGTAAAATAGTTTGTTCAGTATCTTTAATTATTTTTTCACCTTCAGCAATTTCTTTTTCTTGTGCTCTTAATTCTTGTTCTTCTTTAAGTCTTGTATTTTCATCAATTACAGGTTTTGCTGTTTTTGCTATTCTCGAACTTATATCTTTTACTTTTAATAAAAAATCAGTTCCTAAAGCTGCTCTTGATATTGGTGTTGTTTCAACACTTGTTCCTTCTTCGGCAGCTGGTTTTTTACTTTTACTTTTTTTTAATGACATTAATAAATTAGGTTCTTCTGTTGTCTTTTCACCTAATGGTGATTTAGCTTTTCGTTCAGCTTCTTTTTTAGCTTTAATTTTTGCATCTCGTTCAATTTGATATGCTTTTGCTTCTGCCATTGCAATATCTTTTTTTTCTTCACTTATCATTTCATTATAAGCTGATTCACCTTCAGTTTCTTTTGCTTTAATAAAATCTTCAGCTTCTCTTCTTGATTCTTTTGTTGTAAAAAAACTTAAATAATCAGTCTTTATTTTATCTATATCTTCTTGTGTTACTGTTGTTAATCCTTTCTTAAAATTTATTAACATAATTGGTAATTCCCTTTCAACTCTCTTTTTTGATTCTTCTTCTTTAGCTCTTCTTTCTTTTGCTTCTTGTGCTCTTTGTTCTCGTGCTTTCCTTTCTGCTTCTTTCTCTTCTGCTGTTTTTTCTATTCTTTTCTCTTTATACAATGTAATACCATAATCTGATAATTTTTGTTTAAAAGTTTTTTCAAAATCACCTTCGACATTTTCACTATCCTCAAGTAATGATAAATCTTTTCCAAATAAATTTAATGATTTTTTAAAGAAATCCATTGCCGTTTTAGCGCTTGTCGTATTTAATTGTTTAAATCTATCATTAAAATAAGTGTCTGTTAGCATTGTATCTAATATTTTATCTTTAACTTCTGTATAATTATCATCTTGTAATAAATTTTTAATATCAATTACTGGTATCTTTTTTTCAGTTGATCTACTAAATTTATCACCACCTAATTGTGAATTAAATAATTGAGTTGTTAATTGAACCCATTTTTTGTCATCTAACATTACTGTTTTTGATTTGTCTTTTAAAAACTTTTCATCAGCTAATTCTTCTGGTGTTTTTTGTTTTTTAACAAGTGTTTTACCTTTTCCTCCCATTGGTGGTGGTGGTGGTGGTGGTGGTGGTCCTTTTCCTCCCATTGGTGGAGGTGGAGGTGGTGGTGGAGGTGGTGGTGGAGGTGGTGGTGGAGGTTGTTTTACAATTAATCCACCTGTCTCACTCATTGTTAAAGTTGATTCAGGTGGTTGAGGTGGTTGAGGTGGAGGTTGAGGTGGTTGAGGTGGTTGAGGTGGAGGTTGAGGTGGTTGAGGAGGTTGAGGAGGTTGAGGTGGTTGAGGTGGTTGAGGTGGTTGAGGTGGTTGAGATGGAGGTTGAGGTGGTTGAGATGGAGGTTGAGATGGAGGTGGAGGTGGTGGAGGTGGAGGTGGAGGTGGTGGAGTTATATTTGAAGTTATATTTGAAGTAATTGAACTTCTTCCGATTAATCCACCTGTGGCTGCAACAGTTCCAATTGGCATTTGGGGTAAATAAATAGTTTCAGTCCCTGTTGGAAAAGTTACCATTGGTTTTTGTAAAGCAGCTTGTGGTGTTGGTCTTGCCATTGGTGTTGCTTGTGGTGTAGCGGTTGGTGTTGGAATTGCTGATGTTAATCCTTGAGTTGCTTTTACTATACCACCAGTTAAACCACCAAAAAACAGGCTACCAATACTTCCTAATAAACCAAAATCACTTGAGGGTGCCGCAGTAGCCATTGGAGTTGCAGTAGCTGCTTGTGATTTAAGAAAAGCATTATAAACAGCTAAATTAACTCCTTTTGTACCAATAAAAACATTATTCCGTCCTCTGGTGTTAGTATGTGCTCTTTTGTCAGCAGGATTTAATAAATTATAAAAAGTTTTTTCTTTTAAAATAGCATTTACAACATCTTTATTTATTTGTTGTGTTCCATAAACATATTCACCATTAACCACTCTTATATCAGTTTGTTTATCATTAAAATAAATATATTCATTACCATCTGGATTTGGTCTAATATCATAAATAATTGGTGGATTAAATTGAAAATTGTCTGATATTGGATGAGGTTTAATTTTTAAAGTTCCATCTGGTTTAATATCAGTTGGATCTGAACCATAAAAATTCTTTCTAATAAAAAAATCTAAAAATGGTCTTCTATTATCTTCTGGCATTGCCATTATATCATCTAAAGTTGTAAAACCAAATGAATCAGAAATTACAGGAGGACTAGGTATATCATCTAAAGTTGTAAAACCAAATGAATCAGGAAATACAGGAGGACTAGGTATTTCAGGTGAATCAGGAATAACAGGAGGAACAGGTAAATCAGGTGTTGCAAATTGAAATTGTCTTAGTGGTGGTGTTGGTGATGGAAATCCACCCATATCAATAGGTAATCCAGTTGTAATTTGATTAGTAATTGCTCTTTTTGCCATTGCATTTATAGTATTAGCTGCATTTTGTTGTTGTTGAAATAATGGAATAATTGCTCTTTTTGCCATTGCATTTATAGTATTAGCAACTGATATTCCACCAGTTCCGTTTTCTATCATTAATAAAGGCTGTTCAAACTCTGACAACGGTTGAGGTGGAGGTTGAGGTGGTTCCATTAATAAAGGTCTTTGTAAAGCATCAGCTTGTGTATTAATAAATCGACCATTTCCACCATCACTGGGAATATAAGTGCCACCACCAAAAGGTTTATTTTGATCGACAAGAGGGATATAAGGAGCATTACTAGCACCAACACCTTGAGCATTTTCAATTGGTTTTTTTCTTTTAACTCTTCTTCTTTTTTTAGGTTTAGGTAATAAATCATTTAAATCAATTTTGATATTAATATTATTATTAATTTTGTCATTGTCATTAACAGCGGAACCTGAATTATTTTTAATAGAAGCATCATTACTATCATAATTAGTTAATTTAGATTGTTCTTTATTAAATTTTCTTTTAAGAACCATTTATTAAATTATAATAAAAAAAATTTAATTAATTATAAAATAGTCATTCCAATTCATTCTATATTTATATTTTTCTTTCATTTTTTTGTCATTAATAATAGTTAAATGATTATTCATTTCTTTAGTTGCTTCCAAATACATTTTTTCAAAATCATCTATAGTTAATAAACCACTAACTTCTTCAAAAACTCCTTCTAAGACTTTTTTAAAATTATTAGCTTTAAATATACAATAAATTTTACAATTACCTCTAATAAGTGGTGGAATACTTTTAAGATGTTGTGAAGTCATATAAATATTAATAGAATGATGTCGGCACAAAATAACTAAATTATTAAATCTATTTTTACCACTTCTAGAAAATAAAGGGGTAGAAATCATATCATCAACAATTAAAAAATAAACTTTAATGGGTTTTTTTTTAGGAACTTCAGTTGATTCAAGACCATATTTGTCTAAAGCTTCTAATTCTTCATCAGTTAAAGAATCTATATCTTCATTTTTATAAAATTTATAAAAAGCTTTTACAAAAGTATTCCATTCATTAATGGTTTTTTGTTGTTCAATTAATTCATTTATTTTCTTTTCAAGAGTTTCAAATGAAAAATCACTTATTAAATCATCATCATCTATTTTTAATAATTGAAATACAGCATTAGCATCACTTTTGGATGTAGGACTAATTAATATATATCGAATATCACATTTATGATCATCTTCATCATATATACCTTCTTTTTCGTAAGTTTTGAGTAATTTAATCATAGAATAACTTTTACCAGAGCCAGTAATACCAATCCATAAAGCATTATGAAAAAAACTAGGTAATGCATCATTTTTACATCTAGGTTCTTGTTTTTTATGAACTTTAATGATATAATCTTTAAGATTTTTAATTTTTTGAGTTCTAATCATTTATTTATCTATATAATAAATATTTAAAAATTAATTTCTTATTTTTTATATAGATAAAATGCCATTACCTGATAAAGATGATGATACCTTTACTCTTTTTAAATTGGATGAATATAATCATTATTTAATGTTAGCTAAACGTGATTATAAAGATATTGATACACATATACTTGAATATCTCATTGCTTCTTATTTAATTTATGATATTAAAGGAATTACAAGACCTGATGAAAATAATGAGGAATTTATTAGAGTCGAAAATAAATTTAAAGAATTATTAGAAAAGGAACGATTAGAAAAGGAACGATTAGAAAAGGAACGATTAGAAAAGGAAGAAAAGGAAGAAAAGGAAGAATAAAAAAATATTATTTAAAATTAAGAAAAAAATGACTGAAATAATTCAAAAAGCACGATTAACTTTTATGGGTATTGATGATGAAAATAAAGATAACACTGATTCTATTTATACGACTGTTATTAATTCAACTTATTTTCCAGTTACTGCTGTAGATGTTAATGAAATTATTGATGGTGTAACTTATATAACAAAAGCTGCAGGATTTACTACTAGAAAAAATACAAAAAGATTCAAATTTACAATGAATAAAAATAATTTAAAGATGTTAAATTTATCAACAAAAGCAAAATTAGTAATAGAATCAATATCAATTCCTAATATCATTAGTCAATCTTTTTTACAAACTAAAAATATTAATAATGTTGTTTTAAGAATGTTAGGTATTTCTAATAATAATAATTATGATTCAACATCTAAAGGAAAAGGAGGTTCTATAATTTTTACAAGTCCTGTTAAATTAAATACTCAAGGATTTGGAGTTAGTTATGCAGTAGGATCAGTATTACAACCTGATTTAATAACTTCAAATAATAAAACAAGAATGAATTCTGATAATAATGGATGTTTATTCATAAATCCTTGTCCAGAATATTTATATTCTTTTAATATAAATGATGATTTTATAGCTAATGGTGTTTTTGAATTTGAATTAATTTATGATATTGGTAATTGTTGGAAAAATAATGCTACTGTTAATACTTATGAATTTATACCACAAACTTTAGATATTACTACTGATAAAAATGATTTGGAAGCATTTCAAATATCATTTATAATTATGGATTATGATGATAGTCAAGAAAAAGTTTTTAATTCCAAAGAATTATTAAATAAAATAAATAAATTAATTATATATAAAACAGTTTAATGGAAAGTATTTCATTACCTGAAAAGACTAATATTTATATTAATTCCCAATTTTCAACATCTAAAGATACTATAGATGTTTCTATTGCTGATGGTGTTATAAAAATTAAACCTAATGAAGAGTTATATTTAACAGTTATTAGTCTTAATACTTTTTATACTTTTTATCAAGTTATTGATAATTATAATAATCAATTTAATACATATCATAATGGTGTTAAACATTCTTTTAAATTACCTTTTGGTAATATAAGTATAGAAGATATAATAACTTATTTTAAATCAATTGAAAATACGGCAGAAATAGTAATAATTTATGACAAAAAACAAAATAAATTTAATTTTACAAAAAAAAATGAAAATTATACAGTAATATTGGAATTAGTTAATTGTCATTCTTTACTTGGTTTTAAATCAACTGAAAATCAAATTGAAATACCAGTAATTTCTTCTATTCCTATTAATGTTATGAGTATTACAAATCTTTATTTACATTTAAATACTGGTTTTGATATATCACTTAATGATAATAATCTTGATAATTTTAATGGAATTAATAATGTAAAACCAAATAATATTATTTGTTCTATTCCTATTAATGGTTGTTATAATTCTATTATTACTTATCAAAATTATGATGCTGGAACTTCTTTTCAATTTAAAACTAATCGTCAAGAAATAGTTCAATCTCTTTCTTTAACTATTAAAGATCAATATGATAGACCAATTCCTAATTTTCCTGATTTTAATTGTATTTTACAATTTCATAAAAAATTAAAAACAAGTAATCAAATTAGTCTTTTATATTCTATTAATGATACTCTTTTAAGAATCCTTTTCACTATTATTGGATTTATTCAACGAGTTTAATATAATTAGTATCAATAGTTTTTACACTAGTTCTCATTTGTATAGCTAATTTCTTTTTTTCAGTTATTGATAGTCCTAATTTATTTCTATAACTTAAATAACTACTTCTTATTGCATTTATACTTATTTTATTATCTGGAAATAAATTTCTGAATCTTTTATAAATTGAATCATTACTTATTTTCTTTGATTTGTCATTATAATTTGTTAATAAATATTTACGTGGATATCTATCATTACTATCTTTTATAATCTTAGTCAATTCTTCTGGCATCTCTATTATTATTCCCTTATGACCCTTTTTTTCTTTATTTAAAATTATTTTATTTTCTAATATATAATCATTTTTACCATCATTTTCATCTTCTGTTTTTATAATTATTAAATGATTCATCTCATTTCTATTTGGTGGTATTAAAGTATATAAAGATAATAAAATTAAATCTTGATTAGTTTTATAATCATCATCAATAGTATTTAAAAATTCATTTTGTTTATCTATTAATATTTGGTAATCAAAATAAGTAGTTTGTTCTAATTTGTTTAATTTTTGATCTTCATTTTCTTTTATTATTTCTTTTGATAATATATTTATTATTTTTAAAAATCTATCAATTGTTTCACTCTTTTCATATTTATTTTTTATATATAATAATCTTATAAAACTACACAATCTTTTATAAAAAGTTATTTTTGACAATTCAAGACCTATATGATATACCAATAATTCAAATATTAATTCTTTTTTAAATAAATAACTAAAATCATTTTGGTCTTTATATTTCTTAAATGATGGTAAATTATTTGTTATTAATGTAATAAAATTAATTTGGTCTTTTTCTGATTTTTGATTTCTTAAATATTTACCTGTTTTCAATTCATCTAAATATATCTTAGTTTCACTAGTATTTATTTCAAAATCAAATAAATCCCAAGTATCTTTATGTAAATATTTATAATGACTTAATAAATCTTTTATTTCCATATTTATATATATATTTTTCTATATTTAAATAAAATAATATATATAATTATATGAATTTAACTGACGAAGAAATTTTTGAAAAGAAAAGATTATTACTTCTTGAAGAAAAACAAAAAAAGATTGATCAAAATAGAATTAAATGTAAGGAATATGCACGTGAATATCGTTTATATGAACGTGATATAATTGCTAGAAATCAAAGAAATCAAGATCCTGAATTTCAAAAAGCAAGAAAATTATATAGAGATGAAAATAATGAAATTTATACATTATATAGATCAACTTATTATTCTGAACACAAAGAAAAAGAACTTGAATATTCAAGATCTTATTATAAAACAAATAGAGAACGATGTCTTGAATATGCTAAAGATTATTACCAAAAACACAAAGAACGAATGAAACTTCAAGCATTTAATAATTATCATTCAAAAAAACTTAATCGTCTTCAGGAATAAATAAATCAAGTGGATTAATTTTTTTTAGTTTTTTTTTATAACAATCAATACATCTTGGACGTCTTGGTATAATAGAAATAATAACATCACAATCTTTACATTTTTTTTTATCGTTCATTTTATAATTAAAATAAATATAAAAATAAATCATTTTTTTTTATAATAACTTAGTTTTTAATTCAATTAGATTAATAATTGTTTTTCGTTTTTGTTCTGTAATGATTGGTAAATTTTTAGCTTTAATAAGATTAGAAAGTTTTCGACCAAATGAAATAGATGAATATTTACATTCAAATCTATTAATACCACACCATTGAACAAATTTCTGAAATAACTCAGTTTTACTAATTACTATTATTGTTTCATTTTCAAAATCAATTTCATCATTAGCAATTGATTCAATAAATAATTCAACTCTATTTTTATTATCATTATTAAGTTCTTCCATAAATTCAGTTTTAGGAATATGATTTTGGAAATTACCAGTTGGTATAATCTCATCAACATTAAAATGAAGTAAATATTCATAAATACATCTTAAAGCTTGTTCATTATTAATGATTTGTTTATAAATATTAGTAAAGAAACCAGTATTACCTAAATAATGATTTGATACTCGATGTGGAGCAAATCGACGACTTTGATCATTTTGAGGCACACAATTATGATTATTAGTTGTTGAAACATAATCACAACGATTAATAATCTCATAAGCTTGAATACCTTTGGGATTAATTGTTAATCTATCACAAGTAATTCTTGATTTTAATTTATCAGCATTAGTATAATTATCAATACCTCTTGCTTCATCTATTTGAATAAATAAACGACCTTTTTCTTCACAATTATGAGAACCATAAATTTGTAATGCTGATTCAAATTGTGCATATTTATCATTACCAATAACATTCATAAATATATCAAACCAAGTATTTTTACCTGTTCCTTCTTCTGGAGAATATAAGATTTGAAGAACATTAGCTCTTGTAGCTGGTTTTTGTATTTTATTAGCAAAGATAGCTAAACTATAATTCAAATATTCTTTTCCAAGTAAATTCTCACCAAATTCAAGAAATAGATTAATTACTTCTTGATTTGGAATATATGATAATAAAGAAATCTTGAATGGTGTCCAAAGATTATATATATCATGAGGAACAATTAAAGGTGGAGGTAAATATTCCATTTCTTTATAAACCCTCATTTGACTATCTTCTAACCAATTATTAATGAAAGAAATAGTTTTCATAGTTTCAGGTTTTTTAGGATTCTTAACTAAACATTTAGTATGACGATAAGCTTTAGCAACTGAATTAATTGAAAAGATATTAACTTTATTATTATTATTATAAATAATACAATCTGGATGCATTATTTTAGCATAAGTCTTTTCAAATATAATTTTAAGTTGTGCATATGTCTTACTAAAGTTTTCATTATAAAATTCTAAATCATCTTCTTTCAAACATTTCAATAAATAATTAAAACCATATTGATTATTTGTTGTTGTCATTTGTTTTTCATAATTAGCATCAATATATTTATCAACATTATTCTCATTATAATTATCACTTATTTCACTAAATTTATGAATCAATTGAAAACATTTAGTTCTTGATAACTTTCCTCTTCTTGTTGCACCCATAATTGCTAATACAAATGGAGACCAGTCTTCATATTTATTACTGTGTCTAATCTTTATATGTTCAATAATAGATAATATATCATTAAAAAGTTTCTTTTTGTTATTATTATCATCATCATCATCAACTTCAAATACATTAACATCAGTTTTAACTTCAACTTCAGTTTTAACTTCAGTTTTAATTAATTTACTATCAACAAATTGATTTAAGTCTTTATAACTTTCATCAATATAAGTAGCAAAGACTGATTCATATGGATGATCACCAATAAGAGTCAAAGGTGGAACATTCTCATCAATTTTAAATTTATTACCAAGAGTAAGCATTATTCTATTAATATTATAAACACGACGATCACAATCTGGATATTTATCAAACACTTGTTTAAAATAAGTTGGAATAAGATAATAGGAAATTCGATGATTTTGAACATAAGCACGAAGTGAGCTTTTTATTTTACCATCTTTAGGTCGATTAGCACGATACATATAAGCAACAGTCATTCCATAAGTTTCTTTCATAAATGAATCAAATTCATTTTGAAATGAAATATCTAAATTAGTTGAAGTTGAATCAAAATCAAAATACGGTTTGACTTGTTTAGTATCATCACCAACTTTCTCACCAACACCACCATATTCTATATCATAAGATTTAAGAAAATCATCATACATATTTTCATTATAAATATTTTTGACTCTTGATTGTTGTCTAATACATGATACTCGAAATATCTTATAGTTGTTTTCAATCATTCTTTATAATTATTATTTTCTTATTATTTTAAATCATTTTTTTTCTCCTTTATTTTTATTTTTAAATAACAATTAACTAATTTCTTTAAATCATGGGAAGATGGGAAGATGAATATGGCGATTTTTTTTAAAAAAAATAAAAAATTTTTGTATTTAGATTTTAGGGGTCTGAAAATCGGTTATCTTCCCACTTACAAAACTAATTATCTTTTAATCTTAAATATCGATTCTTAGCATTAGTTATAGTTTTTTCTTTATAATTAGGATCATTATGATATCTTGCTTTTGCTTTAGTTTTGATTTGTTCTCGAAAGATTAAATCATTATTATATTTCTCTCGAAATTCAGTTGCTTTCATTTTAAATTATATATATATATAATTTTTAATTAACTTTAGATGATTTATAATTTTGCATATATAAACGCATATATTCTCTTCTCTTTAATTTTGTTCTAATCTTAGCTTTCTCTTTCTCAGTAAGATCATCTTTTAATTCATATTTTGGTTTTCTTCCTAATTTCTTCTTAGTTGGACCTTGCTCTTTCTTCTTTACTTCGTCAAGAACTCGAGTAAATATATCACCAACCATTAATTCAGCTCTCATCATACTTTTTGTTTTATTTTGTACTTGATTTGCATTATTTACTTTTTCTCGTTCTTTTTGTTTTTGACGTCTATTTTGACGTGCTTCAGTTTCTTGTTTCTTATATTGAGCTTCACCAATAGATGATTTAAGTTTCAATCTAAACTTCTTAACTGCTTCAGTATTCTTTTCTCTTTTACTTAATTCCATTTTCTATATAATAATTACTGACATATAATTTTAAATCATTTTTTTATTACAATTAACTTAAAACCTCCTTAAATCATGGGAAGATGGGAAGATGGGAAGATGAAATGTTTCATTTTTAAAATAAAATAAATAAAAAATGATTTTTATAAATAAAATAATAATTTATCAAAATGTTTGATCTTATGTTTCATCATATTCTTAATTACTATTTACATATTTCATCAAGTGAATTTTTATGTAAAATAACATCATCTAATTATGCCAAAAATAGCACTTATAACGATTTTCATATGACTAATGTACATAAAAAATATTCAAAAAAAAATATGATGTTATTCTTTAATTGGGTTATAAAACGTTATGAAATTCATGAAAGAATTGTTAAAATATTCGGTTAAGAATAACCTTTAGATTTAAGATTACTATTTAACCAAGATTTGGCTTCATTCCAATCTTCTTTTTTTTTGTGTCTATCCAATCTTCATCTAAGTGTCCTGATGTATAATGTTCATAACCAATAGCTCCAAATTTAATAGTCTTTTCTTAAAATAATCTTATATTTATGAATCCCATCATTAGCTGGTATAATTTTATTAAAAGTATCCATTTTATCTAATAATTAAATATTAAAAAAATGATTATTTGATTTAAAATAAATTTATATAAACAAAATGAGCCCTTATCACAATATCAATTCAATAATTGAATCAGTCAAATATACATTAAAAGAAAACCCAACAAGTGATTTGGGTGATATAATGCACGAAATAGTTGATATTGAAGTGTCTTATAATCAGCTAAATTATAATAAACATATAATTCAAGATTATTTCGATATGGATGTAATTGATGTACTTATTGAATATCAAAAAGAATATGGTGATATAGAGCCAATTAAGACTGAACAAGACAAATATAGTTTATATGCAAGACTTGCTTATTTCTTAATAATGAATGAATTAAGAGAAAAATATGACGAAGAAGAAGAGGAATTAGATGACGAAGAAGAAGAGGAATCAGATGACGAAGAAGAAGAGGAATCAGATGCCAAAGAAGAAGAATAAAAAAGATAAGTATAAATTTAAACAAGAGAATGGTAGATGGGTTTAAACTGAAGGTGTTTTCGAACCACAACAAATATTTTTGTTAAATTCATCTGAGATTGTAATTATATCAACTGATAAAGATAAAGGTAAATTCATATGTTGATATTGTTTTTTAATTCTTTTTTTGATTTTCACAGGAAATGCGTAATTTAGATTATCTGTTACATTATCATATTCATTCAAAACAGAATTAATAAAATCACCAGTGATATCATCATAATTATTGGTTATTTTGCTATCAATTGTATTCATAAGTTTATTATATTTGATATGTGATGTATGAAACTCATTAATCTTTTCATAAATTTTAAAATTTGAAATTAAACCCAATATTATACCAGTTGAAGAATTCAAGATTATATTTAGAATCTTTAATGTGTTATCATCAATCACTATCGAATTTATTATAACCATAACAGAATTACAAATAATCAATGGTATATTTATCAGATTCTTAATGAAACTATAATAATTTGTGCTTTGCTCACATAAGATAGCTGATATATAACATTTATCTTTATAGGTATTCAATAGCTCTAATTGTTTCTGATTAATCATTTATATATAAGAAAACAAAATTAATTCAATCTCTCAAGGATTTGATTTAGCTTTAATTTGAGTTCATCTATTTCTGCGCATGCGCTCGCGATAGCATTCTGTTGTTTTTGTATAATTCGATGTAATTCTTGGGTAGCTTTGATATTAAGACAATAAAGACTTTCATAATCTAATTTTAAGAAATCATCAACTTTCTTACCATAGATAAATAAATTATCTTTTTCTTTATCATTAATATCAATAATATCTTCATAAATTTCAAATGTATAATCATCAATAATTGACTTGACTTTTACAAATCTTTTTTTATAACGATTATTATATGGTGTGTCATCAATAACAATCTCAATATTATCTTTATTATCATTATCCAAACAAATCTTCAATTCATCATCAATATTAATTAATCCATTTAAATTCTTTTCAGTCGTTAAAGTATATTTAAATATTTCTTTTGGTTTTTGTCTTGGGTATGGTGTTGGATTATCTTCACTCTTGATATATTTCTCCTCTGGATGTTCCAATATAACTTCTTCTTCACCTATTTTTTCTTTAATAAATTTAACATTTGTTAATAAATTGGCGATATATTCTTTATCAGTAAAAATCAAATGTTTTAAGCATTCTTCTTTATTTACATCTTGCGCGATAATTCCATATTTTCTAACATAATCCTTATCACTACATAAACAATATTCTTTTGGTTTTAATAATGATAATTTTTCTAATGAATTGTCAATATCTTTAATTTCCTTTTTAATTCTTTCATCACTTATATCGCTACTGGTGTTAGTTTGCGTTCCATTTAACCACCAGCGAGAATTTATTGTAGATGTAATATGATTAAATATTAAAGAATTTACTACATTTGTAGGAGTTGTTCCTTTATAAATATACCATTCACTAGCAAAGGCAATTTGAGCGCCTGGAAAATTAACAACCCAAGCAGTCCCCCAACCACCACCCATATCTCGTCCAATATGAATATGATTATAACTTCCGCCGCCTTGATAAGCTAATAAAGAGGTAAGACGATTTCCAGCGTCATGAACTGCTATTTCAGTATTATCAGAACATTCCAACATTAAACCTGACATATTAGCATTATTACCACTTCCCCAACCATAATTTAAATTGACACTTCCAATAGTTAAAGACCCCTGTTGCATATAATTATTGGGAACAACATGAGCGCCTCCACCGTCGTTTTGTCTTATATTAATTGTTCCATCCATATAAATTCTATCTGTGCTTTCTTGAAGGAAAATTTGAGGTGTGTTATTCTTAGCAGATAATCGCAAATCACCAACATCATTTCGAAGCGTTCCATCATTAACACCACCATCAGCACTTCTAGCAGTTGAATTTAAAAACATAGCAAAACCAAATCCAGTATTATTTCTAAGAACAATATAAGTATGAGCGCTTCCACCAGCGGAAGTATTCGAAATAACCTGACCTACGGAACCGTCTGTATTACCATAAATATTAAATTGGTCTCTTCTAATATCAGCAACTAAAAAACCACCGCTTGTTGATGTTGTATCAGTATAAAATCTATGAGTGCCAGTAGTCCATACTGAATAAACTATACCACCACTTTCAATACCTAAACCTGCTAAATAACCAATTCCAGTTTGGTTATTATGCATCACAATTTTATTACAGCGATTGTCCCCTGCATTTGTAAATGAATTATCAAAAATTAAACGAAAACCATTATTAACTAATGCTCCAACTCCAATAGCACTATCACCAATAAAAATTGAACCATCTTCTATATGTAATTTTTGAGATGGATTATTAGTTCCTATTCCAACATTTCCGCCATTATAATAAATAGAGGTTCCATTCAAAGTCCATTTACTTCCTAAACCACTTAAATCAGGTTTATTTATAATAGTAGTATTCCAATCTGCTTGAAAATTCGTTGGTCTTCCTGTAATATTGGCATAAGCAAGATTTGTAATATTAGCACCATTACCTAATAAAGAAGTTGAAGCTGTTAGTGAGTCTTGCTTTCCTGCTAATTGAGTTGTGGTGGCATAACTGCTAAGACTTGGCGGATTTGTGATATTATTATAATTAAGACTTGTAATATTAGCACCATTACCTAATAAAGAAGTTGAAGCTGTTAGTGTGTCTTGCTTTCCTGCTAATTGAGTTGTCGTTGCGTATCCAGATAAATCAGGTTTATTTATAATTGTAGTATTCCAATCTGCTTGAAAGTTCGTTGGTTTTCCTGATAGAGAAATCCAAGTTCCATCAAATAAAGTAGGTTTTCCACTTAAAGAAGTCCAAGTTCCATCAAATAAAGTAGGTTTATTTATAATTGTAGTATTCCAATCTGCTTGAAAGTTTGTTGGTTTTCCTGATAGAGAAATCCAAGTTCCATCAAATAAGGTAGGTTTCCCACTTAAAGAAGTCCAAGTTCCGTCAAACAAAGTTGGTTTATTTATAACTGTTGTATTCCAATCTGCTTGAAAGTTCGTTGGTTTTCCACTTAAAGAAGTCCAAGTTCCATCAAATAAAGTAGGTTTTTCAGTCAAAGAAGTCCAAGTTCCATCAAATAAAGTTGGTTTATTAAGAATGGTAGTATTCCAATCTGCTTGAAAATTTGTAGGTTTTCCAGTCAAAGAAGTCCAAGTTCCATCAAATAAAGTTGGTTTATTAAGAATGGTAGTATTCCAATCTGCTTGAAAATTTGTAGGTTTCCCACTTAAAGAAGTCCAAGTTCCATCAAATAAAGTTGGTTTATTTATAATTGTAGTATTCCAGTCTGCTTGAAAGTTTGTTGGTTTTCCTGATAAAGAAGTCCAAGTTCCATCAAATAAAGAAGGTTTTCCTGATAAAGAACCCCAAGTTCCATCAAATAAAGTTGGTTTATTGGTTGATATATTATTATAATCTAAATTAGTAATTAAACTTCCATTACAAATCACCTTTTGATTTGCGTCAATTGTCAAGGCATCTACATTATTTGTAAAAATCTTAATTACATTATCACTGGGGTTATAAATGCCAGATTTTGAATACATTGGAGTAATTGGATAATCCTGTGTTGAATAGGTTCTGGTAAAGGTTGGTAATCCTCCACTTCCTTGCGTGGATACATCAGCATTAAAAATACTCATTTCTTAATAGAATATTATAAAAAAGAATAAGAAATGAATTACAATAAGTCTTCAATTACAAAATAGACTTTAACAGTGGAACCAAAAAGAAAGGTGCTGGCACAAAATGTTATCTTATCAATTGAATTTCTATATAAAAAATAACCAATCCCAGATGGTTGGTCTAATTGACTTTCACCATAAAAAGATGAATATGCTTTTATGCTCAAGGTATTGTAAGTAGTCATATAAATTTGATATGTTGTTGGTGTCCATTGAAAATCTAACCTACCATTGGCAAAGAATAATCTTACTCTAAAATGCCTATGATTAAAACCATCTAATTCAACTTTATTAACATATAAACTTAAGTCAATGTCATACGCTGAATACGTGACAGAGCTCATTGTAAAAGTTCTATTAGTTGTGAAAAATATAGGTGATTTTCTTGCTATTTTTCCTGATGTTTGAATTTTACCGTTTAAATATATATTTCTTCCTGTTATTGTTGCATCCTCGCTTATTGAAGTAAGATATACAGAACCTTTATTAGAATATAAAAACGCAGCACCACTTTCACTCAAACTTAGCCCAGTTGAAGTTAAACCATCCCCAGCTCCTAAAGAAACTACATCCCCATATGTATTGTCTGGAAGGATACTTTCCTTAAAAATTCGTAGGTTCCTACTCAATTCAACAATAGTATTAGCAAAAGCAGGAGTTCCTAAAAACAATTTTTCTACATTTGTTTTTCCGTTAAGGTTTATATCATCAGATGACAAATCAATTCTGCTTGGATTTGCTAATAGACCTATAGAAGTGTTATAACTTGCACTTAAATTTATATAATCTCCTGCAGCTGCATTCTTTTGAACTTTGAAATT
>Ga0247844_1003324_pt1 | contig 23880 bp, 33 predicted proteins | sample LaCtaG_FD_192421 | JGI IMG/M metagenome (GOLD analysis project Ga0247844, IMG submission 192421) | Freshwater microbial communities from meromictic Lake La Cruz, Castile-La Mancha, Spain - LaCruzMarch201714.5m_1 | ecosystem: Environmental > Aquatic > Freshwater > Lake | place: Spain: Castile-La... | reverse complement strand
TACTTGTGTGAAAAATATGAGGTCCGTACTCATGTACGTCTATAACTCCGTGTTTTCTTGTAAAACAATTGCCTGCTATGTGAGGGTTCTTATCGATTACTAAACATTTGTAGCCTTCGTCTGTTGCTAAACGAGCAAACGTTGCGCCAAATAAACCAGAACCTACTACTAAAAAATCAAGGCTCACGAGTAGTGCGGGACTAAGAGGCATCAGCAGCATAAATCACCCAGGGAGGGCGACAACGCTGTAGTCTTAAGGCTTTTTCACAATTTTTCAAATTTCAAAATCCATGAAAAATTACTTGCCGGCTCAAAAACAAGTCTGACTGACAAAAAACGTGCCCGCTAGACCTGCTTTGCTCAAAACCAGTAGTGAAGAAGACTACTTAATACACCTAAGTTACCGAGGATTCCTCGCTACCTGGTTTAGGTGCAAAAAACGTGAACCAATTTCTTATAGCATCACCTGTAGCTGTGCCCGGTGATGTCCTTAATGCTTTTAATAGTTGTTTAGGGCTGGTAAACAGCTGTGTTCCAGTGCCTTGATACAACGTAAACCAAATACCCTCGGTGTTCTGAGTACCAGGGTGAACATTTGCAAACACACGAAAACTACCCCCATCAAAAGCACGACTTATTCCAGTGCAGGGTGGTGTTACACCACATGCTTTAAGGACGGAAGCCTTAAGCACTGATTCAGGAATAGCAGCTAGTTGCCTCCAGGAAGGCTGAGGTGTTGTAGCTGAAGTGTTATCTGCCCCCACAACGGTTTGCCTCTCAAGTAAAAAAGCCTTTTGTTCGGTCATTAGTTTTTTCTCGACTGGAATATACCTACTATTTTTAAAAATAGTATTTCGGTTTTTGTTAGATTTAACTTAGACTAAAGAAGTCAGGAAACGAAGATAAAACTTCATAATTCTTAAACTTTTAACTTTTTTCTTCAAGTGTTCCCCTCAACTTCTTTACCTCAAGTTCCGCAACCGCTTTATAAATCACAGTCAGACTATATATCTATTCAATTTAAAAAATTAGTTCCTCTAATGAGCGGTTCTAAAACAAAAACTTGCTCTACCTCATCTTATTGCGCTTCCTCATTAACTTCTTTACTTACGTGGGACGCAGACGGAAACTTATATATTGACTGATTCTTTGACTATTCGCTATTTGCAAATAGCAAACCCGTCGAATTCCACGGGGTAAAGCTACTTATATCGAGCAAAGTCAAGCAGGAGCTATCTCCAAGTTAATTTTAAGTTAACTCGGGGTTTATTAAGCGAAACCGTGACCTAGACTAGCCTGCGTCCATAAACAAGAGCTTGCTACGTATAGCTTCAGGGCTCATTTGTGACAAATAACGCCAAGCTTGGTCAGGCGCTTGGTTCATGGTCTGACTAAAACCTTGCCACTGAGAATCAGGGTCCACGCGGTTACCGGCTGAACTAGATGCTGCGGGAACAGCAGGTAGTTGGTCGTAACGAGGTTGATAAGCGTTTTCTACTCGAGCAGGAGAATCCATATCCACTGGATAAACTTCAGTAAAGAAGCGGTTAGTGTAGTCAGCCAACTGGTCAGGATCGGTGAGAATTACTTCCATCGCCTGAGCCCTGTGGGCCACAGTATTTAGAGCCCTATCTTGCTGAATGAGAGCATCTTCCAGCGTAGTGGCATACTGGTTTAAAACAGCAGGGGCTTCAATACCAAAGTGATTAACTACGGCGGCGGTTTCGTCGCTGAGGACGGGTGTTTGTTGTTGAGCCGTAGAAGTCGGATAGGAACTCTGGGTTGTAGATCCGTTGTTGTACGAGATCTGCGGAACCGTAGGGGTTTGTGTTTGCCACGGTTGGGCTTGTAAATTCTGACTGTACTGTTGAGTATCCTGCGGCACCATCTGGTACTGAGGATACTGTGCTGCCTGGCTGGGGGACGGGGACATTCGAGAAACCACCCGCTCCAGGCTGCCCATCGCCGCTTCCCATGGGTTGGACGGGGAGGACGTTGACGGAAACTGGTTGTACTGGTTGCTGGTAGAAGGGCCCGTTGGGAGTGTTCCCTGCGATGGCGCTTGGGCTGTAACCGCCGAAGGTACCCCCTGGGTAGCTGTTACCCACTGGGGGTAGGCGGTTGAGCCCTGATCCAGGGGAGCCGCCTGGGAGGCTGCTACCGCCGGGGAAACCGGGCTCGGGATTGAAGCTTGGATCTGCTGGCTCATAACTACCCGAGAAAGTCAGTTCTTGTGCAAGGTGGTCAAACGTCCTGTACAACAGGGGCGTTAAGTTAAGGCGTGGATCGCTCCCGAGGGGTTGATCCGGCGCTAGCGGATGAGGCGTTTGCAACATCTGTGTTAATAATACTAAAAATTGTTGTAATGCGCTTTGTGTTTGTTGAACCATTCTAAAAGGAAACCCTTTTAGCATTTCGGAACGTTCAGCATCTGTTTTATCCGGGAAGAGGTATTTAAGAGCCTCAACGCTGTCCACACCTAGCTCTTGAAGGTTTCTGACAACAATTGATTTCTGATTTATGTCATACGCTGTATCTTCATAAACATCACCTTGGAACCTGTACGTAACTTGCCGATCACCATCAGGAGGAAGACCAAAAACTCCCTCAGGCAGAGCATTATTGTTTAAAGCTTCTTGAATCGAAGTTGAAACTATAGTTTCAAATTTCGCTAGATCAACAGAATATTTTTTCTCTTTTTCTACATCTTTCTCTTGAGGTTCAACAGGGACTTTTATTCCCGTTACAGCAATAAAACTCTCTCTAAAAACTTGCTCTTGATGATAAATAATCATCTCGAGCAGGCGACAAAAACCATATGTTAAGAAACTCTTATTTTTTCCTAAAGCAGTGGCTTGTGCCCTGCCCATCAAACCTTTAATTTCCGTGGCGGTCGCACCAGCAGAGACTGAAATCTCATCAACACCTCCTAATGCAGTTCTGATCTCTTCCCTTAATAAAAGGGCATAACGATTCATGTCACCGTTAATCGGATCAGGAGACATGTAGCCCACGCGATCGCTAGGCTCTACGTTTGCAATAATACGAGGGACACGTAAGCCACCTAACGAGGAGTTAGAACCAAAAGGCTCTGATACTCGAGTAGAAGGGGTATCCCTGCCTCCGAAACCACTTTGGCTACTAATGGTAGGTCTAAACGTACGATCGGCGTCTGAGGCCTCTACAAGGTCTGATCGTGGGCGAGAACTGATTAAAGTGGGATTACCAAAGAACTCAATATTTTTAGCGATGTTACGCATCATCTGGTCATGAAGCACAATTTGCTCCATGAAGGGATCAAAATCTCCTTCTCCCTCTGTACCGCTAGCGTTAGGTTTGTTTAAAACCTCAACTGCGGGAATAAAACCAAGAGTATTCGGACGAGAAGTTTTGGGGTTTAAAATCGAGCCGGGCTCTAACTCAAAACTTAACTGAGTGTTTGCTTCATACTCTGTTATATTTTTATCGGTAATAGAGATACGTACATACCTATTATTTAGCCCATACGAGTCAGAAGGTAGACCTAAACTAGAATTACGCACTTTATAGCTGTACGTAATCACAACTTCATTTATATTTCCGTTTACATCGTGGTAAACACGGTATTGATCCTTAGGAAAAAAATAAATTTGATATTTTAGTTTTGGATCGGGTCGGAAATAAAACAACCCACACCCGTCGATCAAAAAGCTTCTAATAATCGCAGGAAAACGAATATCTAATTTATTTAACTCAAGCAGACTGTTTAAAAACTTTGAGCGGGCACGAAAGGTGTCTTGTTCACAGTAGAAAAAGAGGCCTTTTTTGATCATCAACAGCGTCATTTGCTGCAGATGGCTCAAAACGACCAAAGTAGCTGCTTGATTACCCTGAGTTTGATTCCGGGCAGCAGCTAGTATCTCGTTGAAACGTTGTCTGACGCCTAACGTGTCCGCCATTACTTCCTCAATTTTTTAAAGATATCAGCGTTTAGCTGATTTTTCCATTTCGCGTTTAGCTTTGGCTTTTTTTGCTTTCCTAAGAGCCTCACTGCGCTTAGTCATCTTAGTGTCCTTGTCATCCCCCTCTTTACCGTTCTTTTTCTCGAGATACTCACGAAGACCAGCGGGCATTTTGTCAGCCATTATCCGGAAGGAGGTAGGTTTTTACTCTATCTAGTTTAAACAGTTCTTTCGGTAAAAGCTCATGAGGATAAGGCTGTAAAATATGGTCTTTCCTTCCGAGAGGATCTGTGGAACCAGAAGAAGCTTCGTAAGTGTCTAAAAAATCCAACATTTCCTTACTATAGGAGGGAGCGTGTGCGTTAGGTATGCTGTCATAACAATGAGAAAAAGAAGTAATCTTATGTTTACGCCTAGCCGCATCGCCCATCCAGGTAAAATGCCAGCCTGCATCACAGTCACCTAAGACCTTAATTCGATCAACAGAGTAAATTTGTGTAATGCTATCCTTTAGGTGTTCATAAAGTAGTGTTACCCCGCACGGCCAATTTAAAGGTCCTGTTTTAGGATTTGTTACTTGCAAATCTGCATATCCAGCCAGGTAGGCCATGGACAACCTAGTAAAATACTCAGGATTTTCTTTAGCAACCTTTATGGATTCAAGTAAAGAAGAAGGTTTGGGGATTTCATCTACATCACTGATAAAAAATACAGAATCTGGTGGGCACATCCTCATACCCACACCGAGTGCATCCCTCTGCGCGTACTCTCGCACCCAAGGATTTGGGTGGCTATCAGCAGGAGGTAGTTCGCAGTGCAAAACTTGAATTTTGTCTTCCGGTAGTCCCAACTTCCGGATTGTATTTACACAAGTAAAATCTTTACTTTCCCCTTTAAAGGTAAGGTTCGCATCCGCGATGATAAACCCATCCACAATGTCCTTGAGCATTTCGACGCGAAGTTCGAGGAGCTCTTCCTCGTCGAAATACATAAAACAGTCAAAAAGCATGGCAGCTAATTAGGCTGACAGCATACTAACTCTATTATTGAAGAATTCCACCCCCGGCTAAGTACTTAAAGTTTCCGTTAACTCCGCGTTGTTTGGCTTTTGCTCGATTTAAAAGGTCTTCCTTTATATCAAGAGGAACTGTCCCTGTGTGGTTTTCGCCCTCATCTTCAACTCCATAAAAACCATATTGAGGAGGGATTGGTCCTTGAGATCCAAGTTGATCCAGTTGAGCCGTATATTGATCAGATTCCATCTCTGGTCTTTGGGCTTGAGTTTGAGCACGAGCTGCCCTTTCCTGCGCACTTAAAGCATTAGTAAAAAAATTGGAGTTGCGAGCAAAATAATCCATGAGACCTATTTTTTCCTACTACTAAGATACTTGCTAGCTCGGCGACGTGCTTCTTTAGCTTTTTCTGTATTAGGAACTTGTGTATTTACAGGCTTATCCCCTGAGGTAGCACGTTTTTTCTTTTCATCTGTAGCTTGCCTTTCCTCGGGGCTGAGTTGAGCCCAAGCAGAACGAGGTAAATAACGCTCTGTCCTTCCTTTCTCACGAGCTAAATCCGCCATTACTGTATGGGTCCCCCATGTAACCACGCAGCACAGGTCCTTTCAGCCGCGCATTTAAATTTAAAAAGCTGGCAATAACCTAAGTTTGCAAGCTCAAGCACGTCTCTTGGATCTGCGGCTTTATCCTCATTGATCCCTTTAACAATGCAGTTACAAATCGTAGGGGACTGATCAAAAGCTGCGCAGTTTCCGCAAAGAGCTGATTGAGCATGCGCGACATCTGTGTTCCACGTGTCCGCTTTATCCTCCCAAAAACCAGGGTCAGGAAAATCAGGGTTCAGGGGCCCATACTTAAACTTATCTATTGTCCAATTTCGATTTTTTACGTTTTCTTCGACGTTAAGCGTGGCAGTTGGACACACATCCGAAACAGATGTGATTTTTTTCTCAAGAAATAGCTGAGGCTTAACAACTTTGGAGTGTTCCATAATTAGTTTTTTGAGTTTTCGTACTCTTCACGAGTTTGCCAGTCTTCTTTAGACCATTTACTTAACCTGTTCTCAGAGGATTTTTTACCGGAGTAAGTCCCTCCTGCTTCTTTATAGTATTTCGTTGCTAATTGCATAGCTCTCGCGCTATGCCCTCCAAGTTTTTTACGTGCTCTTGCTTTGGCTTGAGCCCATTTAGCAGGGTCTCGCTTTTTAGCTACTTCAGACATGATTAATAAAGAATATAACAGTGATCTATAGTAGAAATCCCACTAACTTGTGTAATTGAAATAGGCAGAAGAACATCGGTTCGAATATGGTTAAAAGTTATAGGTGCTTTGGCGTCTGTAAAAACAACTGTAAGAGTTTTATCTGCATTTTTGTTAGCTGACTCGACATAGACAGCTCGACAAGCGGGAAAATTTCTTGTGGTCCCCGAGGGAACTTCAAATCCGCTTGCGTAAGGAAGCGAAGAAGTTTGACCGTAGTAACTCCCAAAAGCTCTGACGTCCATCTTTAATCCAGTGTTTCAATCAGTTTAGTCAAGTATTCAACCGCTTTGCTTAAATCCTCTTTTCCATTTTTTTGTTCCCATCTCCACAAATATTTTTGTGCGCACCCCTCTAAGTACCCTTGATACTTGACGAGACCCATCGAAGCTCGTTGCACGTCATAACATTCCAAACCATTACGGCTGTAGTACGCGGGCTTAACACAAATTTCCTCTTGGTTCAAATTTGTATATTGTTCCATTTAACTTGTCTAATTGCTTTCGAAGTCTATAAGCTTCTTCACGCGGAACAACAAGACAAATATTTTTTTTATTTAAGCAATAACAAATTTCAACAAAATCAGCTCCTCGTGAAATCATTTTTACGCAATGGTAAACATGCGAGAGCAGTCTAAAAGGTCAGAATGTTTAAGAGCTAAATCAGGAGCATACTTTGTGTCATCATGCCTTAACAAACCAACAGAGTGAGGCACATAGACCCCGTTTTCCTTTACCACAGGTACACAACGTCTGTGCTCTAACCCGTCAGGAGGCTCCTCAAAAGCTAAACCCATAGAACTTCGGTCTGCGATAGGCCAATTTCTAATCCCTACTTTTTGAAAACTTGAATTAGGGTCGTAGCTCTCTGAACGTATGTACTTCTCCCCATCCTCCTGATTAAGGATCATCGCCCCGTAATAAGGGTTTGCTACTTGAACAAAAAAGTCTACATCGTAATCAACAACTAATATCTTTGGAACTGTAAAACCTATGTCATACCAAACATTAGGAGTTTCTTTAGTCAAAGAGTACTTATAGTAATTGTCAAAAGGAATTTTTAAGCCGTTCAACAACTCATATCTGATAAAACCGGGCTCTAACCCCCTTTTACCTAAAACAGGCCTCCATTTACGCCAATACAAAAAGTTCTCTAACGTTATGATCATGTCATTTTCTTGATAAATATAAAAATCTGCTTTCTTGTTAAGAACTTGTAAAGCCAGATCTGTTTTATGAGCCCAAGTTAAGTACCAGTTTTCGTATCCCGGCCCTGCTACAACAACCTCAGGTTTTAGTTTTTTATAAGGATCAAGCAGACTGTTGAGTATTTCAACGTCGTCCTGGCTTTCGTAATCAATATAAATTTTAACACCTAAATCGAAGGGATACCTTAAATATTCGTTTAAAACATTAACAAGACTGTTTAAACGGCTTAACGGTTTGTGCGCCGTTATCGCGACCCAGATCTTTTCTTTCATGTAAAGCTCGGATGCCCGAGAAACCTTTTTGACTCTACTTATTCCCACAAGGGGCGTCAGAATTCTATTGAAAAATTTCCCCTTCTCTGCAGGTACGTTACGAGCCAGGTGTAAGCATCCAGTAAGTCATCATGCGCCGTGGCACCTACATTAATCAGTTGATCAAACAAAGCATCAAACTTTCTGTATTTATTGAAAATGACTTTTTTATTTTCTAGTAGCCCTAAAGTCCCACGGAACCTTGCGATTTTGTCCCCTCTAAAACCTTTAACTTCATGAACATGAAGGTTAGATAACTCTCGCTCGTTTAAAAGCACCCTACGTATGTCCGCTGCCAGAGAAGCTTGGTACGCAACAGACTCTACAACTAACGTAACCGTAGAGTATGTAGGTAAAAATTTACCATCTAAATTTTGTAAAATACCCCATTCCAACAACATGTCACACAACATATCTATTTTTTCAAGATTACCGATCGAGCGACACTGGTGGGAATCAATTATGTAGTACTTGTCCTTCAACCTCCCACCAAGAACAAATGCGGTGTAGTCGCTAGTTTCGTTCTTACTGGCAGACAAATCGACGCCTAGAGCTAACGAATCAAACTCGGTTACGATTTCTCCTTTAATTAAGAGGTCCGGAGACACCACCAAATCTGACGTCATCACAGGTTGCTGCTGATACTGGTAAGCAAAAGCGACAGGGTCTAGTTCTTTCTGTTGCAACAAGTACTCCGAAGACCACTGCTCCGGCCAGTAACTAATTGGTTCCCCCTTATCCCCATATGTAATCGCCTCTTGGGTAACCTGCTTCCACCCTTTTGCAGGCACAAACATTGTTTTATGTATGTCTAGAGGGTGGAAACGTGTGCCCAAACAAACGGCTCGCCCACCTTCAAAAATAATAGGAGAGATAACTGAAGACCAGTTTGTATTCATTTCGTCTCGGATCGTGGGGTTCTTAATGTCCGCACTTGACTTGATGGGGTCGTCCACAATTACGAGATGGGCCCGTTTTGACGTAATAGACCCCCTCAGACCAGCAGCACGTAAGGTAAATTCTTCGTCACCTAGACGGGGAATTTCGGCATAGTCAAAATCAATGGACCAACCAATGTCCGATTGCATACCCGAACGGAGCTGAACCCGTGGAAAAGTTTTGCGGTACTCAGGAGAATCAATAATTTGCTTAATGATTCTGCTTTTAGGTATTGCTGTAGCGATGTTGTAGGAACAGTAAATAATCTGAAGGGGCCTTTTAGCCGTGGTGTGCCTGCCTATAGTCCACGCGGTAAAAAGGTTTAAAACCGTAGATTTTGCACTACCGCGAGGTGCCAAAATATCTAAATTTGGTCCTGCAATGTCGAGCAAGTACTTATTAGATTCTTTTGTAATCAGATGTCGGTGCCACTCGAGCATGTGTTTTGCGGGAGCTTTGTCCAGAATTGTGCAAAAAGTGTGAAAATCATTTGCAGCCCTCCCGTAAATAGAATCTAGTGAGTCTGTAGTTTTTTCAGTAGCACGAACTGCACGTAGTTGTGCTCCACGTCGGTACGCAAATATTTCACGACTTGGCATATCAATAAGTTGACACTATTGTTATAGTAACTCTATCTCAGATTCAACCCAGAGTGGCAAAAATTCTTTGGTACGGAGACGCCTGTTCTAATACAGGTTTTGGCCGTGTAACACACAGCGTACTAGAACATCTGAGTAAGGATCATGAAGTTTCAGTAATAGGTATAAACTACAACGGAGACCCTCACCAATACCCTTTTAAAATTTATCCCGCAGCAAACATGCACTGCGGAGACCGTTTTGGGATTCCTCGCTTACCTGAAATTTTTGAAAAAGAAAAACCAGACATATTTATATGTCTAAATGACATTTGGGTTGTCAATCAAGTTTGGGAGTGCATTCAGTTCTTTAAACAAAAGCATAAATTTAAATTTATAGCTTATTTTCCGACGGACAGTGAGGCATACCCAACGGATATGCTCCGAAATATCCCTCATTGGGACCTCGCAATAACCTTTACTATTCCTCAAGCGCACAGAATTCTTGCTCACGGTATTGCGCCGAGTCGTTTAGGTGTGCTCCCCCACGGTGTCGATACCTCTAAGTTCAAGCCTATGCTCAGCGACGAGGCCCGCAAAAAATTAGGTATCCCCACAGATAAATTTATTGTTTTAAACGCAAACCGGAACCAACCCAGAAAAAACATTGACCTAACAATTAAGGCCTTCGCTGCTTTTGCGGCGAATAAACCGGACACGCTTTTGTACCTGCACATGGGAGCAAAAGATATGGGTTGGGATATCATCCCCCTGTTCGAAAGGGAAATGAAACTTAAAGGTGCCGACCCTACAAACCGTTTAGTTCTAACTTCACAAGATATCAATTACATCAGTGCGCCGCCAGATGATCTTCTTAATCTGATTTATAACGCATGCGACGTAGGTATTAACACAAGCAACGGCGAAGGTTGGGGTCTTGTAAGTTTTGAACATGCCAGTTGCAGGAAACCTCAAGTAGTACCCAACCACACGTCGTGCCAAGACATCTGGAAAGAAGCGGGCTTGCTGATCGACGTCTCTACGTGGATTGTTGATAAAGATCTGGGAGTGGGCAGGGGCCTAATTGATGTAGACCATGCTGAGAAATTACTAACTCAGTTATATGAAGATCCAGCTCTCTACGCGAAAGTAGCCGAAGATTGCTACAAGGTGACTCAAAAACCTGAATACAGGTGGGAGTCAGTTGCCGCCGGATTCTCTCAAGCTGTTACTGAACTTGTTAACTGATCATGCAAAACTCCACTCGCTTCTTGCACATGTACAACTATGTTGTACACCCAATTAAAAAACAAAAAAACGGTATAGACAATGTATATACACAAGCCGAACAACTAGGGGGCAAATTTACTCGTATATCAAAAGGCAACCCTGATAACTCTGTAGCAAATTTTAGTCCTAGTATTTTGAAGCATAAAGGGACGACATACATCGCGTGGCGATCTCAGCCAGAACCTTTCGGTTTTCGTTGGGACATGAATTACTTTTACCTAAACAACAAACCTACAGATATTTATATTGGTGTACTGGCGGACGACAGCACGATTCTTGGGGCTAAACTCTTACGCCCAGGTAGACATCGCTTGAGTTACGAGGACCCTCGATTGTTTGAAGGCCCCGACGGAGCTATGTACGTACAATTTGTCGCGTCGACTTACGCAAGTAAGTATGACAAAAAAGGAGTCAAGTTTTTTGATACCCCTAAAGTTATTGTCTGTTATATAAATGATGAACTAGAAGCGGTAAACGCCGCCATCCCTCCCATAGGCGAAAACTTAATTAAAGGTAAAACAGAAAAAAATTGGTGCTTCTTTGCCCATGAAGAAGAACTTCGTTGCCTTTACTCCACACGGCCTATAAAAATTGAATGTGAAAAAGATAAAGCTATTGAAATTAATAGCGATGTTTTAGATGAAGTAACAAAAAAATCTCCTACTTTTAACTCTCTACCTCCTATTTCTATTGATGGTGGACATCTTGTTTTTTATCACTGGAAGCACATGGAAGAGAGAAGCAACAACAAGATGTATCTTTTATACCACTTAAGTGCTTACGTTCTTGATAAAACATTTTCTAAAATTACACACGTAATTAAAGAACCTTTGTTTTCTGGTTCTCTAGAGGATTATCTGATTACGTGGACTAATGTGCATGGTCAGCCGGTATCATCCCAACCTGCATGCATATTGCCTTTTGGAGCTTATGTGGAGGATCAACAATTAGTAATGGCTTTGGGTGTTAATGATGCTTTTAATGGTATTTTTAGATGCCCTTTAAAATCTATAACAGATAAATTAGTGAAAGTAAATTAAGACCTTTCTTCGCGCTCCAGTGTAGACCATACTAATAAGGAAGAGTCCTCCAGTAAGGCTTGAATTGTAGGTTGTCCATCAAACGTATTAATTAATTCGCGAAGACAACGATCTGCACCTGCTAGTAATAAACCTCTTCGATCTAACCCATCACTTATCTGGCGAACAACTTGAATGTGAGCCCGCAGTTCTTTTTGAAGAACAGAAATTTTAGTTGCAGCAGTAGCGTGGTCCAACATATTTGCCACGACCATATCCCTTACATTTTTAATGTCTATCTGTAAATCTTCAATTTCTCGGAGTAGTACTTTACGTAGGTCTTCTTTAGGGTATTTCTCTTGTACCCACGCGGTAAGATCCGAAATACTCCCGGTGTAGCCAGGGGTTAAAAACCTAGCGTACATATAAGCTTCTACTTCACTGGTAGAGTTTTTCGCGTAATAAATAAAAGCTTCTTTTTGAGATTTTTCAAGGGAGGTAAGCCAGGAAGCAACTGTTGTCGAATCTCCTATTGTTGCTTTAATCATGCCAACGCATTAAAAGCTGCAAATGCTCTTGAAGAATCCTGATTCTTTAACGCCATTTGGCCTAAGAAGTTTGATTGAATTTTTGCAAGATCGTTTTCTGTCTGAGCTTGCATTGTTTTCAGGTTAAGGTTCGCTGTTAGATAAGCTTGTGCCGCTTGATTTTTATTTTGTAGGGCACCTAAACCAGCTGAAGCAAGCCCTGTAGCCGTGTTACCAAATAAACCCCCTTCTTCACTTAAGATACTTTTTTCGAACGCGGCAATATTTTTTAGATAATCCTGAGACATATTTGCAACGGTATAAGGAGCTAGTGCTTCTATACTTTGTTTTGTTGAGGCGTCTTGGACTAGTACGTCAGCAGCCAGTTTGCCATATTGACCAGCTAGACCAAGGCGTAAATTAGACTCACTTAAGTCTTTTTGTCTAGATGCATCAAAAATATCGTATTGTCCTTGCCCTAAAACTTGTTGCTGAGCCCCTTTAGCTGCCAGATAAGGAGCCCTGTTAGCAGCCAAATCACTAGCTTCTATACTCAAGCGAGTGTTATAAGGCGCCATCTGCGCCAAATAAAGTTGTGCCTGCCCTGCATAATCAGGACTCATCACTGTAGGTGAACCGTAACCTAATAAAGGATCACTACTACTCTTTTTGCTCCCTCCTCCTCCAAATAAATTATTAACAAGACCCCCCGCAGCTCCGGAGGCTAATCCTCCTCCAATTGCAGCAAGAATAGGTACAGCCATGTTTAAGCCCTCACACCGAGTTTAAATTGAAAAGGTGCTAGTGCCGCTTGTGTTCCTCTTGTCATAGCATCTGTAACATTTACATTTGGCACACCAGCAAGATATATACCCTGAGCAAGATTACCCATAGCTGCAGCATTCGCGGCAAGACGTGTTTGTTCAATAGCTCCCCACTGCTCTATACGTTTAATAGACTCTTGACGCCTAGATATTTCTTCACCTTTTAAACGAGATTCCCTGCTGAAAGCCTCATTAGCTGTAAGTATGCGTTTTAAGTCCTCGTCTGCTAGTCTATTCCTCGTATTGGGATCTACTGTATTTCTTAAAATTTTTAATATTTCAATAAGGTTAGGGTCTTCTACTTTCTGCCCTTTATCAACTTCCGTTGAAAAATTAGTGCCTCCCCCTGGTATGGGGGGTTCTTTAGATAAGTTTAGAGGGGGAGCTTTTTGTGGTGTAGGTAAACCAGGAGAAGATAACACCCCACGGGCTTGAGCCATCTCTATATTTACGTTTGGTTTGCCTCCTGTAAGTTTGGTCCAAGATTCAACAGACTGAAGCCCATACTTATCTCCCCCCCAGATTTTCATCTGCCCCTCTGAGTCAATAGTAGGAGTACCTGGTTTTAGAAACTTCTCGCCGGCCATACGAGGTTTTGGTTCTTCCTGGCCCCTGGCAGGCGGGATAAATGTAGACGCAGTAAAAGCAGCAAGCCCAGGCAAACCACCAAACGCAAGAGCAGCGTTGGCACCAAAGGAGTTTGGGAGATTGAAATTCGCAGGGTTTGTCATAATTCCTTTAAAACGCCCTCGCTACTTCAGCAAGGACCGGGCTATTTTCTAGTTTACTGGTAGCAAGAATATTTTGTATGGCTGAGTTCAAAGCACTACCAGCAGTGGTATATCCAGAGGAAATCCTTTGCCTCTGAATATCCCCTAGCGTTTTAATTTTTTCTTCCTCTAACCCAAAACCTGCTTGCATAGCTTGTGTAGCATAAGCAGCTTCATCTTTTGCTCTTTGCTGTTCAATCAGTCGTTGATTAAATGTTTCACCTTGATACTCAAGACGCTCTAGTGAATCTCGGGCAAATTTATCTGGGGGAGCAGGTAATTGGAGTTCTACCCCCATAAGTTTGCCGATTGTAGCGTTGTAACGTTTAATATTATATACCTCTTGCTGATACCTCTGTATATAGTTTGCCTGTGTTTCGGGCTGGAAGAAAAACTTACTGGGTGTCCCAGCAGCCATCGGGACCATAGGCTCGGGTTTAAGCGCAGTTAGAGCAGCCCCTATACCTCCTGAAATCCCTTCACCTAAAAGTTGAGCTCCAAGTAAACCTCCAATACCTACACCAACAGCAGGAGCAGCAGCAGGAGCAGCAGCAGGAGAGGAATATTTAAGTATGTTTGCAAACTGAGAACTTCTAGCAATTTTTGCGGCTTCATCTGGACCAAATTGATCAATAAGTTGCTTTATAACTTTGCTCAAGTCTCCGGAAGTTCCTCCTATATTGTCAAGTGCTCTGAGGGACATCAGCTTTTACCAGGGTTATCGTAAGAAGTGCCTGAGTTAGGCTTCTTGCTTAATTGTAGTAAATTATCAGTGGAAGGGGCAAATATCCCTCTTTCTTTTTGTTGAGGAGAAGGCATAGTAGCAGTCTGCAAGAAATTAGAACGAATATAAGCCTGCAGAAAACTAGCCGGATCTAAAGCGGGTGCTATTTTACGAACATCCCTCTCTTTTAAATAAAGTTCTCTTTCAGTCATTTCAGCTTAATGCCTGATATTCCACGGAGGGAGGAATAGAGTTTGAACCAGGGGCGTTGAGTACAGAGTACTGACCCCCATAACTAGGCATGTCATACTCGAGAGGACGCTGTCTGCTTAAGTACTCTCCGCTATCTAAGGATTGTCTTTGTTGGTCCTCAATAAAACCTATAAACATTTGCATCATCTGAGGGTCCTCTAAAAGAATTTCTAGTAAGTCTTCAAGCTCGCTGCTGTCTTCAGGAGTAACAACACCTGCCGTAATACGATGCCTAAGTTGACCAGTTGCTTCTGGAGTATTGTTACCTGGGTACTTATTTAAAGAGCGGGTGGCTCCCGTATACATCCCCTCAGGTTCCATCCCAGGCATGGGAGCTTCGGCTTTACCGAAGTTACGTAACACTGCATGAACGGTAGGTGCCGCTATAGCACGTTCAGCATCAGTCTGCGGAACTGGAAGGCCTAAAATCCTTGCCGCTAATTCATAATCCTGAGGCGAGAACACCAGAGCACACTCCTACTGATGCTTCTAGTTTAGTCCCGATTTGTAGAATATCGCCAGGTTGAACGTCTAAACTTAAACAAATCCGTTCAATTACATCTGGAGAAGGTATGTAATACTGATCGTTATAGATCTTGCGCGTAGTTGTAGGAGACAAATTTGAAAATTTACTCAGCTTAAACGAAGTAACCCCACGGTCGTCCAACACTTTTTTTAAAGTGTTAATAAGCGCTTTTTGCATTGTGTAGGAAGAATAAAAAGGCACCCTACTAACAACATACTGACTTCTTACTTTAGCTTACTTCAGGGATTTTGTAGGATTTATCCAAGCCTAAAAAATCAATGATTAAATTACAGTGTTTTATATTTTTAGAATACCATTCATTTAAATCCAACGACAATAATTTTCCTAATAAAGTGACGTTGCACAACAAGGGTCTGTTGTCATAAACCGAACAACGATTGTCGATAAGTTTTTCACAGACTCCATTTTCGTCTGTTACGTAGGGAAAACTGGCTATGACCTGTCTTAGAACAGGGTCCGGATGGTTTTGTCCTTTATCTAAAATTCCTCCTACTAAACGACAACACCCCGAACAACCCGTACAAGGAAACCCATCTTTGTACATTTTAAAAACCTAGATTTTTAGATCGGACAAAGTTTAAGTCATAAGAAGTAAAATCTAGAGGTAAAGCTGCGTTGTTAAACGGGTGCGTATAGACCTCTCCTTCAATATGGTTTTGCCACGCTGGGCTCCATTTAGCGTGTAAATAGTGCTTATTCATCTCATGTGCTTTATGAATACCCATAGCTAAAGAGGGGTCACTTCGCCAAGTCTGACTTCCGTCGGCATAGTCCCCTGAAGTTTCACCGTGGAAATAGGGTTTACCTATGGACATCTCTCTTTTTAGATCAGAGTGTTTAAACCTCATCCCGTAATCCATGTCTTCACAGTACGCAGGATACAAATTTTCATCAAATAAACCAAACCGCTGGACAACCCAATCCTTTAAAAGGAACAAATCCCAACTTCCATTTTCCCCATGCACAATACCGGTATCTGGATCTTGAGCCCGCTCGACCATCGAACGAAGTAAACCGGGCGTAAACATAATGTCGTGGTTAACAATTACCCAGTAAGGAGCGTTCATGTACGATTTAATGATTAAATTCCACGCTCCGGAGCACCCGACATTCGCGGGCATGTGACAAACGACAATTTTATTTATGTATTTGTGCGGAACTTTACTTAAGAGGTCCAGCTCTTCTGTTAGTTCACCCCTTCCGTTGTTATTAAAAACAACAAAAGTATCTACAGGATAATCTATACTATACAGTAACCTGTACACCCAATAAGAAGTATTTACAACAGCAGTACCAATTACAGGTATCGTCATTTTTGCGTTGAAACTGTCAAGATACTAGCACTCTAAAAATAACGCAGCAACTTTTCTTGCACCGACTTAAAACAATTTAACTTAGTTATAAAATGGAGTTAAGTAAACAAACTCAATATTTTAAAGAATTGAATTAAGACTCCTCAAAATTAAAGTAGTAATGAAGGGAGTTAAGAACTTCTTCCTGAATAGACTCCACAATAGATTCTTCAGAAGGTTCGTCTACATGTTTGTAGGCTCTCCTGTAACCACGGCGGATGCCTTCGTCTAACGCTTGATCTAAAAGCGGAAAGAATTTGGGTTTCATTAAAAACACAGAATAAATTTGTACATTATAACTAGTCTAAATAATCATCACTCTCTTCCTCCGCCCAAAGACCATCTGGGTCATCAAAAAGATTATCTAAATTTAACTCCTCCTCATCCTCACCTCTCTTTTCTTCTTCCTCTTCTGTAGCCAGCAGGATACCTTTCACCAAATATCCCCAATCTCTTGTTTCTGTTACTACATTTTCTTCCCCGCACACATCGCACAGTCCTATCCAGTTAGAACTGCACCCTACACTGTACTTCCCATACTTTTCTCCGCAGGGGGCACAACAAACATAAGCTTGCTTTAAACGTTCCTTTAAGGTTTTGTCCTTAATAAAATGGAGAGAAGTCATGATCAAAAAAAATTCAGCTCCAATTTAACAGGAGAAAGTAAAAGCGGAACTCAAAACAAAATAAAATTATCTTGGTTTTCTTGTCACGTAGTGCTTATCTTTAAATAATTCAAATAAACTTTCAACGTTATAGGCGTATCGCTGGCTGTGGGCTCCCCTAGAGTTAAAACCCCCCACCTCGATGCAGGCTTCTTTGGCCTCTTCGAGGGTTATATAATGTAAACCTTTCTCAAGCTTACCCAAACGACGCCAAGAATTGACTCTTTCCATTTTTAAAATCTGTCGGACAGAGAGAGAAAGATCCGAAAAAGAAGCGACCCACATAATAAAAATACAAAAAACTAAAAATAAAACTAAATAAGTTAACTTTCTAGATTAAGAGGATTTAATCGATGCTGCGCGTGAAGTGAGGGCGACTTAGCTCCATCCCATAAAACCCTACAGTATTTTATGTTTTGATTTTTTTCATTCTTTTTAATAAGGCACTCAACAATTGTGCCCTTCCTCTGCAGAGACTTTGCTCTTATTTCTAGAGCAAGTGTACGAGGAGCATCTACCACACTGGTGTTTCGCGGTCTTTCTAACACGCGATCTCCTTCTTCAAAAATAAATCCGATTCTAGCCATTGGGTTGTTTTAATAAAGAGGATTCAGTTTTTGCTTTGTTTTTGGCTAGCTTCGTTGCGATAGCTTTTTTGACATTTTCTCTTGAAGAACATTTATAGCAACAATAAGGTCCTGCTGATAAAGGCTTACGTACTTTCTGAGCAAACCAAAGCCTTAACTTGGAGCCCTTAAGCGGAAAGTGCGTTTGACAAACAGGACAAACAAAAACCAGAAATTGCTTGTTCACAAGAAAAAAAATTCACAGCCTAGTAAAGCAGAAAAAACCTAGACGCGCAACGTACTTGAAGTAACACTTAGTTACTTATTTTTATCTGGTTTTAATTTTTGTTCTGGTTAGCGTACGCTTTTGCATACTCGACAGCATACCCTTCACAAAAACGGTAAACAGCATACGTTTCACTGTTCATATTTTGCAACTCTTTAGCAATACACTCTCGCTCAGCTTCTTGTTGAATTCTTACTTTTTTATTGAATAAAGGCCCTTCTGCTACCACAACAGCAAGACAGGCAAAAACTCCCGCAACTAAAGCCCCCTTAAAAAAAATAGAAGCGCAAGTATCTAGAAGTTTCCAAGCTTGCCAAGCAAGAGCCACTTTAACTAAGTGTTGAGTCTGGACGTCGACTACGTTTTTGTTGTTGGTCACAGAGGGAGGTGAAACACATGACAATGGTAGCACATAATAAGCCCTGTGTTCCTCAAACTAAGGAAAAAAGCTTAAGAAAAGAATCCGCCCTGCTAGTATAATGACGCTTGTTAGACCTTTCTCATGTACTTGGCTCTAGATACAAAGTACGATATCAAACACGAATGGTATAAAAAGCTTCTTGAAGCTTACGACATGCTTTCAAAAGAGCCTAAAGCTCAAAAGCTACATTTTGACCCGGATAAAAAACGTTTAATAGTCGAAATTGGTGTTTACGAAGGAGCTTCTAGTTGCTGGTGGTCTGATAACTTCCTTAATCACCCTGAAAGTAGGCTTATTTCTATTGATCCTTTCACGGGGAACAAGGAGTACATCGAAAATGACGATAAATTTCCCACGCTTGGTCAAATTGAGCTGATTGCTCGCACTAATATTGCTAAAAGTAAAAACGCAGGAAAAGTTACTGTACAGAAAGCTTGTTCCTGGAACATTTTTCCTTTTATTGCGGCTGAATTAGACAACCAAATAGACATTTTATACATCGACGGCGAGCACACACCCAATGCTCTCTGTAGAGACACATCGCTTTACTACCCTTTATTAAAATCCGGAGGGGTTTTAATTTTTGATGACTATGGACACCCCGATGTTCGAAAGGGCATAGATGCAAGCTTGAATGCGTTTGGTAATTTAGAGATTGTTTTTTGTTCAGATTGGCAATTTTGGTGCGTTAAAAAATAAACAAATTACTAAGCTATAGGTCCAAAACGGCTGAATAAATATCTGTCTCTTTCAATATCTTCATAACTGTCTGATGGGCCGGGGAGTCTGTACTATTGAAGATCAAGTTGTGTAGGATCTAAACGAATCCCTCTTGGGCGAGGACTATTTAACTCTTCATAAAATTTTTGTTCTATATACTCACTTTCTGTACGTGGAGTATTGTAGTTTACACCGTAACGATTACTCTCGTAAGCCAAAGGAAGGCTTGGCCCCGGACGATTTAATCTTTCATAATATTTTTGTAAGTCGTCGGGGCGGTCATCAAATTTTTTATAGTCATCTAACTCCTTCTGGGGCATACCCTTAAAAGGGTTGCGAGGACCTATTTTAAAGCTAAGCCCAGCAAGGTAATCCTCGAGAAAATTTTGGGCTAATTCGTCAGCTGCAGGGTACAAGAGAATCCGCCAAAAATTCTTTTTATAAGTCTAATATATAATTTGCGTTTATTAGTTTTTGTTGTATTGTCTTATTTTAACGACCAAACAATACTTCAGACAAACCAAACTCCCCACGGCGTGGGTTAAACCTCTCTCCAGCTAACTCCATACGTCTTTGCAACTCATTACGGTTTTGTCTGCGAGTCATTTCGGCCTTCCCTTGAGCGGATAATGGTTTTATTTCAGCTGTTAAAGGTGCTTGAGCCATGCGTGGTTTGCCTGCAACGTTAGTTCTGGGTGCCGTTCCGATAAATTGACGCACTTTAGGTACTATACCTTCACCCGTTTCTTGACGAACGATTTCATTTGCAGCATTAACCGCAGCTGACCCGACTAAACCTGTACCTATGCCAGGTGCTAACGGAGCTAAAACAGGAGTAGATAAAGCTGCGGCAAAAGCTGCTCCTGTCGGTAAACTTTGAACAAATTCACGACCCATCTGTTGTCCCATCGCAGCAGGTCCTTGTCTGTACCCTGTTTGAATTGCTTCCGGACTTGGGATTAAATCAGCTAAACCAGGTAACAGAGATGCCGGATTTCTTGATATAGCTCGTACCGGACGTTCAAATGCCTGCCTTACTGCGGGTGTCGGTCCAGTTTTTATCATGCGTGGGGTAAACGCTTTAAGCGGTCTAAATCCTTTAAGCCCAGTTTCCCCTGCTTCAAATGCCGCATCAGTTCTGGTTAATTGATTTCTGTCATCGCGCAGCAACTCTCCCCAAGATGCATTGCTTTCATTAGGAACTCTTGTGTTTCTTCCGATATTCCACCATTCTGTAAGTTCTTTTGACCTGCTACTGAGGTCCTGTCCCATTTGAAGAGCTCCCAACGCAGCTCCAGTTACTGGATCACCAGAAAAATATCGAGGTGTAGATGAGAAAGGTAGTGTACTTTGAGCTACCCTAACTTTATCAGGAGCTATATTTATTTTTCCTTTTAAACCGGCTTCTGGAGGATTTGCTTGTAAAGCAAGAACTTTTCCCTGAGGAGTAATAAAAGCAAGTTGTTTGTATCCTTCTATGTCATCTAGGGAAGCTGGCCCAAAACCTCCTCTGGAATAACTAATAGCTCGAAGGTTAGGTAATTTTTGACCCGCTTCTGCAAAAGGTTTTAATTTTCGTATAGTGCTACTTTGTTCCTCTGTAAGTCCCTCCTCAAGACGAGACTTATATAAATCTTTTGAGGGAACTGGACTATTGTAAACAATTGTGTTTGGCCTTAGGTTTGAAAAAGCTTGTTGTTTAATTTCTTCCTCCCACGCTTGAGTGATCGGAGCAGGTATGTCTGTTTTAGCCTCAAAATTTAAACTCTCTCCTGGTCTAGACGTTTCAAACATAATCCCTCTTGCACTGGTAGCAGGATTTGCAACCAAAAAGTCTAAAAAATTAGAAGATACTTTCTCTGGACTAGGAATAGCCTGGGAATTAGCAAGAAAAAAGTTTTTTCCTCCTGATTTAGATACTTTTATGTCGTAAGTGTTATCTGAAGGCAACGTGCGAATGACTTGTCCGGTCTCTTCATCAAGAAGAAATCCAACAGGGGCCGCAGCAGCGGAAGCTAACGTTGTTTTAAGACCAGGATAAATATCAGTTAAATTATCAGAAGGTATTTCGGCGTATATTGCTCTTAATGCATTATTAACTTCTGCAGCTCTTTTATCAATAAGTGCAAACTTTTCTCTTGTTTCTGGTTGCGATAAATTTAAATAACCTCCTCCTCCAATTACTGGTCTGTTAGGTCTAAAAGCAAGTTTTTCATTAGAAACTAATATATTTTGTTTACCTGCAATTTCGTTTATTTTCTGACGAGCCTCTTGCTGTAACAAAGGATTTCCACTTGTATATTTACTTTCTATAACCGCAAGGGTTTGGGATAAAGAAGGACGAAGATCAGGTTCTACATCTAGCAAAACATTCTCATATAGGTCTTTTCTTATTTCAGGAGTAGAAAACATCTGCTCTTGGTCCGCATATTTTAAATAAGGCGCGAATTCCTCTCCTTTAATAGGCACAGCTCTATCTGGTTTTACTTCTTGACTCAGTAAATCTCGGACTTCCGGATATTTATCTAAAACTTGTTCAAAACGAGCTAAAGCCTCTGTAGGTTTTTGTTTTAATTGTTTAATTTTACTTTCTCGTAAATCCTCCACTAAACCAGGAACAACTAATTGATTTCCCTGATCTATATTTATAAAATCACGAGAGATAGGGTTTAAAAGCTCTCTTTGTTCAGGAGAAGTTAAATCAGCAAACCTATACCTTTGTTGCTCTCTTAAAGGTAATCGTCGATACTCTCTAAGATTAGTTAAAGGTGATACATCTGCAAACCTTTGATTTTGTCTTTCTAAATTTCGATCTGCTCGTATTGTTCTTTCTTGTTGTTGAGCTGCTTCATTGGCGCCACGTTCGCCTAAAGCTTCTCTAACACTAGGAAGCATTTCATCTAAAATAACGCCGATTCTGCTATCTATAGAGGTTAATGGTCCGTACCTTATTTGATTTATACCGCTCGATATTTGCCTAATATCCCTAGATCGTTGGTCAAGATAATCTGGGTCATTTAACTGTTCTGGTGTACTGGGTCTAAGTCTGTTTTCGAACTCATTTAGAGCCTCTGCTTCTTGATTAAAAAAACTTAACTGGTCAGGAGAATTTCGAGTTGCTCGAGCGTTTACTAGTTGTTGACGTGTAGGGGAAGTAGGAGATTCTTCTTGCTCTATTAACCGACGATTTTCTGATAAGCTATCTAAATAATTTACTTTATCGCGTAAATTACTAAAACCAGGATACATGTCCCTGTCTAGCCCACGGCTGTAGCTTCTTGTTCCTTCCCTTTCAACAAAATCAGCCGTATCAAACTGTCTTTCAGTTGGAAGATCACCATAAGTAGGATCTAATACTTCAGAAGTAAATGATTCTCTTAAAGAATTCCAATCTTCTGGCTCAATTAAATTTTGGGAGTAGTCATTTAAAAACCTCCGCCCCACTGCTCCTTGATCCTCAGCGTAAACGTCAACGTTTGGTTGAGATAAAAAACCTCTTATTTTAGGGTTTTGTTGCGCTAAACGGTACCCTGTATAGTTTTCAAGATCTGGATCTACATCAGTCCCTTGAGGTGAAGGCAAATAATCTGGATAATCAGAGACACTTAAATAAGACCGAGGGTCCAGATCCACTTCATCCACATCAACTCCTTGTCTCCCTGCTGCATCAAAAGCATCGTCATATAAATCGCCTCGGTCTATAGCTTCTTGAAATAAAGCCTCTCGTGCGTTCCTCGAAAAATCTCTCGTAAATTGATTCTCGTTTTCAATAGCTCTTGCGGCTTTCCGAATGTTTTCTGGTCGGTAAAAAGAGGAGAGAGACACTTTGGGGCTAAACCACTACCGACACAACTAAGTTTAGTTGAAATTATAAGAAAAAAAATAAAAAAAGCAAAAGGAGGGTACCCGTACACACTAAATACCTGTAGTATCGTAGAGTACTCTAGTCTTCCTGGTTTAATCCTGTGTCAAATTCAATGCTCGTGCTGGAAATGTACCTCCATGCGGGGACTTGGGTCTTTACTGACGAAAAAAGAGGTCTTATTAATGAGCCTTTTGTGCTTGGAGTGCCTGAAATTTTTGACTCAGTGCTCGAAAAACAAAATTTAAAAGGTAAATCTAAATACAGAGTTATTTTTTCAGACGAAAATTTCCCACTAGCCCACGCGGAGGTGGAAAAAATTTCAGAAGAGGGTGGGGGTGCGTGGTACAAAGACAAAGAAACCCTTCCGGGTTGGCTTTGTCCCGCAACTCTTAAATTTTTTAAAAAATTTCCAGAAAAAATTTTTTTTAGGATCGAAATAATAAATTAAAGAATAAGGGGCTGTCACTATATTGATACCAAAAACTCTTGGCTCAGTTTCCCAGCAAGATTTTCTTACCCTTCTCGCCGGCCCCGTCGAATTTACCCCTTATGGAAAAAAAAGAAATACCGTGCAGGATAAGTTCTGGGTTGTGCATACATAGGCCCGCACTAAATAACATTTAGTCCGAGGCTAAATAACATTTAGCTAAGCCTAATTGTATTAGTTCATTTGTTCCTGGGGAGGGGTGACTATCACGAAATATTAAGTTTGTTGACAAAGGCCCTAGCCCTATGGTATCTCGCGCACGTGCGCATGCGGTTCTTACTATCAGGTGAGCCTTCCCTTAGTGTGCCAGTTG
>Ga0247844_1003323_pt1 | contig 23888 bp, 17 predicted proteins | sample LaCtaG_FD_192421 | JGI IMG/M metagenome (GOLD analysis project Ga0247844, IMG submission 192421) | Freshwater microbial communities from meromictic Lake La Cruz, Castile-La Mancha, Spain - LaCruzMarch201714.5m_1 | ecosystem: Environmental > Aquatic > Freshwater > Lake | place: Spain: Castile-La... | reverse complement strand
CATCATCGAACCTTTGGACCTTCGGCCACCAGTGCGTGTTGCAGGCACTCACGGGTTCCGCAGGGGACAGTGGACCATGCCTTTCGGTTTGCCCAGCGCCGGTTGCTGCATGGCTTCATACCGTCACGGATGGACACGGATTGATTTTGAGCACAGAGACGAAAGCCATCATCGGCTGCGCCTTCGAAGTTCTGAACACACTCGGACACGGTTTGCTGGAGAAGCCGTATGAAAACTCCCTCGCCGTCGAATTCAGCCTGCGAGGGATTCCGTGTGAACAGCAGCGGCGTTATGATGTTTTCTACAAGGCTGTGAAGGTCGGAGAATATGTTCCGGATCTCATTGCATTCGATGCTGTCGTTGTTGATGCCAAGGTTGTTGAACGCATTACCGACCACGAGCTTGGTCAGATGCTCAACTATCTCAAAATTACCGGCCACCACGTCGGGCTGATACTCAACTTCCGCCACCCCCGTCTTGAATGGAAAAGGGTAATCAATATCCCCGCGGGAATCTGAATCACAGATGAACGCGATACAAAAATCTCTTCTCTCCGTTCCTTATCCGCGTCCATCCGCGTCCATCAGCGGTTCCTCCCTCCGGAATCTCCTCCGCGACTACCTTCGCGAGACTGGCTTCCAAGCCGTTGAAACCGATGCGGATGGCAGGCTTTCCGGCATCCGTCGGAGAAAACCGGGCGAAGAGTGGCGGACCCAGGTTCTCCGTGAGGCTTTGCGCTGGGGAGAAGCCTGTGTCATGACCGACAGCGACGGGTTGGCCGGCTGGGGACTCCCCCTGATGATCAACTCGGTCGTCACCGGAGGGATCATCGTCGAACGTGTCCCTCTCGAAGGCTGCGACCCTGCGGACATTTCCAAGCGGATCCGTTCCGCCTCGGCTCAACTCCTCGCCATGATGGAGTCCTCCAACCTGACAAACGTGGAGTTTCTCAAGGCCCGGCGCGAGGAATCGCGCCGCGAGCGGGAGAAGGCCGAGGCGATCCATGTCCTCAAAGGTCGGCTCTACGACGGGATCAGGGACCTCTACCTGCGCGAGGAACCCGGGCTGCTGGCAGCGATCAAGCGCGGTGAGCGGCAGGCAGCTCGGGAGATTATCAACCGGGTTCTTGTCGGCATCTATCATGCCTCACGATCGCGTCCGGAACTTCTCAAAAGCCTGGCTCTGGAGCTTGTGGTCGTCATGTCCCGTGCTGCGGTGGAATCCGGAGCGGATCCCTCGGAGGTCCTCGGTTGCAACTACGAGAGCGCAACCGCCCTCTCCGGCCTTTCGGACGAGGAGGAGGTTTCCAAGTGGCTTTGCGGGATGCTCGAGCGCGTGATGGATTCCATCCGCGATCACCGGGAGTTTCCCAACGCCGTCCTTCTGAGCAAGGCAGTGGCCTATATGGAGGAACACCTCGGCGATCCGCTAGACAGGGATTCGGTGGCCCGCGCCGCAGGGCTCTCGAGGAGCCATTTCTCCCACCTGATCCGCGACAAGACAGGACGAACATTCACTGACCTGATGGCGCAATACCGGATCGACCGGGCGAAAACCATGCTGAGGAGAACCGGGGAAAGCATCATCCAGATCGCGCTGGAATGCGGCTTCGAGGACCAGAGCTACTTCACAAGGGTCTTCAAGCGCTACACGGGGACAACGCCCCGCGCATATCGCGCCAAAGCACAATAATCCCAATTTTTTGCACGAGAGTGAAAGACCCCGGGTGCGGGGTTCTGGCAGGGTTGGATCCATGCGGGAAATTCCCGCCGCTCCATCCGAACCCATCATGAAATACACATCCCTCGCCATCGACAAACCGGAATCCCTGATCTTCGGATCAGCCCCGAAACCTCTGACCACCCGTTCCGGAATGGTCATCGGCGGCGGTCATGTCTATCCGGAACTCAACTTCACCCTGCCGTCGATGACAATCTCGGCGGACACGATGCCGCGCGTCCTGGAGCACTACAAGGAGATCATCAACGGCGCCCTCACGAGAGCCGTGGAACTCGAGGCGGAAGGCGTCGTCATCGAATTCGAAACTCTCCCCCCGATGACGGAGTTCCCCGAATGGGGGCTCGCGATCGCACGCATTCTCCTTGACGGAATGAGGGCTTTCGAGACCGCGACCGGGTTGAAATCCGTCCTTCGCATGACTCCGAACGACAACCGGGAGTTCGTGCGCCCGCCCACGATGCGCAGCGGGTATTTCCTCGACCGGATGCTCCAGCTTTTCGAGAGCTCCGCGAAGGAAGGCGCCGAACTGCTCAGCATCGAGTCCGTCGGAGGCAAGGAACTGCATGATGATGCACTGGTAAACGGGGACTTGGCAGCAGTGATATTTTCCCAGTGCTGCGTCGGCGTGCGCGATATGCGCTATCTCTGGACGACTATCAGCGAAATCGCATTACGCCACGGAGTCCACGCGGCAGGCGACACCGCCTGCGGGTTTGGCAACACAGCGATGGTTCTCGCCGAGCAGAGAATGATACCGAGGGTATTTGCTGCCGCGGTCCGCGCGGTCAGCGCCGTGCGCTCGCTGGTCGCCTACGAATGCGGAGCGGTCGGTCCAGGCAAGGACTGCGGCTACGAAAACCCGTTCCTGAAGGCGATCACCGGCTACCCGATGGCCATGGAGGGAAAGACCTCTGCCTGCGCCCACCTGAGCCCGCTCGGCAATATCGCCGCCGCGACCTGCGACACCTGGTCGAACGAATCGGTCCAGAACATCAAGCTTCTCGGCGGAATGGCCCCGACCTGCTACATGGAGCAGCTCATCTACGACTGCCGGATGATGAACGAGGCGGTCAACGACGGGAAGGAAGGCATTGCCACCTACCAGCGATGGACCGTCCGGTCGGATGCCGGACTCGATCCGCAGGCCTACATCCTCACCCCGACAAACATCATCCGCATCGCCAACGCGATTGTTTCCGCAAAGGACCACTACCGCGCCGGCTGCGCAGCAGCGCTCGAGGCGGTCGCCATCATGCGCGAAGGAAGCGAGGCGGGCTGCCTCCACATCCTCGAACGCGAGAAGGACTGGCTCGACTCCATGGAGGAAACCGTCGGCGGACTCCCCGAAAAAGAGGACGACTTCATCGCCGAACAGCTCGCCTTTGCGGACAAAGACAAGTTCCTGGCCGCAGAATACGGGCTGTAATTCCTCACCAGGAGCAATGGGTAAAATGTCACGGCGGTTTCGGCGAAACCGCCCTACCACACAACGGTAGGGATGGCTCGCCGAGCCGTCCGTTGATTCCACCCGTAAAAAAAGTCGGCGCTGACGGCGCAGCGCCCTCCAGTCCGGTCAGGGGCGCGCCCGGAAAATCATCTCGTCCGGCGAGTGCGCAAGCGCCTCCCCCGGCTCGACAATTTGAAACCGGCCGGCATCCCAGCGGCCCGACAGCAAGTCGCGGAGCAGTGCGGGATCGCCCGGAATTCTTTCAAATTTCCAGCCGAGCGATTCCGCGGCGGCCCGGGCATCGGCTGCCTTCTCATCGGACCCGGACGTTCCGAGATCGAGATAGACCGCCTTCCCGTGCTGCGCCCAGTTCGCTTTCTCGGATTCCAGGAGAAACTCGACATCATCCGGTTCAAATTTTTCCGCCAGTTCGGCCCGAAGCGACTCAAGCCGCTCTGGACCGGGCGTGCGGTTCGCCTTCATCCAGCCCGGAGTGTAGTAATACGAATCCGGGCAGGCGGCCTGCTGGCAGGCGAACTTCTCCTTGCTGCCCATGAAGACCGTGATGCAGTCGTGGCCGCGCGGAATCACCAAGCGGTGGCGTCCCGCACGAAGTCCGGCAGTCCCCAACCCGCAGAGAGCGTATGCAAGGACGACGGCATCGATATCCTCTCTTTCATCGAACCTGTCGATCTGAGCCTGAATGGATTTGCGGAGATTGTCCGGATGATCGTGAAGGCCCACTTCCAGAAACAGGGTCTCCGCAATATGGGAATCTTTCCCTCCGTGAATTGCAATTTCGTCCTCAAAGACGCGGCATGCGATCAGGGCGATGCGGGGATAGGAGGACATCAGCCCGAAACATTCATGAACGCAACCACTTTTGCGAGGATTTCCTGCTCGCTGCCGGGAACGCTCAGGACATCGCATTCGCTGCCGAGGATGAACGGATGGCCGGCTGCCCGCATTTTTTCGAGGAGCTCGCGGGAGAGGCCCTCCACTTCCGCCACAGTGAGTTGCGGGGAATAGAATTTCTTTGTTGGCAGGTTTCCGTAAAGGACGGTTGATTTCTGCACGAGGGCGGCGTCTTCCCAAAGGTTTCGCGAGCAGCCCAGACTCATCATCGCCGGGTCGAGTGTCGCGAACCGGGAGACCATCTCGTTCGTCAACTCCCCGCAGTCATGGAAGATCAAATCGACACCCTTCGCATCGAGGAGGGCTTTGATTCGTTTCATCGGTGACATGACGTAGCGGTCAAATATCTCAAAGCTCTCCGCAAGTTGGTTCGGAGAGAAATAGACCTGATTGGCAGCCGGCTCGCAAACGATGATCGCCTTGGCTCCGGCGTCAGCCTGAGCCGCGAGGTAGGAGAGGATCAGTTCGGTCCCTGCCTCCAGGCATCTCTCCACAATAGCAACCTCCGGTTCGTCTTCTCCCGTCATTCCGCTGGAGGCTAGAAAAACCGGTGTGATCGGATCCTTCACGAGTTTGGTCATGAAGGAAAATGGTCCGATTCCCATTCCAATTGGAACCAGCGAAGGTGAAGAGGCCACGTGCGAGATCGCATCGCACGTCGCCAGCATGCGGGGAGTCATCTTGAGAGCCACGGGACCGGCGGGCGGCTCCTCGAAATGGAAGGAATCCACCTCGGTGGCAGCAATCCCCAACGCGCCAAGATAGGCAGCCTTCTCCAGGGTCAGATCCATGAGGGGAATCGCCAGCGGCGTCCGGAAACGCTCGGCCGTCTCCACAACCACTTCTCCCAGCATTTTTCCGTCCAAAACAATCGACTCGGAACCCTCTTTCGTGTGCAGAACGAGGTGTGTGCCGATCGGTGCCCGGTGACCGCCTGCGGCCAGGTCGAGGTACGACGAGCGTTTCACTTTGTCTCGTCCAGGAGGGCAAGTGCGAGATCCACTGCGCTTGCTGCGTCGGCACTGTAACCGTCTGCACCAATCTCGTTCGCAAAATCCTGGGTGACCGGTGCACCGCCGATCATGATCTTCAGATCCTTGAGGCCGGCTGCACGGACCGCCTCAACCGAGGTTTTCATGGCTGGCATCGTCGTGGTCAGCAACGCCGAAAGTGCCAGCAGGGAGGCTCCGTGTTCTTGGACGGTCGCGACAAATTTTTCCGGCGGAACATTGGTGCCGATATCGACAACCCCGAAGTTGGCGCCTTTGAGCATCATGGCGACAAGGTTCTTGCCGATGTCATGCAGGTCGCCCTGCACGGTGCCGATGACAACCGTGTGCTTCGGCTTGATGCCTGCCTGGGCGAGCAGCGGCTCAAGAAGCGCCATCGCTTCCTTCATCGCCCGCGCAGCGATCAGCATCTCCGGCACGAAAACCTCGTTGTTTTTGAATTTCTCGCCGATGGCGCTCATTCCTGGAACAAGCCCCTGCTCGACGATATCGAGCGGCTTCATTCCTTCGTCCAGAAGTGCCTGAGTCAGCGCCTTGGCATCATTGCGTTTACCTTTTTCGACAGCGAGGGAGAGATCGTTAAGTTTGCTCATGGTGTGTTTTGGAGTTGCGGGCACACCATAGACGTCACCGCCGTCGGGGTCTTGTGTTCAGGAAGGATTTTTTTGTGTTTTCGCCTTCGAGTGATGTGCTTCGCGATATTGTTTCGGAGACGATTTTTTCAGCTTTTGGAAGACATGCGTGAAGTAGCTCTGGTCGCAGAACCCACAATCGGCCGCGATCGCAGCCATGGAGAGCTCCGTGGTTACGAGGAGTTCACAGGCCCGGTCGACTCTGGCCTCACGGACAATCTCGGTGAAGGTTCGTCCCGTGCGCTCCTGCAAAAGCTCAGCGAGGTGTCCGGGGGATATCCCGGCCTTCCTGGCAACCAATGCGCGCTCGATGTCGCCACCACATTCCTCCCGGATGATTTGTAGCGCACGCGTCACGACTGCCGGGAGTGCAAAGTCCTGCCGGCGCTCGACCGCCTCGAAGATCCGGACCACCGAATCCCTGAGCCAGTGGGACATTTGCTCGTCGTCCTCAATTCCAGCCAGTTCGGTCAGGTGCGTAAACCTTAGTCCCAAGACCTCGGACTGCGAAGCCCCGGCTTCGACCGCGGCGCGTGACATCATGACAATCAGTTCGAGAAGCAGGCCCTTGAGCAGTTCGCTCCTCTCAGCCCCGGTGCTGTAGATATGCACCAGAAGCAGGTTGATGATCCGGGTGGCCTCGCGGCGGTCCCCCCTGCGGATCGAGGCGAGCAGAGCCGGTTCCTCATACAGATACAGCTCCCGTATCCTGTCGAAAGGCATGGACGGATCCATCTCAACCGGGGGAAAGTCGTTGTTCTGCACAGCCTATTCGTAGCGGAGGGCCTTGACCGGATCGAGGCGGGCAGCGAACCATGCGGGAATCAGCGCTGCCAGTGAGCAGATGAGGAACGCGCTCACGCAGATGATGGCCACATCCGACGGCACGATTTGGGCGGGGATCTCGCTGAACTGGTAAACGGAACGAGGAAAAATCTCGACGCCGAATCCTGTCGCGAGCCACTGGCTGACCTCGTTGCGATACTGAACCATCCCGATTCCAAGTGCGAGTCCGGTGATCGTCCCGAAGACTCCCACCACCATCCCCTGGGCGAGGAAAACTCCGATGATCTGATGAGTGCGGGCGCCGAGCGCCTTCATCACGCCAATCTCACGGGTTTTCTGGACGGTGACGGTGATCAGCGTGTTCATAATCCCGAAGGCAGCGACAAGAACGATGAACATGAGCAGGAAAAACATAACATTTCTCTCCATCCGGATGGCATCGAAGATCTGCTTATTGAGGTCGATCCAGGTTAGGGCGAACTCCGGTGGAGTGAGCTTGTCGTTGAGCACATCGCGGATTTCCGGTGCCAGATAGGGATCGGTGGTCCGGAGGGCAAGCCCGTGGACAGAGTCCCCGAGGGTGTAGAGTTCCTGGCCGATGAAGAGCGGGACGATCAGAAACTCGCTGTCGTAGAGATAGCGACCGCTCTCGAAGATTCCCGTCACCTCGAGTTCCTTCGGCAGCACCATCTGTTTCAATGCCGCGGCGTCGGCAGCATTGCCTCCCTCTTTCTCGATCCGGTTCAGCTCGTTGAGGATCTGGTCGAAGTTTCCCGGGGAATAAACGGTCACCTTGTCCCCCACCCTGGCCCCCAGCGTGCGGGCCAGTTCGGACCCAAGCACGGTCTTGTCGCCATCGAGGTCATATTTGCCCTCGACGATGTATTCTCCGACACTCACGACCTTTTCTTCGAGTTCCGGCTCGACTCCCCGGATTTTCGGGGCAAGCCGACGGTTCTGGAACTCCACGATGACCGGGCCCTGCACGAAGGGAGCCGTCGCCGTGACGCGGGGATCCTCCTGGCAAAGTTTCATCGTCTTCGTCCAATCTTCCATGACCGCCTGGTTGCTGATGACCAGATGCGCGTCGAACCCGATGACCTTGCGACGAAGCTCGAGCTCGAATCCCGTCATAACCGAGATCACCAGGATCAGCACCATGATCCCGAGCGTCACCCCGAGAATCGATACGAGAGTGATAATCGAGAGGAAGGTGCGCTTCGGCTTCAGATAGCGGAGCGCAAGGAAGAGGCTGAAGTTTCTTGCAGGCATGAACCATCGATTTGTATATCCAGTCGCCGTGCTCGCGGGAATGTTTTTCCTCGGAACCGGCAATTGGGGAGCTCAGGGCTGTCTGCCGGAGGGAGGATCGCCGAGAAAGTGGACGGCGTGGAATTTTTCCCGCAGGACGTTTCCGTTGACGATGAGGGCGTCGGCGTCGCCCCGGAAGATGCTGTCGGCGATTTTTTTCATCTGCGTGTCCAGAATCCGGAGTTGGTCCAGAAGAAGCTGACGGCAGGTCTTCCCCTGCTCGACCACATGCACGTTCGCATAGGCGGCGGGGAGGCGCAGGTAGTTGGAGACCGTCTGGGGCAGGTCCCGCAATACAGCATGGGTGAGAGTCGCGCGCTGTTCGATGCTGAGACTCCCATCGAAGAGGCGCGGACGGAGGACCTCGACCGTCTCCCGGATCCCTGCAAGGATCTCCATCGCCTCCTGGGGCAGACGGCGATGGGCCTTGTGGATGAGATCGTCCAGGCTTTCGCAGAGCGCTTCCTGCTGGGACTCATCTTGGAGGGCGAACTCGACGCGGCGGTTCGTGGGGGCCGCGAGCCATCCCGTCGCGTAGAGACCGGCAACAATCGGCAGCCACCAATCCTCGATCAGCCCGCCGAAGAAAAGGCCCAGCCCGATGAGAGCGAGCACGCATCCGGCCAGGTTCTTGTTGCCGTAGAGAAAGAGGAGGACTCTCGTCTTGAATGGCACTCCCGAGCTCACTGGTAACCGCGGATTTCTTTGAAGATCCCCCTCAGGTCGCTCTTCCGGCTGTCAAAAACTTTCCCCGAGGTGAGCTGGGCGAGGAGGCGGAGTTGCTCGGTGTCGGCATCCCCGAAGACAACGGGAAACATGCGGATTCCCTTGTCGGCCGGGGGAAGGGAGGCATACCACCGCGAGAATTCCGAGGCATCGATCCCGTTGTTGCTCTGCCCGTCGGTGAGCAGGACGACCGAGTAAAAGCGATTCGGCTCGGCACGCCGCCGGGCGGCGGCATCGAGATAGGCGGCTCGCGTGGCAGAGAACATGGCCGTGCCGCCGTTGGCGACAAGCTGGTTTACACGGGCCGAGATCGCCTGCAGGGTCCTTGCGTTCGCCGCGCTGTCAGCGGTCATTTCAAATTTCTCCGGCTCTTGGAACTGGTTCGAGAACGGCAGGAGGAACACCCGCTCACGGGCACGGAATCGGGAGAAACGGCCGCTCACGGAAGAATCGCCACCGGCAAGGCCAAACATCGAGTTTTTGAGCGCCTGGAGCCGGTCGCCTTCCATCGAACCGCTCACATCCAGAACAAATGTCGAGTCGGTCGGCAGTCGCAACTCGTTCTCAAAAGCCGTCAGGATCGCATCCACCACCGCCTGCGTGCCAGGAAACGGCAGCTCGGCGACATCCGAAGGTGAGGGATCCTCGGACGGGACATCGGGGTTCACCGGACGTCGCAGCGTGGATTTTGTCATCGCCGTCTGGAATTCCCGCCCCCGGATGAATTCGACGACCTTCGTGAAGGCGTCGCGCTTCGCGGGGTTCAGCAGCATGAGCGGATAGTCGGAGGAAAGAAGCCCGTCCTTCGGATAAATCAAGACCAGCTGTTCGCGCATCTGTGGGTTCCGGTTGAGTTGGAGGAGGGTGGATGCGTAGTTGATGATGCCGTCCACCTTGTCCTGGTCGGCAAGAAAGGCGTCGGCCAGCCAGCCCGAGCTGCCGGATGTGAGCCGCTGGGAGGCGAAGAAACCGGCAAGCTGCCTGCCGTCGATGTCGCCCTCAACCAGCGCGTCGCCCTTGCCAGAGAGTGCGGCGGCGAGTCCGAGGAGCCCAGAAAACCCTGTATTCGAGGATGCGGGGTTGGTCATGCCAAACGTGAATTTTCCTGCGGCGGCTGCATCGGATATCGTCTTCCAAGTCACATCCGGGTTGTTGATCCACCCGAGTTCGCGCGCCTTGCTTTCCTTGATGCCGAGGACAACCGGGGTGACCATTGTGCGCTCGGAGGCGGCGATCCGGGCGCGGACTTCCGGCACAAGCATCGCATAGCGATTGCTCGCGAGCCAGGCGGCGTCGGCCGGCGCCCCGCTCTGGATCCGCTCGACCGCGTCCAGCGTCCCCATGTAGGACATGTCAAGTCTCACCCCGGTGTTCTTCTCGATCAGGGGAAGGAGCGGTTCGATGTCCTTGAGTTCGGAGCCGGCGATCACCGAGAGGGTGCCTCCCGCCGGAGGGGAGGCAGTCGGGCCGGACGCGTCCTTGCACCCGGCCAGGAGGCCGAGCGCCAATAAGCACAGCGTGGTTCGGATCTGGCTCATGGGGTTGCGGGGGTCAGAGTTTCACCGGCGCATCCTGGATCTCGGCGGCAGCCCGGCGCGCCACCTCGCCGCGCGTCTTGTCCAGATACTGCTCGGACCGCTGGATCTGCTCGGTAAGGATCTTGTTGTTCTCGCCCATTACCTCGATCGCGCGTGTCCGGAAAGCATCCATCGCATCCATCGCCTTGAACGTGTTGTCGAACATCTCCTGGATTTTCTGGATCCCGATAAGCGGGTCGGTGGCGAACTCGCCGGTCTTCTCGACGTGCTGTCCGAGCTGGCGCGACGTCTCGGTGACGAGGTCGCCGATCGTGTTGCTGACGGTGCCGAGCATCTCCATGACCTGGATCTGGTTGCCGGTCGCGCGGGCGACCGTCTGCGCGGTGGCGAGCGCGGACATGCCGGTCGTGGCGACGCGGTTGCAGCCGTTCATCATCTCCCGCGCGGTCTTCTTGAGGATGTCCATCGAGAGGTAGCCGTTGACGTTGACGGCCAGCTGGGTCTGCATGTCCTGCAGGTTCTGCCGCGCATAAAAAAGCACCTCCTGCTCGAGTGCCTGGGCGCGGGCCGGATCGGTTGCGCGGAGTGACTCGACTTTCGAGGCAATCGCGCTGTCGAGCTGGCTTCCAAACCGGATCGCCGCCTTCAGGGCGACCATCGCGTCCCACAGTTTCGTTTTGACCTGTTCGATCTCGGCGGCGTCGCGCTGCATGTCGTCGCGCGCGGCGTAGATCTGGGTCATCACCGACTGGAGCTGGTCGCCGGCGGACTGGTATTTCCGGAAGTAGGCCTGGAGCTTGTTGCCGAACGGGATGATGCCGAGAATTTTCTGGGGTGCGAGGAGGTCGCCTTCCTTGCCGGGGTTGAGTTCGTCGAGAAGTCCGCGCATCGTCTTGATCGCGCGAAACGCGGTGCTGTTCTCCATCCCCTCGAAATTCCGGCGCATGAAGCGGCCCAGCATGAGCCCGGCCGCGCTGGAGATTTCCTCCCGCCCGAGCCGGAAAGCCGAATCCACCTTGCCTTTGAACGCCTCGCTGCGCACGTCCTCATTGAGGAGCCCGTCGATGAAAAGTTGGACCTGGCTGTCCACCCGCACCTCAAGCTCGGCGGGCAACGGGACGAGGTCGGGCGCTTTTGTTTCAGCGACCGGGGCGAGAACCTCCGGCGGGGTGAGAACAATGGTTTCGTTGGATTCTGTGGTGCTCATTCGGGGTGTGTTTATTGGTATTTGGCTTCGATCTGAGAAATCATGCGCTCCAGGATTTCGAAGCTCGGAGGATCGATGACATCCACGATCGTTTCCGGGGCTTCGAGCCCCTTCGACTTCAGAAAATCGCGGAAGTGCGTGGGGTCGGACGTGCGGTATCCGTATTCGGCGGCGAGTTTCTGGAGTTCGGGGTCCGTGCTGAGGACCTCGCCGAGCTTGCGCCCGCCGTCGGTGAACGGGACGAGGATATGCTTTGTGAAGAGCGTCGGCTGCGGGTAGAGCACGACCATGTCGGTGTTCGGTTTTGCGCGCCGGGATTGGTATTCCAGAAACTGGCTCTCGTAGATCATCACGAGCGGTGCCTTGCCCATGCCCATTGTCGTGTAATCCTCAAACGGACCCGCCGAGCTCGACTCCTGCAGGCCCTGTCGCAAAAAGAGGGCAGACAGGGGCGGGAGGACGCGGTCGGCATCGGTCGGGTCGCCGACCACGTTGTTATCATTTGCCAGGTAGCTTGCCAGCGAGAGATACATCGCGGCGGAATTCGATTTGCGGATATCCGTGGAGTTGACGAGCACGCTCTTGCCGGTCGCGTAGGCGGTATTGTTTTTCAAATCCCGCCACCGCACGCCCTTGTTGATCATGTCCATGAGCTTTTTCATGTCCACGACGTAGAGCATTCCGTTCTCCTGCCGCACGAGGCCCTCGGCTTCGAGGGTCGGCAGCAGCACCCGCCATGAGGCGATGGCCATCGGAGTGAAAAATGGCGTGAAGGTCTGGCTTGCCTTCACCTTCTTCTTCAGGGCGATCGCGGCGGGAGCTCCCGCCGGAAACGCGAAGTCATAACCCGAAGTGTCGCGCTGCGAGATTTCGCGGGAGCCGATCTTCTCCGTCCGCACCCTCAGCCCATGCTTTGCGAGTGCGTCCACAACGCGTGCGTCGGCAAAAAACCCATCCTTTTCCGAGCCGATCATCCCCCGGATCTCGACCACCGCTGACGCGGCGCGGAGCGCGCCGCTCTCCCTTGCCTTGCGCCCGGCGGATACGAAAATTCCGTAGCCGATCCCCAACAGGAGCAGCAGGGCGAGAAGCGGACCGAGAATTCGTGAGACGCTCATTTAGCTCGGGCCGCACACTAAACCATCATCCGCCACAAGGGGAAGCATTCTTGTCAGCAGATTCCTCCTCTCCTGCATTTCCTGTTTGTTTTACAGTTTCTCAGGAATCAGGCCGGGGCAACCACTCCCCGGGAGTCGATGAGGTGGACGACGGGTTCGCGGACGTCAAATTGTTTTGCCCCTTGGTCAAGGATCCGATAGCCGCGAATTCGCAGGTATTCCGGCACCTCCGGCGACTGCATCTCCGCATCGAAAAGTTCCTGCAACTCAAAGGTCGGACCGCCGGAAACAGCAAGATCCCTCACCGTGACCGAGGCTCCTGTGGCAGCGGAAACCGAGAGAGAGCCCCCATCGCCAATCGTGACATTGTCGAGACGGATATCCCCGTCGAGGATTAGAGTAACTTCGCCGGCAATGGCTCCCCCGCTGATCCGGTCACGGACGTCCGCGATGGTGAGAGCGAACGAAGGACGTAAGATGACTCTTGGACCCGCCGTGAAAGGGATTCCCCTGATCGCCTTGGTCGGGCCGTCGGTCACAACCATGCCGGCCATGCGGAGTTTTTGACGGCCTGCGAGGTAGAAGTCGTTTTCGGCGCTGGATGCGCTCTCTGGCGGTCCGGCCTGGGCGACCTTGGCGGCTGCATCCGTCAGGTTGTTCTTGCAGGCGCTGAAGCACCATGCCCGGTCAAAAACGGTCACCCCGACTTTTTCGCCAGCTGCAAAAAGTTTCGGGAGGTCCTGCATCATCGTTTCCAAGCGTGCGGGCTTCTTGAACTGCGTGCGCGCCGCATCGGAGAATTTCGGGTTCACGAACTCCGCAACGATCCCCTGCGATGACTCGAGAACACGAAGATACGGTTCCAAACGGATTATCAGAACGTTGATGTTGCCTGGGAAAAGCGAGAAACCGCGGCTGTCCGGCACGTCGCCCTCCGGGCTGACAGTGGCCCGAAGCAGCGGGTCGAGCTGGTTGTATTCGACATTCAGGGTGAGATCAGGCGCGCCGTCTTTCCTTAACTTTGCCAACCCTCCGACCGCCTCGCCGGGAATCCGGTTCACAGCAATTGAGTTAAAGTCGTAGCCGTGAAGTTCTGAAACGCCGATCGCGGCGAGCGCCGCATTAAATACCTGACCGTTTGTATCCTGGATGAAGAGCAGGTAGCGCACGCCCGAAGCGGCGAGCTTTTTTGCCGTTCCGCTCGTGTGCAGAAGCATGTGGATGTCCCCGTGACCATGCGGCTTCAAGACAAGCTCGTATTTTCCGTCGAGAGCAAGATGGCCGTCCACGTCCGAGAGGGCGGGAACCAGTTCCTGACAAAGGATGACGACCTGATCCGCATCGAGCCCAAAATTCCTGTTGGACGACAGAGTGGCACGGGTCCCCTCGTTGGTCTCCCGGCTTGTCATGATGACAAGCGGAATTTTCCTTCCGAGGCGGCGGGACGCAGCGAGGATCACCGATGCAAAATGTGCGAGATAAGTCGTCCCGGTGGTGACCTCGACAGGGATGTCGAGTTTGATGCCGTGGTAGCCAAGGCGCTCCCCGAGACCCCCGGCGACAAGGACCACCGCGGTCTCCGCAAAACACTTCAGTCCGGCCGCTTCGGCCTTGTCGTATTCCTCCCCGAATCCGGAAAGGTCGGCAAGATCAGGACGGATAGGAGTGCAACCTTCAAAGGGATTCGCTCCCGCCGAGGCCTCGGCGAGCAACCGGCGCGCGTTGGAAATATAGCCCGGAAGTCCTCCCGGATACGATTGGTGGGCATTGGAGAGGGTTTCCAAAAACCGCCGCTTCTCGTCGTCCCTTACGCCGGGAGCATCCCAGTCGGAAAACAGGTGGTATTGACCCTCCGCGAGCAGTTCCTCCACCAGTTCAGCATGGGCGGGCTCCAAAATCCCTGCATCGAGATTCAAAGCAAGCCCGGCAAGTTCCGGCTCTTCATTCAAAATGGATTTCAGGTGCGGCATGTCTGGTCATCATGGACCGAAATTCCCCGGCGATGCAACTGATCTCGCATTGTCATCCGGTGGTATCGTGCTTTCCCCGATGCTGGCGCACGGCCGGCACGATGATCAGGAAAGAAGTGAAAAGACACCATGCAACGCCGGTCGCACAGACGAACCCCAGTCCATTCAGCGCGGGATTCCGCGCGAGCGTCAGCGCACCGAAGCCCGTGATCGTGGTCAGCGCGCTGATGAGGACAGGCTTCATCACCGCCGGCAGGGTATCCGAGATCTTCCCAGATTCACGGATGGCGAGCAGAAGATGGACCCCGTAGTCCACTCCCACAGCCAGGATCAGAGGAAATGCCAGGACATTCAGCAGATTGACCGGACGGTCGGCGATCTTGAGAGTGGCGACAGTCCCGCACATCGCAAGAATCAAGGCGGCTGTGTGGAGGGCGAAGGCGCGGAATTGCCGGTAAATAAAGAGCAGAAGAAGGAGGATCACCGCGACCACGATCCCGCCAAAGAAAAGGAGCTCGCGGGTTGCCCATGGAACGAGGGATTGCAGCATCTGGCTCCACCCGGTGACAAACGCCCCAGGGGCGGCAAGATGCACCGCATCCTCGATCACCCGCCTGCCCGCGGAGTCTGTATTCCCGGGAATCTGCAGGTAATAAATCACATCCCCGGACCCGGGAGCCAGCATCCGATCGAGGACAAACCACCAGGGAGAGGAGACGGGGAGACGGGATTGCAGAGCTTCCGGGGATTGCAAGCCTTGGAGAAGATGTGCGCCGGAATCGAGGGCACCGGGTCGGAGTCCTGCGGATTCCGCTGCCCTGACCAAGCTGCGCTGCACTCCCTCCATGTCGAGAGCCCGGACTTTCGCAAGGTTGCGCTCCACCTGGACCGGATCGAGCGAGAGAGCGGAAGGACTGGAGAACTTTGCGATCAGACCGCGCGATTTTAAATCCTCCAGGACACGATCCAAAGCAGGCAGCATCCCCTGCCCGGGCGGCCCCGGAACCAGCACCATCACCGGTTCGAAGGTGGCCGGAAATATTTCCATGATCCGTGCCAGCGTCTTTGACGCCGGGATATCGCGTGGTTCGAGGGAATGCGTGGTGGTGTCGAAATGCAGAGCTCTCCAGGGAGCCACTGCAATCAGAACTGCCGCGGAAAAGACGATGGCAGAGAAAACGGGAAGCCGTCGGGAGTTCATTAACCAGACGCAAAGCCTCAGAACCGGATCGCCATCCCGCACGGGAACCTCTCCCTCAAAGAGCGGCATGAACGCGATCATTCCCAGGGCACCGGCCACGACCCCGATGGCGATCAGGACCCCCAGCTGCGCGAAGCCCGCAGATCCACTGAAGGAGAGGGCTGCGAAACCGAGGGCAGTCGTCAGGGCAACCCACAGAATTCCAGGTGCCGCGTGGCGGACCGAATCCGCAATCGCCGCCTCGCGCGCCATTCCGGCCCCTCTCGCACCGACATACCGCTGGTAAAGCAGCAGGCTGAAATCATCCCCAAGACCGACGAGAATCGAGCAGAACCCCATCGCGACGACGTTGAGCTTGTCGAAAACGAGCGAGCCCGCGGCAAGGGACATCATACAACTCCATGCCAGGATCAGCACCGAACCGGCGAGCGGGACGAGCGAGCGGAACGAGAACCAAAAGAGGCACGTGACGGCAGCAATCGAAACCAGACTCGTCAGCACGATGTCGCGCTGCATGGAACTGGCAATCTCATCCACATACGGCGAGCGCCCGGTGACGGAAACGTGCGGCGCACCGGGCCGCACCTCCATGACAGCAAGAAACTCGTGAACCGATTTCATCAGGCTGGAACAACTCTCGGCGGACAAATCAGGCTGATTCGTGACGACAGGAACAATGCGTGCGTTTCCGGAAGTCATGTCAAAGGTCTCTGTGATCGAAAGCTTTTCGGAAAGCCCGGCGGCAACCGGGGCGATCAGCCCGGTGGGGTCATTCGTCAATTCCATGAGTGCCACCGGAGAACCGGCGGCCGCCCTGGCAGCAAGCGAGGTGACATGAAGTTTCAGTTTTTCCGCATCCAACAGATCCAGCGTGCGATCAAACTCCTCATCGCCCTGCGCCAAAAGAAGCGGGGCCACAAGCTGCGGAAGGGTCTCGCGGCCCGAGGAGGATTCGGTCGGGGGAGCATCCAGAACGCGCGTCACCCAGGGTTGGCGCGAAAGCTCGTCGACGAAATCATCGACCGCCGAGGGATCGCCGGATTCGATCAGAAATGCCAGCTCCCGCGAGGAATTGAACCGGGAATTGTAAAGCTTGAGCCCCTGGACAGCCGGGGCATCAGCCGGAAGAAGATTTAGAATCTCCGAATCAAATGCCTGACGGCTCTGAATAACAAACACCGCACCGAATAGGAGCAGCAGCGCCGCGGCAATCAGGACCCCCGGACGCCGGACGGCGATGCGGGCAAGACTGGTGGAAAACATGGGGGAAAGTCAGAAGGATGAAGTCAGAAGGATGAAGTGAGGGCGCTGTGCGCCCGAGTGCCGCGCCCTGCGCGGGATAATCCTCATTTCACATTCCCCATTTCGCATTCCAAATTCCCGCCATCGGCGGGTCAGACGTTGAACCGGAATTCGACGACATCGCCATCCTGCACGGTATATTCCTTGCCTTCGAGACGAAGCTTTCCGGCTTCCTTAGCCTTGGCTTCGGAGCCGAACGCCACCAGATCGTCGAATGCAATGATTTGAGCCGCGATGAAGCCGCGCTCGAAATCGCTGTGAATGACCCCCGCCGCAGCCGGGGCCTTGTCTCCTGCGTGGATCGTCCAGGCGCGGGTCTCTTTCGGACCGGTGGTCAGATACGTGCGCAGCCCGAGCAGATGGTAGGCCGCGCGGATGAGCTGGCTCACCCCGCTGTCCTCAACGCCGAGGCCTGCGAGAAATTCCTTCGCCTCTTCTGCCGGTAGATCGGCCAACTCGCTTTCGATCTGCGCGCTGATCACCACCGCCTCGCTGCCTAGGTGGGCGGCCGCGTATTCGCGGACGGCCTGCACATGCTTGGAGGCGGCTGATCCTGCATCGGCCGACCCGAGATCGTTCTCCCCGACATTGCAGGCGAAAAGCGTGGGCTTGGAAGAGAGAAGAAAAAATCCTTTCAGGAGGGCCTTCTCCTCGGTGTTGAGTTCCAGGGTGAGCGCCGGTTTCCCGGAGTCAAGATGGGGCGTGAGCTTTTCCGTCAGCGCCAGCTCGGCCTTGGCCTCCTTGTCCCCGCTTCGCGCGCCTTTCTGCGAGCGCTCGCCGCGCTTTTTCACCGAGGCCAGATCGGCAAGGATAAGCTCGGTATTGATCACCTCGATGTCCCGGATCGGATCCACCGACCCGGACACATGGTGAATGTCCTCGCTCTCGAAACATCTCACCACCTGGATGATGGCATCCACCTCACGGATGTGGCTCAGGAACTGGTTGCCGAGCCCCTCGCCCTCGCTGGCTCCGGCCACAAGCCCGGCGATGTCCACAAATTCGATCGCCGCTGGAAGAATCTTCTCGGACTTGGTGATGGCCGCCAGCTTCCCGAGGCGATCATCGGGAACACTCACGATTCCGACATTCGGCTCGATCGTGCAAAACGGGAAATTCGCCGCCTGCGCCTTGCGCGTGCGGGTGACAGCATTGAAGAGAGTGGACTTCCCGACGTTCGGGAGCCCGACGATTCCGGCTCGAAGCATAAGATGCGGACCCTACAGTGCCACCGCGCAGGGAGGGAAGGATGAAAACACCGGGCGCGCACAACCGGGCGTGATGCCCCTCCTTGGCGTCACGGTAACACAGCCTCCCTCCGCATGAAAACCACCGGAATATTTTCAAGGCACCCTTCCGCTCAATATCTCTGCATTTTCATAAACCGGAATGGCGCTGCTCTTGAGGACGTTTGCGCCACCCGTCGGGAGTCCGGAGAACGATGGGTCGTTCGCGGGATTCCATGCGGAGGCCGGGATGCCCGACTTCAAGGTCATCCGGAATTGCGCTTCCCGCCGGAACGATGTCCCGGTGCCCGGCTGGATCAGGGTTCCGTTGAAATCGACATCCACATAGTAGAGTTTTCTGGCCGCATCATGAACTTTGAGCGCCGGAGCAACGCGTCCATTCTGGACGTAGTTGGCGGTCACCGCGACATCGGTCTCCTTGTAGCCTGCGGAAAAGAGCTCCGTGAGATCCACAAAATACCGCAGCGAGAACGCCGTCGATCCCTGTGCGGGAAAGGCCGACCGGTTGTTCAATAGCGCACGGATCTCGGTGAACCCGTCCCCCTGCTGATTGACGGCGGCCTCGACAAAGTATTCCTCGGCGACGGATCCCGACTCGGAGGCAGGCGGGAAATCCGTCACAGGTTGTGCGCTCGATGTCTTGGCCAGCCGGGCGACTGCGCCGGTGAATCCGGCGTTGTAGTCCAGTGCGACTTCGTTGGTGACATAGTTCGTGCGGTCGTCGCTGTAGGCGGAGTCGCTTGCCGAGGATGGCCCGCCGACAAGCGCCCCGAAGAGGATGTGGCGGCTCGTGGCCGGCGTATTGATATCCCCGTTCCAGGATCCGTGCGCCCCACGATGATGGGGATTCACAGGCGGATTGTTTCCGAACCCAACGACATAGCTCCTTGAGGAGGGATTCTGCCCGAGGATGTAGTCGATTTGGCGTTTGGCGAAGTCGCGGTAGCGCGTGCCGATGTCCCCGACCCTGTCGGCGTAGACAAATGCCAGGAATGCCGTGGTGGCCGAATAGCGGAGCGAGCCCCACTGGTCGAGCCAGGCCAGGCCACCGGGCGTGTAGGCAATCCGGCTGCCGTTGTCTCCGACCGTCCAGAAGTTCAGCCATTTCTCGGCAGCCGTCTTGTAGATGCTCTTCCCGGTGATCTCGGCGAGAAGGATGGTTGCGCCATACGATTTATCGTCCCACGAATGGGTCCACTTCATCGCGCGGTTGGCGAGGTTCTGGCTGTAAAGCAACTCCGCCTTGTCGAGAAAGCTCGCCTCTCCGGTCGCCCGGTAGAGCCATGCGGCGGCCCAGACCAGTTCGTCGTAGAAGCCGGAGTAGGAGTTGTAATATGCCGCGGCATCCGGAATCGCATCAGTGTATTTTCCGCGATAGCGGTCTGCAAAATCAAACAGCTTGCGTGCATGTGCAAGCAACTGGTCCGCATAGGCGGGATCATTCGCACGGAAGAGCATGGACGCGGAGGCCATCGCTGCGGCAGCCTCTGCAGCGACTTCCGAGCCCGGCTTGCCCGTCGTGACGGCATACGCCGGCCGGGACATGGTCATCGTCTCGGGAGGCCCCCAATAGGAATGATCCAGGGACCCATTGCCGACCTGTCCATAAAGCACATTATCCGAGGGATGGGCCTTGATGAGCCAGTCGGTGCCCCAGCGGATCACATCGAGCAAAGCGGCGCGCTGGGTCGACTTGTCATACGCATCGCCGTATTCCACTCCGCCCCAGGCGAGCAGCGAAAGCGTGCTGGCCATGGGCAGCACGAACTTGACGTGGTCGCCCGCATCAAAGAATCCGCCGCTGAGGTCGAGCCCGGCATCCGAGCCGTCCGCAAGCGCGGAGTCACCCCGCCAGGGAACCCGGAAACTCTGCGGCAGTTTGCCGGACCGCTGGGCATCGTAGAAATACAGGGATTTTTGAAGTGCTTCGGGATAGTTAAAGGCCACGGACGAGGCCTCGTTAACCGTGATCACTGCTGTTCCCCGCGCAATCGCTCCTCCCGTTGCCGAAACCAGGTCGATGCTGAACGTCTCGGTGCCCTCGGCGAGTGAGTCCGTCTGAATCGTCACCGGGATTGACTTGCGCGACTCACCGGCGGCGAAACTCAATGTCCCGGATGCGGGCAAATAGTCGGTCATGGCCTTGGCTGTGCCTTCCTTGGTTTGATACATCACGCTGAGCGCTGCCGATGGAGCCGGGGAAACAGTCACCGGGATCTGCATGACTAACGTGCCGGAAGCCGGCTCCGTGACGGAGACATCCTCCACACTGATCCCGGATGTCGGCGCAGGTGTGGGATTCGGTGTGGGCGTTGGTACAGGAGTCGGCGTAGGAACCGGCGTGGGTGTCGGATTCGCTCCTTGGGCAACAATCGAAAACTCCGTGGGGGCTTTGCGTGCGAGTCCGGGATTCCCGATGAATCCGAACGTCACGGTTCCTCCTGCCGGAACATCTTTATTCCAAGCAAACGTGGCCGCATCGAAGGTATGCAGCGCGCCGGACTTGGAAGCGACCCTCGCATTCCAAATGGAAGCGACCACCGGGTCCATGCGGAACGAGACAGCCCAATCCCGGAGGATCTGGTTGGTTTTGTTCCTGATCGTCACCTGCGCTTGAAAGCCGCTTCCCCAGTCGCTCGTAACCGTGAACGTCACTGTGGCCTGAGGAAATTCCGCCACTGCATTTCCATTGCCCGGTGTGGGCGTCGGTGTAGGAGTCGGTGTAGGAGTCGGTGTGGGCGTTGGTGTGGGCGTCGGTGTGGGCGTCGGTGTGGGCGTTGGTGTGGGCGTTGGTGTGGGCGTTGGTGTGGGCGTTGGTGTGGGCGTTGGTGTGGGCGTTGGTGTGGGCGTTGGTGTGGGCGTCGGTGTGGGCGTCGGTGTGGGCGTTGGTGTTGGCGTCGTGCCTTGTGCAGAGAATTCAAACTCTGTTGGTGGCTGAAGAATGCTGCCCGGAGTCGCGGTAAACCCGAACGTCACTGTCCCACCTGCAGGCACATCTTTATTCCACGCGAAAGTGGAAGCATCGAAGCGGATGAGCGTTCCCGCCCGTCCGGCAACCCTCGCGTTCCAGATGCTGGCAATCTGCCGGTCCATCACGAATGCAAGCTTCCAATCGCGCAGGGGCTGGTTGGTTTTGTTTCGGATCGAGACATCGCCTTGGAATCCCGTCTTCCAGTCGTTTGTCACCTTGAACGTGACGGTCGCCTGCGGAAATTCCACCGTAACGTTTCCCGCACCTGGCACTGGTGCAGGCGTTGGTGTCGGGGTTGGAGTTGGTGTCGGAGTTGGATGAGTGTGTCCGTCGCCTGCGGCAGGAGGGGCGACCATCGGAGCAGGGGTTGGACCATAATCAACACCGCCGAAATCCAGATCGCTCGTGGAAAAGAAGACTTCTCCGACCGGATCGATGCGTTGCCAGATCACATAAAGAACATGCCGCCCCTTGCGCACCGGCAGGTTGAGTGTCATGTGGTAGTCCATGCCGTGCAGCACGGCCGTCTCTCCTCCGGAAATCTCGACAAGGTCCGACCAGCGCAGGGGCTGGAGCGGATCGTATCCTTCACGCGTGATGTAAGCCTTGAAGAAGCTGGGTTCATGCGGAGTCGCAGCATAGAACCGGCACATGCGCGGACCGGGAACCACCGGGGTCGCAGGCCAGTCGGTCCGGGTGAGGTTCAGCCCCGCATACTTGTCGCGTCCGGCTCCGGGCAGTTTTCCGTCGGGAATCCTCGCCTGATAATTGTAGTCGGGCGCCTGAAGGTTGACTTCGTGCCAATCGTAGAACGCCTGGGTTCCCGCCACGGCGATGGCCGCCCGCGCGGCGTCGGTGCGCGGCGTCTGCGGGTTCTCAAGGAACACTTCATACGAGCGGCTGATGGGATCCGCCATCGAACCATGGCCGAATGCAGCCGATGCAGAAAGGACCAGACAAGCGAAATAGGAGCGAATGGTTTTCATAATGTGTGTCGGACGGCCTGACATTCCCCGCATCATCGGAAATTTTCCACGACAACCCGACGAATCCGGCCGAAAACTCGATGAAGCGGGCAGCAAAGCCTGCCTGCTGCGTTGACCGCTCGGAAATTCCTCCTCACGATGCCCGCATGTTCGATGCACTCCGCAACCAACTCTTCCATCCGCCGAGGTTTTGGAGGATCAACTTTCTGGTCTGGCTGACCTTCGGCCTTCTCGCATTCACGATCCGCTACATCATGCACCAGGATCTCGATCGGGCGGCCGGCCTGACCCTTGCCGCTGAGTCGCTCGGGTTTGTGATCTCCGGCGGGCTCAGGCAGATTTACAAGACACTGGGACCCGGCATGCAGCGCACGGGATTCTTTCTGCGAGCGGTTCTATTGACCCTTGTGGCAGGCCTGCTCCAAGCCGACCTGGTCCAGGGTGTTGTCTTCGCGCTGGACTGGCACAGCCTTCGCTTGACGCCATGGGATCGCTGGCTGCTGCTCGCCGCATCCATGTGGTTCGTTTACCTCGCATGGACACTCGGTTACTTCTGGGTGAAGGCAGAAATTCTCTCGCACGAAAAAAGCCTGCAGGCCGCGGAAGCCCGTGCGGAGGCGCAGCGGATGGAAGTCCAGCTCCTGCGTTTCCAACTCGACCCGCATTTCCTGTTCAACTCGCTCAACGGAGTTCTTTCGGAAATCCCCCAGCATCCTGCGGCTGCGATGGAAATGCTGTCGGAGTTGTCCTCCTACTTGCGGTATTCCCTCGAACACCGCCATGAGCTTCTCAGCCGCCTCTCGGTCGAGCTTGATGCCACTTCGGCCTATCTGAAAATCCAGAAAGCCCGCTTCGGTGCCAATCTGCGGTCACAGATCGAAGCGCCTGCTACCGCTCGCGCCGTGCCGGTTCCGAGTTTTCTACTTCAACCCCTTGTCGAGAATGCTTTCAAGCACGGCTTCCCCTCGGTTCAGCCGCCATGGGACCTTTCCCTCTCCGCATCGTTGGAAAACGATCACCTGCTCATCCAAGTGCGAAACTCCGGCCGCCTTGCCCTATCCACTCCCGAGGGCGGCCTGGGATTGGACACCATCCGAAGACGTCTTCAAATCCACTATCCGGAACGCCACCGGTTTGAAATTGCCGTCGAGGCGGACATCGTCGTCGCAACCATGGAACTCGCTGGAATGCCATGCTCCGCGTAGCCCTGATTGACGACGAACCTCTGGCGCGGCAGAGGCTCCGGCATCTGCTCAAGGCCCACCCCGGGGTGACCGTCATCGGGGAAGCTGATGGCAGGGACAGCGCACTGGAACTCCTCCTCAGGGAAAGGACGGACGCGATATTTCTGGATATCGAAATGCCGGGTGCCTCGGGGTTTGAACTTCTCCGGGATCTAGAACGTCCCCCGAAAGCGGTCATCGTGACAGCCCACGCCAGGCATGCGATCCATGCTTTCGAAATCGAAGCCATTGACTGCATCCTCAAACCGGTCCAACCGGCGCGGTTCGCCCAGGCGGTCCGCCGGATTGAATCCGCCTGCCTGCCCGCGAGCGAAGGCCGGACAGATCCGCCGTATTCTGCCGACGACCGGATCTGCCTGCAGACCCCCCAGCGGACGCTCGTTGTGACGCTCTCCTCGATTCCACTGCTTCTGTGAGCGCCGGTCTGAAAGCCGGGTGATCTGGCCGGTTTGAAAACCGGATACTTTCCGGCGGGCGTTTTCTTCAAAAGCTTCGCACAAGGCTCTTCTTCCTTGGTTTTGTTCTTCGTTTTCTTCG
>Ga0247844_1003321_pt1 | contig 23900 bp, 20 predicted proteins | sample LaCtaG_FD_192421 | JGI IMG/M metagenome (GOLD analysis project Ga0247844, IMG submission 192421) | Freshwater microbial communities from meromictic Lake La Cruz, Castile-La Mancha, Spain - LaCruzMarch201714.5m_1 | ecosystem: Environmental > Aquatic > Freshwater > Lake | place: Spain: Castile-La... | reverse complement strand
TTTGCATCTCTTTGATTTGCAAACTCTCGAAAGATTTGTTTTGATTCATAATGATAATTTTTTGAAGTTTTTTGTCACTTCAAAATTATCATTTAGTTTCAATTACCGGAACGGTTTCGTTCAACACCGAAATATGTACTATATTGCCCATACATCCGCATTAGTATATCCGTTTTATTGTACATGCCCGCCATATTTACCGATATGTGCAGTAGTGTGTTTTTCTGCCCCGCAAATATAAACATTATTTTGATAATTTTAGGAGAATTGTAAATCTATTTAATGGAGGAGTTTGTGTGTTTTTTCGGTGTTTAAAACCCTACCCCGCTCCATATAATACCGATTGCACAAACAATATAGCCCAATTTCGACTATGTCTCATTGTCCTATTTGTTTGTATACCTTCCGCAAGCGGAATTTTCAATCGGCATTAACAACAGTAGACATAAAAAAGACTTTGGGTCATTTTATATATACTGTTGGTATAACCTAAACCATCTCGCTTTATACTGGCCGCACCTCATCTTTGCAAAGCAAAAAAGGCTATAAAGCATGTACAACCACACTTTATAACCTTATAACTTTAAAACCTTATAAACTTTACGAACTTAAATAATCTCTGCTCGTTTAGCCAGATTTTGTTCCCATGCCCAAGCGCTACGTAGAGTTTCTTCTACTGTTTCGGCGGCTGTCCAGCCAAGTACATTATTGGCATACGACGGATCTGCCCATACTTTTTCGACATCACCACTACGGCGGCCAACAATTTTGTAAGGAACATCAACGCCTGTTACTTTTATAAATGTTTCGATAATTTCGAGTACCGAAAGACCTCGGCCTGTGCCCAAATTAAATGTTTCGATTTGTGCATTTGTATTTTTCTCCAACAAGCGTTTTACAGCAATTACGTGCGCTTTAGCCAAATCCACCACATGGATATAATCGCGTACACACGAACCATCGGGCGTATTGTAGTCGTCACCAAAAACCGACAATTGTTTGCGCATGCCAATGGCAGTTTGCGTTACAAAAGGAAGTAAGTTATTGGGCACACCATTAGGTAATTCGCCAATCTCAGCCGAAGGATGTGCTCCAATTGGATTGAAATAACGTAGGATAATACTTTGCAAATCAGCATTAGCAGCCAAGGTGTCGTGTATTATTTCTTCGCCAATTTGTTTGGTATTGCCATAAGGCGATTGTGCTAACTTAATAGGTGCTTGCTCGGTAACAGGCAGTATATCGGGTTGGCCGTACACCGTACACGACGACGAAAACACCATGCTTTTAACCTTGTGTATAGGCATTAATTGCAAGATATTGATCAGCGAAACTAAATTGTTGCGGTAATACATCAAGGGTTTTTCAACCGATTCGCCTACAGCTTTGTTAGCTGCAAAATGAATAATGGCGTCAATGTCCTGGTATTTTTCGAACATGCGATCCATGCTCACATAATCCACACAATCAATGTTTTCGAACGCCGGACGAATACCTGTAATTTTTTCGATACCATTCAACACATCGATATTCGAATTTGATAAATTATCGACAATAACAACCTCGAAACCTTCTTTCTGGAGTTCTACCGTAGTATGCGAACCTATATAACCGGTTCCTCCAGTAACTAATATTTTTGACATGCTCTAATTATTTAAAAAGTTGTTTTGGATAAACTCCTTTGCGTATTAACTCGTTGATTTTCAACACCACCTGCGGACGATCTTCGGCATACGTTACACCAAACCATTTCGAAGTGGTATCGAGCACTTTACAGCTCGCTTTGCCTTCGACAATAAGGTTGTTTACTGCCAATGGAATATAAAATTCCGATTTTAGTTTTTGACCGTTTTCGGCTAGGAATTCAATAAAATATTTTTCGGAATAATCAAAATAATCAGGTGTAAAGCCCCACATATTCATGGATACAGGCGTATTTGCCGGAATGGCTACTTCTTCGCTTTTTTCGTCGAGGTAAATAATAGCGCCACCTTTTTCTTCGATGTGTGTGCGTTCAACCACATTAGTCAAATTTCCATTTTCGTCCACTTCGCATATACCACGACTCACCGATCCACTTTCGGACAATGTATTACCTACGTGATATCCTACCATGCAATATTGGTTTTGTTTACCAACCACACTACGTAAAAAATCGGCCAATACGGCAAATGATTCCTGACCATAAAAATCGTCGGCATTAATTACTGCAAATGGTTCATTTATAACTCCTTTACCCATTAACACAGCATGGTTTGTTCCCCATGGTTTTTCGCGTTCGGCAATGTACGTGCAACCTTCGGGTACACTTGTAATGTCCTGAAATACAATTTCTACATCAATAAGGTTTTTAAACTTATTTACAACAGCTTCCTTGAAATCAGCTTCGAAGCTTTTGCGAATTACAAAAACAATTTTTCCAAAACCAGCTTTGATGGCATCGTAAATTGAATAATCCATAATGGTTTCGCCATTCGGTCCTAATCCATCGAGTTGTTTTAATCCGCCATAACGGCTTCCCATCCCTGCTGCTAATACAAATAATGTTGGTTTCATTTACTAATATATTAATTTAAAATATGATACTACTTTATTTAAGTAATAGGAAATAAATAATGTCGCATTTGTAAAAAATAATAATTTCACAAATCAATTGTAACTTCAAGTCCCCTTTAGGGGATATAGGGGCAGTTATAACATTAATTTTTACCGCCCCAAGCCCCTAAAGGGGATGTAGAGTTACTTTCGTCTTTAAAAAAATGGTATATTATATTTGAACATTTATTTAAGTACAATAAAACATCAAACCACAAAAGAACACAAAAGAAACACAAGGTAAAAAACCTCAAATAAAATTAGAAACACAAATTTTCAATATTGAAAATTATTCCTTTTGTTGACTTTTGTGTTCTTATGTGGTTCAATTCTTATATTTATTTCTATAATTCCTTATTGGTAAAGAATAACTGCTTTCAAAAAATACGAATTGCAAAAATACAAAAATCTTTCGACAAAATAAAACTAAAAGTGTATTTCAAAAAATTTAATTATAAACACGCAAAACAAATAACTGATGGTCAACACGCAATGAAAATTGTTGAAAAGTAATTGGCAACTGACGTTGGATGACTTGGAAATAATAGCTATTTTTGCAGAAGTACGAAAAATTTTAAAACCAATAGCGTGACAGCACCAAGCAACAAACAACTAATTATTTACATTTCGATAGCCGTTATATTTTCCTTATTAATAGCCACTTACTTTCTGACCAAAACACCCGAAACAAAACCCAAAGTAGAAATACCCAATAATTACAAAGGCTGTAACCAACTAATTAATGCCAGCGCACCCATAGAGCCAGCCGAAATAATACGCGACATTAATACCATTCAATTAGTGCATGCAATGAAAAATGGCTTAAAAAAGCCATTCGCAACCAATGTCGAATTTGATTCGACTATAAATAAAATGGTTGAAAAATATGAACTTGTGGAAATTAAAGATTGTAGATTGTACCACTTAAAGTCGTTGAAACACTCACATCCATACTTAATACCCGAGGCTGTAAGCATGGTTGATGAAATAGCCTATCGGTTTCAAGCTAAACTTAAGGAGAAAAAATTGGGTAATTATTGCTTTTTTCTGACTTCGGTATTGCGTACGCTCGAATCGCAAGAAAAACTGAGCACGCGCAATGGTAATGCTTCGGATACTACAGCCCATTTTTATGGTACTACGGTGGATATATCGTATAAACATTTTTTGAATTTGGACAACGACTCCATAGTACCTAAATGGGAAATAATACAAGAACTTACCAAAACATTACTCGAAATGCGCAAAGAATGCAAGCTGCTGGCCGTACGTGAGCGTCATCAATCCTGCTTTCACATAACGGTAGTGTGCTGTAAACCAAAGGAAACGAAGATAAAAACGGAAAAATAAAAATTTCAAATCACTTCCATTACTTTATCATTTTCAGTCCGCTTAGTGCCGAACTATCGTTGGGCCGAATGGTAAGTGCATGATTGAATAGCACTTTAGCATCGCCCATTTTTCCTAAATTCAGTTTTGTCCATGCAAGCATAATTACCGAATCGTAATCGAGCGGGTACAAATTAATTACTTTCCCAAACAAATTGGCTGCAGAGCCATATTCTTTACGGTTGTAATAAATAACACCTAACCAATAATTGGCAGTGGTATTTTGTGGGTCAATTTTAAGTATTTGGAGGTAATGCGCTTTTACTTTTTCCCAGTTTTCGGCAGCACTCAAGGGCTTAATACAACCAAACCGAGCTTCTACAGCATAAGGTTTTAAACTAATGGCTTTGTCGTAATATTTGATTGATTCGGTGTAATTTTTTGTAAGATAATACAACCAACCTAAACGCACATTGCAAAAATAGTCATCCGCATCGTATACATTTTTTACCTCTTTTATGGCTGAACTGTAGTTCGATGCATTCTCAAATTCGTAGCTTTTGCTAAATGCTGACTGGCGGTTGGCCGTTTGAGCATTAACAAAAACACTTGAAAATAAAACTGTTACAAGAAATATCCTGAATTTTAAAGTTTCCATATAAATCCTCCTGATAATGAATTTTGATTATAATATGTTTGTGAATTACTGATTAGTTTTTTGTTATACGAATAATTTGCAAATAATGTAATTTTAGGCGACACATACCAAAATGCAGTGGTGCCAATTCTGAATTTTGTGGCATCGAGCGAGTTGTAAACATACAATCCATTATTTTCCACATAATTATCTAAATCTCCTAAAGTAATATCGCCTTCGAGCCATAATTTGGGGGTAGCTAAAAAACCTGCAGTTTGCGAATAAACGAGTCGGTTTACTCCATTTCGGTTGATAGAATAAACCGACGATTTAAGATACGGTTTAAGTTGTCCTGGCAATACAAAACCAAAATGAGCTCCGGTTTGAACCTGTACAAAACCAAAATGAGCTCCGGTTTGAACCTGCAAGGTGTCGCCCGTTAAAAATGAGCTACTTAAACCCATTTCAAACCTGCCTATTTTATGTGATATACTCCCCGTAAAAACATTTGTTTTAAATGTATCTTTTAAGTTGTACATAGCGTCATCAACGTTTGCATTTAAGTAATGATAGCCAAATCGAACCGCTGTTCGGCTCCACAAATTGTAATTTAACAGTGCAAAGTATTCGTCCTGCTGGATATTTGTATATAAGTCATTTATCTGATTATAGCGCGAAACGGATTGATAAATATTAAAACGGTAGTTGAGTCGTGAGTTTATTCCAATACGTGTATAATCGGGATTGGAGCGAACGTCGCTATCGTTGATTTTATAATTAAATTCAAAATCAATAGCATCAAGAGGTTTAAAACTTTTCAATTTAAAATACTGCTGGGATTCAGGTATTAATTTCGATGCATGAAACATGGCCATATCATTGTCGCCCACTTGAATGGCTGCATAATACAGATAAGTATGCGAAATTTGATCAGTCGGGTCAAATTTTAATGCATTTGAATAGTGTTTAATCGCACTATAATTATTGCCAAACATAAAATTAGCATAACCCAAACGCTGTTGCAGATACATAAAATCAACTTCATTTTCGTCTGCAATTTTCCCAATTTCAATTAGTTGCTTCCAATCGCCAACCATATAATAGTTGTAGCTCAAACTATCCACTTTTTGAGCATCAATTTTTTGTTGTGCTCGCAACGGGAAACTAATTAAACTTAAAATTATCAACAGTTTATACATGAGGCTTTAAATTGTGTTTTTTCGTTTGTAAATGTAAAAGCTATAATTCCATTTTCGGTTATTATAAGTTCGGAACTACTAATTTTTTTTGATATATGGAGATAATTCATTACGATTTCGGAACTATAAATAACAATCCCTTTGTTTAATGAAATTTCGGACTCTGTAATTTCTGAATGATAATTAGCTCGCACAAAATTATAAAATGGGGCTACAAAGTCGTTTATCCAAGTGTAGAATTTCGGTGTATGCAACATGGTCAACGCCAATGAATCATCCATCCTGTTTTTTGTTGTATCGCCCAAAAATATTTTATATCCCGTAAGAAAGAAATAGTACAGCAAAGAGGTTTTATCGCCATAAAATGCTGTAAAATAGAACATATAGCCATCGTTTACATAATACGCTACCGAATTTGTAAGCTTACAATGCATGTATTTCTGATTGTAGGCATCGGTGTATGTATCCCAACTAACGGTTTTCTCAACTGAATTGTTTACAGTATATTTAAAACTATAGGTACTGTCGGGCAATAGGTTAAAGGCGTTAAATTGAAATTTTTCTGAGGCAACACTTCTAATTTTATCGCCCATTTTTGGTTTATCATATTGAACCAACAGTTCTTTATTGTCGGCAAGTTGTTTGAAAAAATAGGCAAAAGGATAATTAATTGTGCGCGAACCAACTACAGGGTAGCCCTGCACCTGAAAATGCACATGCGGTTCGGGTGAGCGACCAGAATTTCCACATTGAGCCAACATATCACCTTTGGTTACAAAATCGCCTTTAGCTACTTTAAACGAACCCTTTTTTAAGTGCGAAAGTTGGGTATATAAACCCGTAGCATGACGAATAACAATACTATTTCCCCAATTATTGACGGTATTCACTTGCCCAATTTCATTATCTTCCACCGAATCGATAATTGTCTCCACATAACCATCGGCAGCTGCAAAAACAGGTTTATTATAACACAAAAAATCGGTCAGTGCATAACCATTGTTTTTGTATGACTTTCCATCGCTGTCGGTTATCATAAAATCGAAAGCCTGCCCCCAATCGCCTTTGTGTGTAATATCACCATCGTGTGCCTGTGTTACTGTCCATTCGCCCATAAGTGGCAAATGCAGTGGCAAATAATACAAACCTGATAGTCGGTCTTTATTATTGCTAAAAGTGTACAAGTTTTTTTCGGGCGAATTTTGTTGCAATGGGGTGAGAATAAGACTTTTTACTTGAGTCCGCATTTGCAAAAAATAAAGAAACAATATGGTTACAAACGAAAATGGCAACGAGAAAACAGGTAGCTGAATATATGAAAGCAATTTATAGAAAAACAATAACACCAACGAAGTCAGTGGAATAAGTAAAACCGTCCAAAGATACGATTGTTTTGACGGAATAATAAAATACCCACCAATGGCAAATGCCACCATCATGTAGTTAGCACCAATATTGTAATAATTAATGCTAGCAGCCTCCGAACCCGTAAATTGAGCAAAAAAATAAGCAGATAAAAATCCAATTATCGATAGCGAAAACAGAATGCGTGAACTATAAAGTAAGGCTATTGCAATAAATAAACCTGCAAGCACATTGTTTTGAAAAACAACAGAACCTATTGAGCGCAAATAAATATCAAGTAGCGCATGAATTTTAAAGTTATCAATGGTTTCGAAGAAGTTGAGTAAATTATTGCCACCTACAGCGTACACCTCATTAATCCAGTAAATGCTACGTTGTGTTAAACCTAAATTTTCGAAATGCGAACTAGGAAGCACTATGAACCAAAAAGCAATAACAAAAGGAATGCTTAAAAATGGCAGTTTGTATTTCCCAAACCAACCAACAAAACTAACTGACAATAAGAGTGTAAGCAATGATGCTAAAGCCAATAAACTAAAAAACACTAGTCCAGGATCGAAAAATGTTCCCATGCCAATGCCTACCAACAATGCATTAAATGTAAACAAGCCACTTCGCAGTGTTTGCTTATCGAGATGCATGGAATGACCTATAATTAAGGCAATTACTACTGCCAAGAGTCCACTAAAACCAGCCCAGAAATTAAAAAAACTGACCAGCATAATGGTGCTGGCTAGTATTTTGTTATCCAGAAAGAAAATTATGGAATAACTATTGAGAATTCCGTTCAATATATCCTTTACTGTTTGTTTCATTCGCTAAAATATTTTTTTTATTTGACACGTGTGAGACCGACTAATGGTCGGTCACCCACTATATTAAATGTTCTGGAATTTGTTCCAATTCCTCCATGTATTTCAAATCTTCGCCTTTGCGAATAATATGTGTATTATTATCGGTATCAATGAGTACAATAGCTGGTCGATAGGTAATAAACTGCATCCATTGTGTCATATTATAAGCACCTACTTTGTGCACCACTACCTGGTCGCCTTTTTGAAGCATAGGCATAGTAATACTTTCGCGCATCACATCAATATTCATACAAAGTGGTCCAAACATTACCATTTCTTCGGTTTGGTTTCCCAGTTTTTGTGCCGGACTAATCTTATGATCGTACCAAAGTGAGGTAAATAATGAATTTAATCCAAAATCCATAATTGTAGCTCGCCTGCCATCTGATAAACGTTTGGTAGCTAGAACAGTACCTAGCAAATACCCGGCATCATCTATCAAAGCACGTCCGCTTTCGAGAATTAGCAAAGGTAATTCATCTTGTTTAAATCCATAACCTAGAATTACATCGGTAATAGCATCGGCAAATTGGTCGATTGACGGAACCGTATCCGTTCCTGGCAAATAAGCACCTTTAAGCGTGTTTGTCGAAGGGAATCCACCGCCTAAATCGATGTACTGCACCATTTTACCGAATCGTTCTTTTGCTGTCCATGCCAACTCGCATAAATTACGGGCAGCAATGGCATAAGCATTGGGAGATAGCATAAAAGTACCTATATGACAATGAATACCAACGAGTTCTAAGTTTTCGGAATTGATAATGCGCGTAATTGCATTCCAAGCCTGACCGTTTTCGAAATTAAAACCAAACCTATCCCATTTAGGATAAATTCCAGTGTCCATATTTACACGGATGGCAACCCGTGGTTTTAGCATATTTTCTTCGCTCAACCGTATCAACGAATACAATTCATCGTAATGATCAATATGAATCAACGAACCATTTTGAGAAGCTAAAATCAATTCCGCATCACTTTTATCGGGTCCGTTGAAAATAATTTTTGTACCCGAAACACCATTTCCAAGTGCTTTTTCGTATTCGAAACCCGAAACAACCTCGGCCCACGAACCTTCCTGATGGAAAATACGACACACGGCATTGTTGTAATTGGTTTTGTACGACCATGCAAATTGTACTTTTGGGTAGCGAGTTTTAAAAATGCGTGTTGCATTTTGGTAATTACGCCGAATTTGTTTTTCGGAAATTACAAATAGCGGTGACCCATATTCACTCAATAAACTTTTTACAGGCACACTTTCGATGTGTGTAACAGGTTCATTTTCGGATTTTGTTCCAAATTTATTCATTAATCCGGCGTTCATTTTAATAATGAATGGCCTTTCGTATCTTATTTTTTCCATAAAAATTTAATATCTGCCCCTAACCCCTAAAGGGGAATTAGAGAAATTAGTACTGATTTTCAAACTAAATTTATTAAAGAATCTGTGTCTTAAAGCCCCTTTAGGGGTTTGGGGCAGTCTTTACAATTCCCCATTCCCGGATATTTTCTGAAATTCTCGAATATCTGTAATTAAATCCCAAGCATAGCGCACAAAGATTTTTCCAACTTCGTAATCGGTAAATGGTTCTACTTTTTGTCCTAATGCCATTTTCACCAAACTGGCAGGCTGATTTTGTCCTGCTGCAGCAGTGAGGTATATCCAAGCCGGAAAACGCGGATTAACTTCCATAATATAGGGTTTTCCATCGTTACTAAGCATTACTTCCAATTCGCATCCACCACGCCATTTGGTAACTTTTATAAATTTTCGTGCTAATTCAATATAGCTTTCATCGTCAAGGGTAATTCCTGCCCAAGCTTTCCCTTTGTCGGTAATATAGAGTTTGCGCATGGGAATTACGCTTATTGCATTTCCTTCGCCATCGCCCAAAGCAGCAATATTAATTTCGGTGCCTTTTATAAACTCCTGAACTATAATTGGCAAACCCCATTTTGATAGAATTTTGTAGAATGCTTTTTCGGATTGTTCCATGCTATTGGCAATAATTGCATCGTAGAACTTCCCTTTAATTACCATTGGATATTCAAAATCTTCTTCGATTTTTGCAAGTTCACGAAACTCATGAATTATTTTATCCTTTGGTACATAAAAATCATTTACTTTGCCAAAATCGAATAATTTCATTTTATCGCGCGCTTCAAACTGCTCCAAATCGGGCATAAAAGTGGCAATGCCCATTTTTTTGAGAACCTCGCGTAATTTTATAAAATTAAAAAGCTCGGCATCGAAATTTGGGATGATCAGCTCAATATTTTCTTTCTCGTGAATGTATTGTAAGCGCCCCATAAGTGCATCCGTTCCAGCTGTAGGATAAGGAATTTGGTAAGTTTTATCAACCAAATCGTGCATATACAAGCCCGGCTCAAGCGATTCGTATGACAAACCAATGATGCGTGCCTCAAAATCAGGACATTCGCGTATGGCTCTAATTACTGCTACACCAGGTCCCGGACTATCAATAGCATTCAGCCCTGTAACTGCAATTACAATTTTATGTTTAATATCTTTACTCATTTTCTTAATTTCTTATTTTTTTGCTATCTTACTTTCTTGCATCTTACCACTTACCGCTTACCACTACTCTAAAATACTATAATCCTTTAATTGCAGCATATACTCTTCCAAATCACGTTCGAAAAGTGTTTTATCTACATCATATTTTGTGCATATTGTATCCACAACTTCCGACAATAAAACATCCTTTTTCATTAAAAGTACAATGTCGGAACCAATGCTATTGGTCGAAAACGAATCGCCGGTAGTAGGATTAAACAAAAAACCTTCGTCGCTTATAGCTATATTTTTTCTGACTCTCATGATATTATTTGTTATTATGTTTACCCTTCAAAAGTATTCATTATTAATAGAATATAAAAATCAATTCAGCGAAGGGCTTTGAATTATCAGTAAAAAGGATTTATTTTTCAACTATACTGGAATATTCCATTGTTGTTAAAATTTTCGGAGAATAAACAACGCCTCTACCAGCCAAAACCCTTGTAAAAGCTTTAATGTGGTTATAAGAACCGTTCAACAAGTTGGTGTATACCTTTTTGATATCCGCATTTTGAGTTTCGGCAATCAGTTTTCTCAAATCGGCAATATCGTATTCTTCGATAAATGCGCCAACTGCCAATGCATTTTCGGCTGTCGAACCATCAGCTGTCAGTTTGTTGTACAAAGCCTGAATGTCAGGATTCGAAAATTTACCAGCTTCGGTAAGCGCAGGGTCAGCAATGCCAAAATAAGTAAGTAATCGCAAAACGGCACCCGAATGTTGCACTTCACTTTTGTTGATGTTGGTAAATGGGCGCAGTGCATATTTTGCATAAAAATAGGCATACACATCACCGGCTAATTTTTCTTCCTCACGCATCAAAATTAAACCATCGCGTTCGGTCTGTGAAATTGAAGTTGAATCGGAAGTAAATTCCATACTTTGTAACATTTGGTTACTACTTAATTCTGAACTCATTTCCAAGTCAGTTGCGGCGATTGAATCGTTACAAGACATTAAAGCAAAACTTAACATTGCAGTTAAAAATAAATTGGTTGTTTTCATGATAATTTGTTTTTTAAATTGTTTGACTTTTTATATTTATACCTCAAAATTAATACATCCATTAATGCATTCCAAACAATTTCAGTAAACTGGCAAGTTTTATCAGTAAGAGTGATATTATAATAATTCAATCAAAATATTATACATTGATTTTTAGAACTTTATTTCCTGAACGAACTATATAAAATCCTTTAGTAGGTAAGTTAATTTGGATATTAGATGATATTGGGTTTGCGTTATACAATACTACACCCATTACTGTATAAATCAACAAATTATCGTTCGGATTAATACTATATAAAGAAAGTACATTTCCAGTCAACGAATAATTGATTTTTCTTTCTGTATTTTCGTAAATTGTGCTATAAAATACTTGTTCGCTCAGCAGGGTAAAATCTTTCCAATAATTTGCCGCAGTGTAAGTGGTTGCACTACCAACAGGCACAATTAATTTACAGCTCGATTTATTAATTTGATAGAAGGTATAATAGTCAACTGCTGGTGGTTGTGGATTGGCTATGCTGATTTCCGACAAGTTTGTGCAACTGTAAAAAGCCCCATCGCCTATATTAGATACATGTAGCGGTAAAAAAATGTTTGTTAAACTCGTACAATATTCAAAAGCATAAGCGCCGATACTCTGCAAAGAACTTGGTAAAGTTATAGCAGTAATTCACGTACATCCATCGAAAGCCGAATAATTAATATGTTTAACGGTTGCCGGCATAACAAAACTTCCAGTTTTAGCAAACGGACACACAAACACAGTATCTTGATTTCGATTTAGTAATACACCATTATCCGACGAATATCGCTGATTTGCCCCATCTACATCAATAGCCGAAAGTAGCTTCGCATTGTAAAAAGCATAATCACCAATAGTATTTACCATTGATGGAATTTGTAAACTCCCTGTTATACCCGAACAAAATGCAAAAGCGGCAGGGTCAATTGTTTTTATAGTTACAGGCATTTGGTAAACTCCGACTTTCGAAACAGGACATACTAGCAATCGATCCTTGGCTTTTGAAAGCAAAACACCATTTTCGGCAGAAAAATAGGTATTTAGAGTGTTCACAGCAAACGAAGTTATGAGTGAACAATTGTAAAACGCATAATATCCAATGTAGTCAACATTTTGAGGAATTGTTATTGTTCCCGTTATTTTTGTACAATTGTAAAAAGCATGACTTCCAATAAGTTTTACTGTAGAAGGTATGGTAATAGCTCCCGTTTTTGCTGGAGGACAACTAAAAATAGTATCTTGATTTTTACTCATCAACATTCCGCCTACCGAAGTATAATCGGGGTTTGAAGCATTTACGTTAAAGCTTGTTACCATATTACTTTCCATAAAACAATAATATCCAATATCCGTCAAAGATGCAGGAATAGTAACACTTGTGAGATTTGAGCAACCATAAAAAGCACCATCGCCTAATTTTTTTAAGGTTGTGGGTAATGTCAGCGTTCCAGTTATGCCCGAACAATACGAAAAAGCATAACTACCAATACTTGTAATTGTATTTGGAATAAGAATCGAAGTTAAATTTTTACAATTGTCGAATGCCGATGCCCCGATGTGTTTCACTGTGGTTGGAATGGTGTATGATCCACTTTTTGCTGGTGGACAAACAAATAAACTGTCTTGACTTTTATTGAACAACACACCATTCAAAGCTGAATAGCGTGTATTTGATCCTGCTACAGTGAACGTTGCAATAGCAGAACAACCGTAAAATGCATAATCGGCAATGGAGGTTAACGTTGCTGGTATATTTATTGTCCCTGCCAAATTCCAACTATAATAAAATGCACTGGTGCCAATTTTGGTTGCTGTTGAAGGTAATTTGATACTGGTCAACGTTGACTTATAAGTAAATAACAAGGGGTCGTAAAATGCAAAAGCAGGAATTTCGTTGGCTGCATAAGCAGTTATCGTACCAGAATACGTTCCATCACTTCCAGTGTAACTTTTTATATTTGAAGATGTTAAATCCAAAACAGCTAAAAGCTGAATCTTATCGCGCATAAAAGCAAAATCGCGTGCATCAATGTTACCTGAAAGCGTTATGTTTGTAAGAGTTTTTTGTTCCGAAAGTGTGACATTATCCTTTAAAGTTCCTGCTGTTGTCAGATTTAGTGTTTTTGAAGATTGAGAGTACAAGTATTGTACTGAAATAAAGGAAATTAGCAATAAAGTGATATTTTTCATTAGAGTAAATTTAAATTATTCTGAAACCGGAAGGTAAGTTATACCAAAAACGTTTTATCAATAAATGCCTGAAAAGCATCTTTGTACTGGTCACCCACCGGAATATACACTTTATCGAACACAATGCGATTACGATCAATGACTTTAACTTTATCTAAATTAACTATAAACGAGCGATGTACACGCATAAAACGGCTTTTGGGAAGTTGCTCTTCCATGTTTTTCAATCGGATAAGCGTAGTGATTGGTTTTTCGTTTTCGATATGAATTTGAACGTATTCGTTGGCACTTTCGATGTATTTTATATCAACTAAATTAATGCGAATGAGTTTATAATCGGACTTTACGAATAAACTGTCGTTGCTCGTACTCAGTTTATCATCATTTTCGGATACGGATTGTATGCGTGCTTTTACTTTATTTACAGCTCTGAGAAAATCCTCATAACCAATAGGTTTTAAAATATAATCGGTGGCATCTACCTTAAATCCTTCGAGTGCATATTCGCTGTAAGCAGTTGTAAATATGATGAATGGCTTTTGAGTAAGCGATTTCACAAAATCCAAACCATTTAAATCGGGCATATTTATATCCACAAAAAACAGATCAACCTGTGTGTTGGCCAATATATCTAGTGCTTCGAATGCACTTTGACAAAGTGCTACTTGTTCCAAAAACGGAGTACGTTGGATATATGAACTTATTTGCTGAAGCGCAAGTGGTTCATCATCAATAGCTATGCATTTTATCATTTGTTGTACGGAATAATTAGTTTAACTTCAAAATCGGTTGTAGTTTCAATCACATCCAATTGGTATTTATCGGCAAAAAGTAAATCCAAACTTTTTTTGACATTTTGCATACCAATGCCCGAATACTTTTTCTCTGCTTTTTGTAAATCGTTATGCTTACTATTTCGAATAAAGCATGTTATTTGCTCATTAGCAACAATAATTGAAAAATCAATATAAGATTGCTGCCGATAACTGACACCGTGCTTAAATGCATTTTCTATAAACGACACAAAAAGCATAGCAGGTATTTGAATATCAGGAACAACAGTTGGAATTACGCAAGTCACGTTTACTTTATTGGTAAACCGAAGTTTCATAAGCGAAATATAACTTTCGATAAATTCGAGTTCCTTTTTCAAACTGCTGTGCCCCAAAGTAGTCTCGTAAAGCAAATAACGCATTAATGTGGACAAGCGCAATACGGCATCTTTAGCAGTTTCGGTATCTATATCAATCAGCGCATGAATATTATTGAGGGTATTCATAAAAAAATGCGGACTCACCTGATGCCTTAATAAAGCCAATTCGGTTTTGAGTTGCTCTTTTTCTACATCCTTTCGTAAACTCTCTTCGCTCAGCCATTTCGAAATCATTTTAAATGCAATACTTGCCACTAGCACTAAGAATGAAATAATGAGGCTATTAACATGCTGCATCAATAACGAAGGTTTTTTTGGTCCATCAGGTGCACGATAGCCCTGCGGCATTGGCATTTTATCGCCCAACTCCATGGGTGGCATGCCTGGACCTATTTCCATGCGTGGCATCTCTACAGGTTTTAGTTCGTTCAAATAAAATTTAAACGAAACGGATGCCGAACTTATTACAATAGTAACAGTTACGGCTAAAACGACATACAAAAAATATTTTTTTTGAAACAAAAAACGTGGAACTAAAATTAGAATATTTACTAAAAAAACAACCAGGAAAGCTGTTATCCCTGTCCATTCAAATAAAATTCTATCCCAAAAAAGTTTATTTTCGGATTGCTGAATGAGATAAGGAATAGCGTAAACAGCCATCCATACAAAAGTAAAAACAACAATTTCAATGCGTTGTATATTCTTTATTTTTTCCTCTGTTGTTTTCATTTTATGTTTTAAAAAAGGGAGAAGTACATACGTCTTCTCCCCTGTTATAGATACTTATTTAGGAATTATTTTTTCTTGATATAAATATCCCAAGCAATGCGATCAACAATGCTTGTTGCAAAATAAGACTGGCGCAAAGATATAAATAAGTTGCGAATAGTTTCTACCGATGTACCTAAAAGTTCACTTATGGTTTTTTTTGTACCATCGTCAAATGTGATTTTCAATTCACGTTTGTGAGCAGTTATACTTATATCAGTGCCATCCACAGTTGCAATATCCACCACTTCTACTTTGGCAGTTGTTTGCAATACACCTGCTACATACACTTTAGCGCTATCCAAACTGTTTGGGCCAGCTTTGCGTACAATTTGCACATTGCCAATGGTTAAAGCATACTCGCGTTCGCGGTGGCGTTTATCAGCAGCAGTTTTAATAGCCGTATACTTTTCTTCATACAATGCTGTTGTGCCTTGTTTAACTGCATAAACCGAAACAGCTGTATCGCCAGTTGAAATACTACTATTAATAGTATAACCATTTGTAAATACAAATTCGGAAGCAAACTTATAACCCAATTCTTTGCTGCTCGATGATTGAATACTCAACGCTCCGGCATCAACACTCTTTACGTTGATAGTGGATGCCATGGCATAATCCCAACCTAAAACACGGTTAAATTTATAATCGTATTTATTGAGCGAGAACACATAATTATTGGTCAATAAAGTGTCGGCTGGATTGTACATAAACAATGCATTGGGGCGTTTTACTTTTTCTTCGGGTAAGCGTACAATCATCAAAGTAGTATTGTCGGCCGCTTTACTAAAGAAATTTGTAATAGGCTGTTTCCATTTTTTATACGTATTAGCTTTGTTAAACTCGTACTCTCCCACAATATCGGCCAACATTATTGTGTTAAATGTTGAATCGATTACTGGCGAAAACACTTTACTCATACTTGAGTTATCATAACTTGGAGTAGCCAATACCTGATAACCTTGCGAATTGGTGATTGTTTTAAGAGCCACACTTAAATTGTCGGCACTATTTTGCAAACTTGACTTTAACGAACCATCCGATAGTTCGGAGGTACAACTCCAGCTTATCATTCCGATTACCGAAGCTAGGATAAATAATTTTGTTGTTTTCATTTTTTTAATTGTTGTTTGATTTTGGAAATTACATTACTTGTTTGTTTTTAAAAACGATACAAATATATAAGTCATATTACTAGAAAAAAAACATTTTCAGTGAAAACACTGATTTGTTCAGCAAAACTCCTGCATCAAATGTAAAATAGATGTATACATTGTAAATACCACTATACTAATATAACATTTACTTCATTCTTTTAATTTAATTAATTCGTTATATCACAAAAATAAATTACTTTTGCACCGCCTTTTAGAAAAACATTTTTGGGGCTTTGAATCCGTAAAATCACACTAATACTTTTTGACAATTCCATTTCTCATAATCTTAGTATCTAAATGTGATTTAAACGATATTCCAATGACAAAAGAATTTAATTACAAACTCGTGTTACAAGTTATGGGCAGTTTGGCGCTTGTTGAAAGTGCTTTGCTGCTAGCTACCTGTCTGATTCCACTTATTTATGGCGAAAACGATGCTCATTATTTTCTGATTGCATCACTCATTAGCCTTGCTTTTTCGGGCACTGCCTTATTAATTGGTAAAAATCCACCCACTAACATTGGTAAACGCGAAGGTTCGGTTATTGTTACATTTACTTGGCTTCTATTTACAGTCATAGGGCTTTTACCATTTTATATGAGTGGAAGCATCCCTTTGTATGCCGATGCGTTTTTCGAAACAATATCGGGCTTTACTACTACCGGAGCTTCAATCCTTAATAATATCGAAGAACTCTCGCATGGCATGTTATTTTGGCGTAGCCTCACACATTGGATTGGCGGATTAGGAATTATCGTTATTTCGCTGGCAATTCTCCCTGTTTTCAGCACGAGTGGAACGCAATTATTTGGGTCGGAAACAACAGGACCAACCAAAGATAAAATTCATCCTAAAATTAGTGAAACAGCAAAACGCTTATTTTTGATTTACATCATACTTACTGTATCCGAAACCATTTTATTACTTTTTGGTGGCATGAATTTGTTCGATGCTGTGAATCATTCGTTTGCAACTGTAGCTACTGGTGGATTTTCGACGAAACAAGCAAGTGTTGGATATTGGGATTCGGCATATATTCAATACATTATTTCCATATTTATGATTCTATCGGGCATAAATTTCAGTTTATATTATTTTGGATTTAAAAATAAATTTATAAAAGTAAGAGAAAACGAAGAACTGCGATATTACATTATTGTACTTTTCTTTTTCATTACTGTTGTGGCTTTATCATTGGTCGATTTTACAAAATCATTTAATTTTACAGTAATTGAAAAAGCATGGCGCGATGCTATGTTTACTGTATCGTCGCTGATGACCACTACCGGATTTGTCACAGCCGATTACATGTATTGGCAGCCATTAACTTGGGTCATTTTAATCATTGTAATGCTTACAGGTGCATCGGCAGGCTCAACTAGTGGCGGTATAAAAATGATACGAGTTGTAATATCAGGAAAAGCATGTTACTACGAATTTAAACGACTGATCCATCCAAATGCCATTATCCCAATTCGATACAACGGACATACCGTGCGCGAAGACATTCTGACACGTGTGTTAGCATTTACGCTACTCTATTTAGTAGTTGCGGGTTTTGGCATTTTGGTACTGGCCATTTCAGGCATGGGATTTATGGAGTCGGTAGGCGGTATGGTTACCTGCCTCGGCGGTGTAGGTCCCGGATTTGGGTTGGTAGGTCCGGCGGGCAACTTCTCGGCAATTCCCGAATTTAGCAAATGGTTTCTATCACTTATGATGCTTGCAGGTCGTTTGGAACTTTACACAGTATTTTTATTATTTACTCCGGCATTTTGGAAAAGATAATAGATTGCCTATCTTTGTGTAAAAATTTACTACCCACAGCATTATGCGCATTGACTCCCTCAGTATACTGAATTACAAAAATATAGCCGAAGCTGAACTTACTTTTTCGCCAAAAATAAACTGTTTTATTGGCGATAATGGTATGGGTAAAACCAATATTTTAGATGCGCTATATTATCTTTCGTTTTGCAAAAGTTTCTCAAATCCAATCGATTCGCAGAATATTCAGCATGATGCCGACTTTTTTATGCTTAATGGCAAATATGTGGTAAACAACAAATCGGAGGAGATTTATTGTGGCATGAAGCGTAAGCAAAAAAAACAGTTTAAACGCAATAAAAACGAATACGAACGCCTTTCGGATCATATTGGACTTCTACCATTGGTTTTTGTATCGCCCGACGATTTAATTTTGATATCCGAAGGGAGCGACGAACGACGCAAATTTATTGACGGTGTACTATCGCAATGCAACCACACCTATTTACACCAACTCATACAATATAATAATGCATTAAAACAACGTAATGCATTGCTTAAATCCGAACAAAAGATTGATGTGTCGCTTTTTGAGATTTGGGAAGAGCAAATGATTTTATTTGGCACTTATATTTATGAACAACGAAAAATATTTTTAAGTGAATTTGTGCCAATATTTCGCGATATCTATCACCAAATTTCGGGAGGTCACGAAATTATTGATTTGCTTTATCAGTCGCAACACGAGCAAGCCGATATGCAACAACGCATGGTTCAAACTCGTGAACGCGATTTAATATTGGGCTATTCTACACAAGGCATACACAAGGATGAACTCGAAATGCAGCTCGATGGCTTTCCTATAAAGCGCGTAGGGTCACAAGGACAAAACAAAACTTACCTAGTTTCGTTGAAACTTGCACAACATTTTTTCCTGCAACGTGCACATAATTTTGCACCTATACTTTTGCTCGACGATATTTTTGATAAACTAGATTCGAAACGCGTTGAACGAATTGTACAACTTGTGTCAAGCAATAGTTTTGGACAAATTTTTATTACTGACACCAATCGCGAACACTTAGATAGCATTTTGTCAAAATTGCACAACGACACTCGCATTTTTACTGTCACAAATGGATGTTTTCTCACATAACACTTTCATTTAGTCATTTCTTTTAACACTTCATACTCAATTTCATCAAATATTGAAAATACTTTTATCTAACACTTGAAATGAATGGTAAAATATTTTTTCGAAAATATTTTGTCATTTTTAAATTTTTATAATGCTGATTATCTGTTATTTAAATTTATTTTTGGAAAACTTTTTTATTTTTGTTGAAATAATAATTGACTTTGTTGTTGTGTATTCCATATTTTTTCCTTAAAATTGTAGCCGTTTTAGATCACACTTTACAAACTACAACTCACTCATATTAATCTTTTTAAGAAAAATTAAACCGTGAATACACGCACTTATTCTCCCGAAGAAATCAAAGAAGCATCTTTTGAATTCTTTAAAGGCGACGACCTAGCCGCCCGTGTTTGGTCAAACAAATACGCGTTAAAAGACTCGTACAACAATGTTTATGAGCTAACTCCTGACGATATGCATCGCCGTTTAGCCCGTGAGATTAGCCGAATTGAAAAAAACTACCCCAATCCACTCACCGAAGATGAATTATTTGAGTTATTTCGCAACTTCAAATACATAGTTCCACAGGGTAGCCCTATGACCGGTATTGGTAATGAACATCAAGTAGCATCATTATCAAACTGTTTTGTAATTGGTTTTGATGGCGACTCCGATTCGTATGGAGCCATTATTAAAATTGACGAAGAGCAAGTACAATTAATGAAACGCCGCGGTGGTGTTGGTCATGACTTGTCGCACATTCGCCCAAAAGGTTCGCCTGTTAAAAACTCAGCACTAACATCTACCGGTATTGTACCGTTTATGGAGCGCTATTCCAACTCAACGCGCGAAGTAGCTCAGGATGGACGCCGCGGCGCATTGATGTTGAGTGTATCCATTAAACATCCTGATTCTGAAACATTTATCGATGCCAAAATGGAATCCGGAAAAGTTACAGGAGCAAATGTTTCGGTAAAAATTGATGACGATTTTATGAAGGCAGTCATGTCGAATGAGCCTTACAAACAACAATACCCAACCGGTTCGGACAATCCTTGGTTTGTAAAAGAAGTAGATGCCAGTGTAATTTGGAAAAAAATAGTACATAACGCATGGAAATCGGCAGAGCCTGGTATTTTATTTTGGGATACAATTATTCGTGAATCGGTTCCAGATTGCTATGCCGACCTTGGTTATAAAACGGTATCGACAAATCCTTGTGGCGAAATTCCACTATGTCCTTATGATAGTTGTCGTTTGTTAGCTATCAACTTATATTCGTATGTAAATAATCCTTTTACCAAAGATGCAGCATTCGATTTTGAACTATTTGCCACACATGTTGCTTTAGCTCAACGCATTATGGACGATATTATCGACCTCGAAATGGAGAAGATTGATGCTATTATAAAAAAAATAGATTCTGATCCAGAAGACGATGATATTAAATTAACCGAATACCATCTTTGGGAAAAAATTAAAACAAAAACCACACAAGGTCGCCGTACTGGTGTTGGCACAACAGGCGAAGGCGATATGCTGGCAGCTCTTGGGTTCCGTTATGGAACAGATGCAGCTACCGATTTTTCGGAAAGTGTACATAAAGCCGTAGCATTAGCTGCTTATCGCTCGTCGGTGATTATGGCTAAAGAACGTGGTCCTTTTACGGTTTACGATGCTAAACGTGAAGAAAACAATCCGTTTATCCAAAGATTACGCGATGCTGATCCTGATCTATACAAAGATATGGTGAAATATGGTCGTAGAAACATAGCCTGTTTAACCATTGCTCCTACTGGCACAACTAGTATCATGACGCAAACTACTTCGGGTGTTGAGCCTGTGTTTATGCCGGTGTATACTCGTCGTCGCAAGGTGAATCCTAATGACAAAAACGTACGCGTTGATTTTATTGACGAAAATGGTGATAACTGGGAAGAATACGTTGTGTTCCACCACAAGTTTGTAACTTGGATGGAGGCAAACGGACATCCAACTGCAAAACATTACACACAAGATGAAGTTGAAAAACTTGTACAAGAATCGCCATACTACAAAGCCACAGCTAATGATGTAGACTGGTTGAAAAAAGTACAAATGCAAGGTCGTATTCAAAAATGGGTGGACCACTCAATTAGTGTAACCATAAATCTACCGAACAATGTAGACGAAGAATTAGTTGGAAAATTGTACGAAGAAGCATGGCGTGTAGGTTGTAAAGGCGTTACCGTATATCGCGATGGCTCACGTTCGGGTGTATTAATTGCTACAACCGACAAAAAGGAAGAAGCCAAGGATGGTAAAACAGTATGCTTCCCTTATGACGAAGAACACTTTATTCGTCCTAAAGAATTGGATTGCGACGTAGTTCGCTTCCAAAATGCTAAAGATAAATGGATTGCATTTGTAGGCTTAAAGAATGATAAACCGTACGAAATTTTCACTGGACTTGCTGATGACGAAGAAGGTATCCTACTTCCAAAAACAGTAACTGAAGGTAAAATTATTAAAACTGTTGACGAAAACGGACTTAAACGTTACGACTTCCAGTTCCAAAACAAACGCGGTTATAAAACAACCGTTGAAGGCTTATCGCATAAATTCGACAAAGAATTCTGGAACTATGCTAAACTCATTTCGGGTGTATTGCGTTACGGGATGCCTATTGATCAGGTAATTAAAATCGTTTCGGGTCTACAACTCGACAGTGAATCGATTAACACTTGGAAAGTGGGTGTGGAACGTGCATTGAAAAAATACATTCCAGATGGAACACAAATTGCAGGTCAAGAATGTCCAAACTGCGGACACAAGGCACTTATTTACCAAGAAGGCTGCCTAACTTGCAATAACTGTGGTTATTCAAAATGTGGTTGATATCAATTATATTTAAATCTAAAAAAGGAGAACTTGGTTTCTCCTTTTTTTTGTCTTGATTTGAACATTAAAACAATTGGATTTGTTTCAATTTAAATTTTTAAAACAAAATACAATGGAAACAATTGAAGTAAATTATTTAGCTATTGCTGTAGGAGCTGTGCTTTCGATGGTAGTAGGCAGCATCTGGTACGGACCATTATTTGGTAAAAAATGGGGTGTTTTAAACGGCATGAACTTAATGGACGAAGAAAGTATAAAGAAAATGCAAAAATCGGCTGGTCCACTTTATGGCATTCAATTCGCAATGACTCTTTTTCAGGTTTTAGTTTTAGCACATTTAATAGCCGATACTCAAATTGTTGGTGGATTAGAGCGTGCTTTATGGATTTGGGCTGCTTTTGTTATTCCTACACTAGTTGGGGCTGTAATGTGGACTAGTGAGAAAAAAGAATTTAAGATTTCAAGATTCTTCATTCAAGCTGGTTATCAATTAATTATGTTTGCAATTTATGGATTATTACTTCAATATTGGAAATAAATTTACGATCGCAAATAGATCTTAGAAAAACCGTTTCAGCTCTGTGAAACGGTTTTTTTTGTATATATCAATCGTTTGCATGAAATTGTTTATAAAAATCACCTGATAAACTAGAGTTGCAGTTAATTTTCTGATAAATTTGCATTATAAATCCAATATAAAAAATTAATGACAATGAAAAAAATCATTCTAACAGCAATAATTGCAAACTTTCTACTTTGCATTAATTCTCAAACACTTAGGTCGCCAAACAAAAATCTCATCTTAAACTTTGAGCTAAACGATTCAGGGCAACCAACCTACAAGCTCAATTACAAAGGAAACGAAGTAATTCGCACTTCCAAACTTGGATTAGAATTGAAGAAAAACTCTTCATTACTTGAAAATTTTGAAATAACCGACAGTGTATTTTCTAAATTCGACGAAACTTGGAAACCTGTATGGGGCGAAGTAAAAGAAATAAGTAATGAACACAATGAGTTATTGGTAGTTTTAAAACAAAAGAAGACCGAGCGAATTATGAAAATTCGTTTCCGACTATTTAACGATGGTCTGGGATTTAGATATGAATTTGAAAAACAAGCTAATTCTACTTTGACAGATTAAAAGCGAGAAAAACTATTCTGTTTATTTTTGATAAAAAGCAGGAAATTTAGTTTAAATATATTTTGGTATATCGCTTATATTTAGTATCTTAGCGGTGTAATTAAT
>Ga0247844_1003318_pt1 | contig 23916 bp, 23 predicted proteins | sample LaCtaG_FD_192421 | JGI IMG/M metagenome (GOLD analysis project Ga0247844, IMG submission 192421) | Freshwater microbial communities from meromictic Lake La Cruz, Castile-La Mancha, Spain - LaCruzMarch201714.5m_1 | ecosystem: Environmental > Aquatic > Freshwater > Lake | place: Spain: Castile-La... | reverse complement strand
TAGTATTCCCCTACTTGAAAAAATAGTTCCTAGCAAAAAAAATGTTCAAGGGCTCATCATGTGCCCAACTCGAGAACTTGCCCTTCAGGTGGCCGGACAAATTAATCTCCTTGGAAAATTTTTAAATATTAAGGCCCTTCCGGTTTATGGTGGTGCTAGTTATGGCGATCAGATTCGCGGACTTCGCGAAGGTGCAAAAATTGTAGTGGGAACTCCGGGACGAATTGTGGATCACATTGAACGTGGAACACTCATTTTAAAGGATGTGAAAACTGTCATTCTTGATGAAGCTGATGAAATGATCTCCATGGGTTTTAAAGAAGATATTGAAAAAATATTATCATCCATTGAAAATGAATCTCGTCTCATTTGGCTCTTTTCAGCAACCATGAATACGGGTGTTCGCCGAGTGGCAGATGCCTTCTTAAAAAAACCAAAACAAGTTCAAGTAAATAGAACCGAAGTGGTTTCAACAAATGTTGAACAATTATATTACCCCGTTAGAGAATCTGATAAACCTGAAATTTTATGTAAACTTATTGAAGCTGCTGAAGAATTTTATGGAATAGTTTTTTGCCAGACAAAATCCTTAGTGATGGATCTCACTCAATATTTAACGGAACGAGGTTTAAAAGTAGATTGCCTCCACGGAGATAAATCCCAAACTGAGCGCGAACGCACCATGCAGGCATTTCGCGATCGAAAAACATCCCTTCTAATCTGTACTGATGTGGCATCCCGTGGTCTTGATGTTAAAGACGTTACTCACGTGATTAATTATTCCATTCCTAGAGAGCTGGATGTGTATGTTCATAGAATTGGAAGAACGGCGCGAAGTGGTAAATCTGGGAAGGCCATGAGTTTAGTTACTTTATCTCAGAGAAATTTAATTTATAGAATTGAAGACATGACTAAGAGTCGAATGAATGAGGGAAAAGTTCCCACTAGACGCGATATTGGCGCAAAAAAAGTGGCAAAATTACTTGAAACATTTAATGAACAAACCCATCACACTAAGGCCATGGAACTCATCGAAAAAAATTGGAAGGATGCAATAGCGGCCATGACGCCAGAAGAAATTGTTGGACGATTTATGGCCATGAGATTTCCTGAAGTATTTGCTGTGGAAGAAAGAGCAAGAGATAGTGCTCCAGGACTTGTGGATTCCAGAAGAAATGGTGATTCACAACATGGTGGTAACGATAGAGGTGGCGATAGAAACAGAGGTCGTTATAACAACGATCGCGATGATCGCAATGATCAAAGCAGAAGACGTGGACCACCTTCCTCATCAGGGCCATCTTCACGATCATACGGGCCTAGAACAGATAGAAATGATCAATCAGGTAATAGAGATGGAGGCAATGGCGGCGGCGGTGGTGACAGATCTTCAAGCTATCGACCGCCTAGAAGAAGATAATTTTTATTATTATTTTAAGTTCATAAAAATGGAGTATAGAAATTTCCATACTCCATTTTTCATTATAATTTTAGAAATATATTCAAATTACTTTCTATTACAGGTTAGTGTTACTTTCTCATCATTAGTTTTTTTACCAAGAACAATTGTTTTCTGACCGGGAAACATGATTGAAAACCACTTTGGATGTCCGGTACCTAAAAAATAATCATCAAAAGTAAATTCTATACCTTCTGAAATTTTTTTTGCCTTTGCTTCATAAGAATCATTTGAAGAACTTCCCATATAACGATAAACTTTACCATCAATTTCAAGTGCGAACTGATTATTAAATTTCTCCACCCACTCACCATCTTTTAATTCCTTCATTAAGAAAGAACAATTTAAACTTTGAGCACTTACAGTTAGAGAAGACATTGTTAAAACTGCTAAAACTAATAGATTAATTCTTGTCATAAAAATCCTTATTTTTATTAATGTCTCAAGTGATTTGAAACAAATTTGTTAATTTATAAATTTAATTATAAAACAATAATAATTTATCTCAATCATTTATTTTTTTTTAGTAAAAATTAGGCTTCTAGTATTAGAAATTAGTAATACTTACAAATTGTCATCATCAATCGTTATTATAATCATTTCAAAACAGGACAACTAAATCCAATTTCTGTCAGAAAAAGAAATTTACTTATTAATTTATTTTCAAAAAATGCTAATCTAATTTTATAAAACATAAGAATTAAAAAAGAATTAAATGTCATAACTTAAATATTGGAGAAAGAATGAACAAATTATTTATATTTTTAGCAATTTCGGTACTAACAAGTATGAACACTTTTGCTCAAAAAACAACATCATGGAATATTAAATGTAAAACGAACTGCTCAAAAGAAGCTATCTCAAAATACCTTCTCTCAAATATTTCATCGGATTGTCGAGGTTATAGAGCTTTTTCTGTTACCAAGGAATCTTCAATTGGATTTACGCTTAACTGCTCTAATCAAGGAACGAATTCAGATTATCCTGTCATTGTACAATGTGAATCTACTAGTAATAAATCTGATCTGGAATATTGTGGGAAAAATCGTTGTTCTCAAATCCAAGGTTTTCATTCTGCATCATTAGGTTACTCTATTGATAAAAGCAAAGGATTTGACAATACCTTTCTAATTGGTCTTTTTTATTGTTGGTAAAATAACAATAAAAATTTTGCTCAACTCTAAAGAGAAATGAGTTTACGAAAATGAATTATTAAAATAGCGATCTTGAATACTTTCCAAGTTAAACTCAACAAGTATATCTTCTAGTTTTTTTTGGGCACGGTTTCCCGGAAGATTTTTATAAGTAGCAATGATTAATTCATTTTTCATGGAATGCTCCCAACCTACAAGTTCAGTAACTGTCACTTGATATCCCTTGGATTCAAGCCATAGGCAGCGAAGGACATTAGTGAGATGACTACCAAATTCTCTGGTATGAAGCGAATGACGAAATAATTCCACCATAGAACCACTTAACATTTTTGACTTTTTCTCGCGAAGAATTCCAGCAACTTCCGCCTGGCAGCAGGGAACAAGTACAATATGTTTAGCTTTTTTTTCAAGTGCAAATGTAATGGCTTCATCAGTGGCCCTATCGCAGGCGTGAAGAGCGGTGACCATTTGAATATTATTTGGAAGCATATTTGATTTCAGTGAATCCTGATTTGAAAGTGGCAGAAAACTCATATTAGTAAAATTTAATATTTTCGCAAGCTCTTGGGATTTTGTTACGAGTTCCTGTCGAGTTTCAATGGCATAAACATGGGAATTGTTTTGATGTTTTAAAAAAAGATCATTAATGATAAAACCTAAATAGGATTTCCCCGCTCCCATATCGGCTAGTTTTATGGCCAAATCAGAATGGACTAAATCATTTAGGAGAGGTTCTATAAATTGGTAAAGGTGATAAACCTGCTTTAACTTGCGCCTACTGTCCTGATTGATTTTTCCATCGCGAGTTAGTATATGAAGTTCCTTAAGAAGTTCTAATGATTGTCCTGGCCTTAGCTCTAAATCAATTTTTGTCATAACTCTTCTACTCGTTTTTTCAGGGCTTCATTCATGGCCACAAAACCTGTTTCAATGCCTTTAATCACCTGTGGATTAAGGGGAACTAAAATTCCCTTAAATATTTCCGATTGATGAAAAAGTGTTTTATTTTGTGAAAGTTTTTTTATTTCAAAATTATGTTCACCATAACGATCCATAATAATGGTCGCCCCTTAACTGCGATTACCTTCATACTAAAATAAAATTGACTCACCTTACTTGGAAAATACCAATGGAATAAGTTGTCCTTGGCACAAGCTAAATTTATTTTATGTTATCTTAACGAATAGTTATACCATTTCCAAAGTGGAAACCATCTTTTAACATCGTTTTATGAATAAAAGGATTAAGACATCTAAGGCCATTCAATCTAAAACAGTTTCCGTCAGAAATTTATCAGATTCACTACATAATGAAATGTTTCAGCTCTTTAGCGAGTACTATGATTCTGTGGATTTTAAAAAATTTATACTCGATCTCCAGGAAAAAACCCATGTCTTTTTATTTTTTAATCCTCAAAACCAATCCCTAGTTGGATTTAGCACCATCATGAGAAAATCATTTCCTCATATCGCCAGAGGGATTTTTCTTTTTTCAGGAGATACAGTTATGCATAAAGACTACTGGGGGGCAAAAGCATTACAAAAAAGTTTCTTTTGGTTTATTCTTGAATCTAAGTTGATGAATCCCTTTCGTCCCGTTTATTGGATGCTCATGAGTAAAGGCCATAAAACCTACTTAATGATGAGAAAAAATTTTCGAGATTCTTTTCCTAATCATAAAACTGAAACTCCACCACTTTTTCAACATATTCAAAATAAATTTTACCAAGAAAAATTTTCTAAATCCTACCAACCAACAACTAATCTCATTGTCTTTAAGGAAAATATTGGATCTGTAAAAATGCAAATTGCAAAACCAACAAATGAGCAATTAAAGGATCCTGAAGTTGTCTTCTTTTTGAAGAAAAATCCTGGTTTTGAAATGGGAGAAGAGCTTGCCTGTGTCTGTGAAATTCGCTTTCAAGATTTCCTTTTGCATATTCCAAAATTCTTCTTGAAAGCGAAATGAAATTTAATTTGAATAATATTAGTTCGTAAAGGCCACCCAGGTACCTGCCATTTGTCCAAAAACTCTTAAGTATTTATTAATATCAGTATCTTTTTGAATACCAGGATAATAGGTTGCTAAAAAACCAGTATTCCACTTCGTTGGAGCACCAAAAAGATAATTTCTATAAGTTTCATTGCTCGTTTGACCAGCAATAGTTCTCATGGGTTTTGTAACAGTTTCAGATTTATCAAAATCGATTGGTAAAAATGATTTTAAATCAGCAGGGGGATTTGTAAAAAATGCTGAATAATTAATAGAAGCCACTTCACCAGAGACTGAACTTCGAAGTGATTCAGTTCCACTTGATAAAATCACTCTTGAAACAATATCAATATTCTTTCTAACAGTTTCTCTGTTTACATTAAATAACCCAGTATTAATGAGAAAATCCTCATTATTTTCTCTAGAGTTTTTTGATTGATTCCAAGCACTTTTTACATAAGTAATAGAACTTCTTGAAGCTTCTAGTGCTTTTGCCATCCATGGACCACCATCTGTGTATAATTTACCCACGTTAATAAAGTCTGATTTTTTAAGAACATCAACAATATTTTTTACTGAAACACCATCAGAACCTGTGACAAATTTTAAAGTATCTACACCAAAAACCATTCCAATTTCTTTAGATAATCTAATTGACCCATTAACACCATAAGCTCGTGATGCATAAATTGAAGCGAGGGCTCCGTGAATGGATGCCAGTTGCAAGGTTTTTTCAAATTCACCAACAAGAGTAAATCTTCGAATGCCATCGGCAAAGGAATTAGGGCCAAACACAGCTCTTTGATCCCAGGCAACGGCCGTTTTTAAATTTAATTTTGTTAATCGATTAATTTGTTTAATTAATTGTGGAACAACTTCATTAACAAGCCAAACTTGAACGTCATATTCCTTATTAAACTCTGCTACTTTCACGCCATTATTATAGTAAGGTGCTGCCACAAAATCTACAAAGGCTTTGGAATTTTGGTATGGGAAAAAAATGTCAGCCTGTAGTGCAAGGGCCTTGGCATAAGTAATCATCTGAGAATGAACAAACTTTGATTCTATTGAAAATAAATTTCTCAAACGATAAAGTAATCCACGAGTAGATAGAGCTGGAATAATAGTGGCAGCAAAGTATTTTACATCAGTAGCAGTGTATGAATCATAATTTGTATCTAATTTTTTGATAAAATCAGCTAATTCATCAGAAGTTTTTATATTATGATACTCTGTAATTAAGGCTGAAAGTGTTGGAGATAAAAGTTCTGCGTAACTTTCATTGTTGTTGGCCGGTTTTCTTTTTTTATCTGCTTCAATGAGAGTGGCGTTTAAAGTCTCCTCATCAATGGCCGGCGTTTCTAAATTCTCGGCCACAAAGGGAGCTTTTTCCAATAATATTTTTTCATCCTTGGAAGCTGAAGTAACTACCTTATTGGAATGAGATTTTTCCTTTTCAGCAAATACTTCTCTAGATAAGACTAGAGAAAATAGAGTAATAAAAAAAAATGCTTTTTTTCTTTCCATGATTTTACATCTCCTTCATCGTTTTTTGATAATGTTAATAAAATAATAAAACCTAATTATAAAATTTGGTATAATAATTATTCCATTTTTTTATTTTATATTCTTCTGTCTTAAGCTGACACCAATTTATTTTTAAATGCAAAGGTTTATTCTCATCAACAGCGCCTAGTCCAAAATGAATTCTCTGTTCATTTTGCGCACTGAAACCATTAGCGAGCTTTGTTTCCCTATAGAGAATTTTCTTTTCACCTCTTCTCGAAAAATAAGTTAATTCCATAGTGGAGCCAAGTGCCATGGTATTACAGGCTTTATTCATGGAAATTAAATGTATTCCGAGCCACTGATGATCGGATTCTTTATAATTTTCTTTTTTTATTCCCTTTAAAATGGTGGGGGCGGTAAATTGGTTCGTTATGACTGAGTCCATTAGTCCGTCATTATTAAAATCAGCTGCAAGTACACCTCTAGAATTATTTTTTTGAGTCAGTCCAACACGCTCAGCAACATCTACAAAAACTTGGGAATCTTTTTTACCCGTATTTAGATAAAGTCGATTTAATTCGTTGGGATAAATGCAATAACCTCTTATGTCACCCCAGTAATGAATGTAGCGATGAATTTCAGGAGGAGAACGGGCAATTTTTTCATTGGTGTACCAATAGTCTTTGCAATGATCAAATTTTTTATCGGTCATATCATCAACCATTCCATTTGCCTGTATTAAATCAAGTAAACCATCATTATTAAAATCAGCAATACTTGCGCCCCAACCAAATCGATTTTCATTAAGCGCGCCCCATTTTGTCGCCATTTCCTTATAGGTTAAATTTCCTTTTTCATCCTTATTAAATGTCCAGAGTAAACTGCCCTCGGCCTGCATTTCATGGTGCACATTAGAAACATAGACATCTTGAAATCCATCATGATTAAGATCTTCCACAGATGCATTCATACCCTTATAGGTATCTCGTCCTAGATCTCCAAAAAATGTTCCCTCAATTTTTTCAAATTTGTTTCCACTTTTATTGAGATAAAAATTATCTGGGCCAAAATCATTGGCCACGTATAAATCAATAAAACCATCTCGGTTAAAATCAGCAGTCCCAATGGCAAGAGTCCAAAAATGTTCCGGCATTCCAATAAGTGCAGAATCCATTTTCTTAAAAGTTCCATTTTCATTTTGTATAAAAAAATCATTAGTCCCGCCATTATCTGCCAGATGCCAACTTTTATGCATGAAATTAAACATGCGAATATCTCCCTCATAGGCAGGTTGAGGTAAGTGAAAAACATTGAGTAATTGTGGATTATCTAAAGGATAATTTGGCAAATGAGTAGGCCATACATTTCCAATAAGGAGATCTAGTTTTCCATCTCGATTAAAATCGAAAAAATTGGCAGCAAGCGCATTGGTATATATATCTAAACCTAAATCCTTTGTGACATCTGTAAATGTTGCCTTACCCTTTTCCCGTAAATTATTTTTTAACATTACTGGATGACCAAAGGCATAGACGATAAATAAATCTATATCCTGATCATTATCGTAATCTACAAAAAGTGCATTGGAAGGAAGTCCAAATTCCTCAATATTTTTTGATCTTTCAGCAATGGTTGGAAGAGGTACTCGTTCAAATTGAAAATGACCTAAATTCCGATAAAGTGAATTTCTCTCCTGATCAGTTTTAAATGGAAAAGTAAAAAATAAATCAACTAGTCCATCACCATCAAAATCTCCAGCTGCTGCAGAATCCCCAACTGATAAAATCCATTTAACAATATGGTGGAGTCGTTTATCCACTCGGTAAAGGGCTCCATCATAATGGGCTTCAATTTGGGTTTCAGTAGAAGTCATTTCCTTAAAAGTAAAATCTAACTTATTCATAGGTAATGAGGGTGAAATAATATTGTGATAAATTCCTAATCCAAAAAAGGCTAAGACCAAAATTGTTATTACTCTTTTGTAATATCCAGAATGCCAAAACTTTTCTTTTACATAATAAAAAACTGATGATTTATATTCCCTTATTGCCGCAAAGTGAAAGGAAATTAATCGATAGGATTGTAAAGTAAAACCAGCATAAAAAAATGTGTAATAACTTTGACGTAAATGAAAAAATAAATCTAAGAAGGCGAGTAAAAAACCCACTTTAATCTGCTGCTTCCGACCATTGGGGGAAGTTTGGGGATCAGTAATCATAAAAAATGTAAAAAGTAAAAATGCGGGTGATGTTATGGATCCAAGAAAAAGTGTTTCAAATGGCAAATGATGTCGAATGATCAGTGCACGCAAACAAGTTTGCAAGGAGTAAAAAAAAAGAAAGGAAAGAACCAGTGCAATTCTATTCACTTTTGGCAAAACAAAAAATAGACCTAAAAGTAAAATAAGAATGCCAATGGACTCCATTCCATACCATTGATAGGCAGGTGCTGAAGTAATGAGATGACCACAAAAAAGTAATGTAAGGGTCACTCCTGCTTGAGCTGGATTAAACACATGTTTATTATTAAAAACTAATATATATTTTGAACCAATAGCAAAAAAAACTGGAACAAGTAATAAATAATAATTATGAGAATAATTTAATAGTAGAGTAAGTGATAAACTAGTAATGAGTGCACTGAAGGGAAAATGCAGTTTTTTCCCCTTTAGAAAATAAGTGAGCAGCATCTCTAAAAACATTGCAGATAGAGAAGTAGCAAGAGCTTGAAGGGGCGTTCGATTAAATCCTAAGATAGTAAAACCTAAGATAAGATAGGTTAGTAAAATCGAAAAAATAAAATATCTGGGATCAATTTTCTGAAATAACTCTCTCATGACAAACCTGCTCTTAAAAAAATTATATTCTTAAAAGAGCAGTATAAAAGGACTTATCCTAAGCGAATAGAAATTTTTAATAACTAATTGAACCATCTCCTAAAATATCCTTGTGGCTTCCAGCTTCCATTGATTTAGGAAAGAGATAATCCTTATTAAATTTATTTGCAAAGGTCATGGCAGCAAGATAAGTTTGCCCATCAAACCATTTTGTTAAAAAAGCTTTCACATCCACCGACCAATTCACATCGTAAGCAGTAGCTCCATTAACAACCTTAAACCCCGCACTGAGCCACTGGCTTAAATGCTGATTTCCCCAACAGGCATCAGAATAGAGCATGCGCAATTTATGTTTATTTTCTTCATAACCTGGAATTTTTTGAATATCTTCAGCAATGAGTGTTACTTTAATTGGATCTTGATCCACAAATTCCACTGCTGCACCAAAAGGTGAACTCTCGCGAAATCCATGAACATATAAAATAATATCGATAATTTTAATATTAGAATTATTTAATAATTTTTCAAGATTTTCTAAAAATCCTGCATAACTTGCTCGAGTTTTAGTTAAAAGTATTTTTTCCTGATAACGATTTTCAGTCATTTTTTTTATTGTTGAAGCAGCCTGATCTTCTTCAATGCTATACATTGGTTTCCAATAGTTGCGAGTGGTTTTTATGCTTAAATTAACAATTGAAAGAAGTGCCTTTCCATTATCAGTAATACTTATATCGGAAAATGCCATCCTAGAAAAAAAGTAAAAAAGTAAAACCACTGATATTTTCATGTATTGATCCTCCGCATTTTAACAGAATCTTAAAATTGTAATTATGAATTTTATCTCTGACAACCTTTCTTAATAATCACATCATTTTTTGAATACCAATTTCCATTAAAACAAATTGAATCAACGCCCTCGCATTGACCGTATGTTTTATTGGTATAAGTGCTGATACATAATTTTGTGTTTGAATTAAGAATATGATCAACATGAGGTATTTGATCCTTACTATATGTTATTGGAGTATAATCAACTTTTTCATTCTGGTTAACTTGCGCAAAACTAATACCATTTCTCAGGTTACTTTCTTCCCCAAGTAATATTCCATTTTCTAATAAGTCACTTTTTAAAAATAGATCATTTGGTTTTATAAAACGCAAATCTAAACAGTTTGCCACATCAATAAGTGATCCAATAGTCTGATGAGTAATGCTTTTTGTATCATGAAAAAGAGCCACCTTCGTTTGTTGAGAAAAACAAAAATTTTTCACATTCAATTTAATAAACTTAACTTTGTTTTCAATTGTGGGTCTAGACTTAGAATTTGTAGAAGTTGAATCCCCCGAATCATGATTCCATCCAAGATGCATGAATCCAAATTTATAAATTGACTGTAATGGTTCAGAAACTTGCCAATAATCTTGCAACTGTTCCAAAAAAGTTCCAGGTGCAATCGAATATCTATTGGCCAATATTTTCATTTCATTTTGGGATGGCTTAGCTCCTCTTCCATAGGGAAATCGAAAAAATAAGGGTTGTTGAAAAACAAATCTCCCATCAGGCAACACTTCATTTAAAAGATCATATGAGAGTTTAATTTCTCTTTGTCTGTCTAATGCAGAATACCCTTGCTCTAGTACATTACCCATAACATCAATTCTTAAATCATAGGCATTATGCTGGTGGCCATGACTAGCTATGATATGTCCTTGATTAAAAGTATATTTGACAAGATCAGCGTTTTGAAAAGCCTGTCGATTAAACTTAGAATCTAAATTCCTTGTTGAAATAAAAAAAATCGCCCTAAGTTCTCTCATTTTCAATTCATTTAAAATATCTTTAGTAAATGCTGGAGAAGGTCCGTCATCAAAAGTCAGCAGTATTTCATTAGAATTTTGGCATATAAAATTCTCGGCCCTTAACTCATTGAGAACAATTTGACTCAATTTCTTTTGCGAATATAGTTGGCATGTACTAGCAACAGTAATACTAATATTAGTAAAAAATAATAGAATACTAACAAACAAAAAATTAAACTTACACTGCCTCTCTGGTAACATAGTCACACCTTCATTGAATATCCATACAAAAAAACAAATACGATCTATCATATCAAAGAATGATCAGATTCTTTAATGACCTTTAAACTCTGAAAAATATTCATCATTATACTGTCACTTTTTTAACTATTATTTTTATCTCTCTAAAGGTTGGTGCAAAAATGCTGTATTTTTTTCTTACCCTAGCAGTACCTGGTCTAAAAGTGGTGGAAATTTATTTCTTTTGAAGAGGAGCAGGCAAAACACTCTTTCGGGAAGAGTAGGCGTCCTTTTACTTATAATGTGTGCCCCCATTAGATTCATCGCCGCTTTTTTATTATGTTGGGTGCAAAAAATTCTTAAATTTGCTGTTTTATTATTTCCACCAAAGGCGCGGGGGGTGATAATGAAGACTTTGTTCCTGTCTTCTGGGAATATTGATTGAATTAATAACCATCCATTAGAAAGATGGAATATGTTTTTGAAATAAAAAAATGCTCTCTAAAATAGTTCTAAGGGAAAAAATTTCAACATCATATTTTAATTCATATTTGAAGTGCACCGAATTTTCCTAGGGCAGTTTCCTGCTACAACCCTAAGCTCTTGGCTCTTCACTCTCCGCCCTTCCACCCCCTTTGCCATTTGCCCTTTGCCATTTGTCATCTTGAATTTATTTCTATTGAATTTACAAATCCACAACTCCAGGAAGAGTGGAACGTAAAATATCAAAGTTGCCACTAATTATAGACCAGGTACCCCTAGCACGTTAAAAAATGTCGCGATGCATACTACAGATCAACAGTTGCTGGAAAATGCGTGATTAAAACCTGAAATTACTAACAAACAGAATTCTATTCACTAATACTTGTTGAAATTCCACCTTTACGCTACTATCGGCCAATGCAAGCAACCTTCTACAAAAATTATCTCCTGGGTATATTCCATCAGAGGCGAAAAAAAAACCCAGCCTACTCGCTTAGGGCCTATGCTAGAGATTTAAATATTGGACACACTTCTCTAAGTGGACTCTTAAATGGCACACGATTTTTATCCTTTAAAAGAAGTTTTCAAATTGCGGAAAACCTTCATCTTTCTAAGGAACTGCAATATCTTTTTATCCATTCCATCCTTCAGGAAAAAATTCAATTAGGTCATCAAAAAATTGAGAAGGATTTTTACCCGTATTTACCAACAACTCCAGGTGATAAAACTGCTACAACCTTTAAAATTCAATCAAACCAGTATCAACTTTTTTCTGAATGGTATTATTTTGCCATTTTAGAGTTAACCGAAATCGATCATTTTAAGACTAATACTGAATGGATTGCAAAAAAATTAAATATTACAATAAAAGAATGTCAGTCTGCCATCGATCTACTTTTTCAATTAGATTTGTTAAAAGAATTTAATGGCAAATGGGAAAAAACCTCAAAACATTTTACTGGCCCAGACAAGGACAAAACAAACCAAGCTTTAAAAAAGAGACAAAAGTCCATTCTACAAAAATCTATTGAATCAATTGATAAAGACCCTATAGATGAAAGATCACACAATGCAATGACCTTTGCCATTAATCGAGATAAATTGCCTCAAGCAAAACAAGAAATAAGAAATTTCCTCTTTAAAATGAGCGATCTGTTAGAAGTTGAAAAAAAGGATGAATTATATGAATTACAAGTTAGCCTATTTCCTCTTGGCCATTAATATATTGTTTATTAGTAATACTATTTCTGCCAAATTAGGTGATGGCACAGAAACCCATGGTGGAGATAGTATTGTTTGTTTTAATCAAAGTTATTTCTTAGAAACTAAAAAAATAAATCCCTTTGCTAAAATAGTGGGCACTCCACAACTAAAGGATTTTTGGGAGTTTTCTCAACTTTCACAATACAAATTAATTGATGCTCGAGATGATTTTTATGCAGGTGCTACCTATATGCAAATTTTAGAAATCATAGTTGTGGAAATTAATAAAGTTGATAGTTTTCTAGGTAGCAGATTAAGAAAACAAATGAGTAACTTTAATCACTATTTTCGTTTTTCGAAAAATACAGTGTTAAAAGAAGTTAATGATTCAGATTCTAAAATAAAACCTGATCCAGCAACTTTTTGTTACGAAATGCAACTGGCCATTTATCAAGCGCAGGATATTCCAAGCCTTGGATATTCTCTTATTAATCAATCACTTTTTGATTTAATGAGTGAAAGAGATAAGGCAGGACTTATACTCCACGAACTTATTTGGACGGAAATACTTCACTCAAAAAAAGAGGAAAAAAATCTTTCCTACTACGTGAGATATTATACTTATCTTATCTTTACTGAAAATTTTTTAAATGCCACCTTTAGCGATTATTTTTATCTAAAAAATATTTATCAAAGTGGGCTATTTTTTCTTTTGCCTCATGAAAAAATCCCCCAGTTTAGACTAACTAATAATATTATCAGTCTCATTCCAGCGAAGAATTACAACCTTGAAACTGCCCCACTACAAAGTGATTTTACACTGGAAATGTTATCCTATAAGGGCAATTTCATTCTGCCTAATGAGATTAGAGAACCAGGAAATTATATCCCAATAATACCTCATACCATTGAAAAAAATCAGATCTGTGTTTCTTTGGAAAATGATGATTTAAAATATCATGGAGCATGTAAATAGCGTTACTTCCAGTGATGATGATTTTTAACTGCTCTTCTCATATATTCAAAAAGCAATATGTGGCGACGCATAGTTCTACTGTATCGATGATTTCTCATGGGGTTAAATAGTCCTAAAGGACGAAGTAATTGCAGTGGATTTTTTCGTACCCAGTTCCAAGATCCAAGTTCTAAAGTTATGGGAATGAATATTTTATTTTGAATTTTCCCATGACTCTCTAATTGATGGTCTTGAAATTGATAAAATAAATAATCCCAAATATCTCCGTGAATCAAATAATTAACCGACTGTGGTTCAATTTTATAAACATGATGGGGAATAGTTTTCGAGAAAACATTAAGAAAACTTAATGTTTCCCTTAAAAATGCAAAGGGCTTCTTCGAATGGGCATAGAGATACCAAAGTTGATCGCGCATGCCAAATCCAGAATGAACATCTAATGAAACTGAAATTGTTGTTTCAAAATGATACTTTTTCACAAAAGCAGCTAAAATAAGGTTTTCTTTTTCTAGCTCATTCCCTTCAATCCCTCTGAAATAGGGTAACCAGGACCCGTAACGATGACCTGAGACAAGAAAATATTTTTTTAAATCTTTTTCTATATTAATGGGAGAATTTCTCATGAGATCGATTCCCCGATGATTCGAACGCCACCTCATGGCCACACCAACTGGATTAATCATTGGAATACTCACGATGCGCGAAGTTTTAAAAAACTCCTTTAAATCCTCATCCCAAGAACACTGCTCTAATAAACTTCTCAGATAAGCTAAAATAATTTGTGTACCAATGACTTCTAGGCCGTGAACTCCGCCATATAAACCAAAAGTGGGAATATCTCCATTTTTTGGCCCAATCACAATGCCATGAATGGGGTAATTTTCATTCTGAAAATCAATGGATCCTATCTCGCTAATCTCCACAAAATCCTTAAAATTAAGAGCGAGGATTTGTAAACTTTCAATATCATTATATTCTGGTATATCACTTGAATTCATAATCTTAATCTTTCCAACTTTTCATAAATAATGATACTCTTATTTTTCTTAAAAAGTTTCATCACAATAGGAGTCCAGTCCATGAAGTTTTATTTTCTACTGCCAGCTTTGCTTTTTTGTTTGTCGCAAATCAAGGTAGCAAATGCCCAGTCCTTTGCCGATGAGGATTTTTACATTGTGGAAGATTTATCTCACAGTCATTTTAATAATTATGGATCCCCTATTTCACTAGGAACAACTCAAAGAAAAAATTTCCAACTTGGCCTTGGCCAGGAATCCATTGATTCCACAGCGGCCAGTACAAAATATGCCGATAAAGATAGTAACGTTCTTAAGTTGGCTTCAGTCTATTCTCTCAACGATCAAACAAAAATGCAGGGTCGATTCAATGGAGAGAAACAAACGACAAAATATACAGATTCTACTACAGCAGAATCTGAGGATACTAATAGTCTTTTCGACTTTGCAGTGGCGCATAATCTAACCGAAAAAAATCTAATCGGTTTTAGCATTTCAAGAGACGTGCAAAAAACCGACGATGGTACTACCAACTCAAAAGACACAGTTCTAGCTGCCAATTTAGCGACTTCCTACAAAATTGATGGTAGCACCTATGGTGTGGGTTATATTTTTAGAAAACTCAAGGTTTCAAATGAATCACTTCCAACACTAACCTACGGACAATTTTATTTTGGATTTGGAAAAAAAATTGACGATCATACTGCCACAGAGTTTCTTTTAGAGCATTCCGCAAAAAAGAAGAAAGAAAATAGCTCTGGTTCTCTCTCTAAAGGGCAATCAACTATACTGACAAACAAATCAATTCTTCATATGAACCAATGGCAATTTAAGGGAATTTTATCCCTTGGCAAATTTAAAAGTTACGAAGGATCATACGATAGTTCTATTTTTGTCCTTTCTCCAGAAGCTGAATACAATTTAAATCCCTATTATCTAGGCTTTGGTTACATTTATGCCAAATCTGCAATTGATTCACCTACTAATACTGATGATTCAAAAACATCTACCCATTTATTTAAATTCTACGCCGGATCACGCATGGATAAATTTGATGCAAAGCTAACCATTAATTTTGGCAAATCAACTGATGATTACTCTGATCCAACTATTATTGGAGACTACTACGATAAATCAAAAAGTATTCTAGGCGAAATCATTTTCCCTTTATAATTCTTTTTAAGACTATAAAGAAAATAGAGAAAATATGATTTAATAAAATTTGTCTTTTACCTCTTTTTTATAAATCAATAGAATACATTTTCATTTGATCGAGATAAAATGAGAATTCTATGCAACAGAAACTTGAACTAAATCACATTGTGCAATCATTCGAAGAATCTCATTTTTCCATTGTAACAAAACTCGCTATGGAGCATAAGGCGATTAATTTGGCCCAGGGATTTCCAGATTTTGATGGACCACAATGGGTTATTGATCTTGCAGCAGCTGCTCTGAATCAAAACAAAAATCAATACTCTCCATCACTAGGCATTTTACCCTTGAGGGAAGCCATTTCGGGACAATATCAGGATTTTTATGAATTATTCTACGATCCAAAGAGCGAAGTATTAGTCACTAATGGCGCCACTGAAGCTATTTATGCAACAATAATGGCCCTCATTAATCCTGGAGATGAAGTCATTATTTTTGAACCCTTTTATGATTCCTATTTAGCTTCATTAAAAATGGCCAAGGCCGATATTAAATTTTTCCCCTTAGAGGTTCCCCATTTTGCCTTTGATCCAAAAAATTTAGAAAATCTCATTACCCCAAAAACAAAATTACTCATACTTAATTCGCCTCATAATCCCACTGGAAAAGTTTTTTCTCTGAGCGAATTAAGTGCAATTGCCATGCTGGCGCAAAAACATAATTTTTATATTTTAAGTGATGAAGTTTACGAATTTATCACCTTTGATAAACCTCATATTCCTATTGCCTCGCTTCCCGGAATGAAGGAACGTGTCATTACTATTTCTTCCATTGGAAAAACTCTTAGTTTAACAGGTTGGAAAATAGGATGGGCCCTAGCCCCTACACATCTTTTGAAGGCCATTCATCACGTTCACCAATTTATTACCTTTTGTGTAGCAACTCCCCTTCAGGTTGCCATCGCTCAAACATTACCAAAACTTAATACTTATTTAGTGGACTTAAAAAATAGTTATAGAATGAAACGAGATTATTTAGTAAATGGACTAACAAAACTTCATTTTGAAGTACTAGAACCAAGTGGTACCTATTTTCTTTTAGCAAAAACTCAAAAAAATATGACAGATGAAGCACTTATGAAAAAGCTCATCCTAGGAAAAAGAGTTGCAGTTATTCCCCTTTCAGGATTTTATAAAAATAGCTTAGAAAATAAACAATACGTGCGATTTTGTTTTGCCAAAAAAGAGGAAACTCTTAAATTGGCCCTGGATAATCTTTCGATGCAAGCTACTCTTAGTCCCAAATAACTCTTGGTGAATATGGAAACTGAAAAATCACAACTAGTAACCCTCATCAAAAAACTAAACCAGCAGGGACATAATCCTGGAACCAGTGGGAACTATTCTCTTCGACCAATTCCAACTGAACTTGTTCAACAAAAACCCTATGTTTATGTTTCACAATCTGGCCTTGATAAGGAATTTTTTGAACTATCACATTTACTAAAAGTAGATCTGGAATCTGGACTACTTTTGGAAAATAACAACCTTAAAAATATTAAATCCTCAGATGAAACTGAGGTCCATTTAGCTATTTATCGCAATACAAATGCAGGATGTGTTCTCCATTCTCACATGGAAAGTGCTCTGCTTTTTGCAGAGCTATTCCCAGAGAAAATGATTTTAACTATTACTCAAATGGAAATGATCAAAGTTTTTCCTGGCATCACTAGTCACGAGGAAATTTTAGAGATTCTTTGTTATCCCAATACCCAGGATATAAAAAAATTAGCAACCATTATTAGTCCCAACCTCAAGATTAAAAGGCAATGTAATGGACTCATCCTTAGAGATCACGGCATTTATGTCTGGGGGGAAAATGTTAAGGAAACAAAAAAACACCTGGAAGCTTTTGACTATCTTTTTCATTATGTAGTAAAAAAAGCCCTCTTAAAAAAATAAAATGAGATAAATATATGACGACACTTTATTTGCCAGCATCTGAAACTCTTCTTGAAAATTTTAAGGAAATTCAAGATTTTTTAAAGACTCACAATATTCAACTAAGCCGCTGGAATGCAGCAATTTCTCTTAAAGATACCGATTCACAGGAAACTATTTTAAAGGCCTATGAACATGAAGTTCTTCCTTTTATGAAATCAAGTGGGTTTACATCAGCAGATGTGATTAACGTCCATCCTAAGATGGAAAATTTAGAAGCATTAAGGGAAAAATTTTTAAGTGAACATATCCACAGTGAAGATGAAGTCCGCTTTTTTGTGGATGGCAGTGGAAAATTTTGGTTTAACTTTGAAGATGAAATTGGTGAAAAAACTATTGCCTGTATTACCTGCCGCCAAGGAGATTTTCTTTCTGTCCCAGCAGGGCAAAAACATTGGTTTGATTTAGCTCCAGAATATTTTGTAAAGGCCATCCGAATTTTTACGAATAAAGAGGGCTGGGTAGCAAACTACACAGGATCAGGAATCGATAAAAAATATAATCATTAGGTAACATCTTAACATGATAAAATGTATTTTAATGGATATAGAAGGAACGACGACTTCAAAGGATTACGTTTTTCAAACTCTTTTCCCTTTCGCTAAAACCCATTACAAAAATTATATTAATGAACATCTGACTAATCCCCATATTCAAGAAATACTTAAGGGTGTGGCAAGCACAGTGCTAACTGAAGAAAACAAAATCATTTCTTTTGAGGAAAAATGCGACTACCTCCTCCATTGGATGGAAGCAGATCGCAAACAGATTGATCTTAAAAAGCTACAGGGAATTATTTGGCAAGCTGGGTATGAAAAGGGCTTGCTTAAAAGTCACCTCTATGAAGATGTTCCTAGGATGCTAAAACAGTGGCAGCAAAAAAATATTAAGCTTGGAATTTATTCCTCTGGATCAGTCCTTGCTCAAAAATTAATTTTCCAATATTCCACTTATGGTGATTTAACTCCTTTTTTAAGCAATTATTTTGATACGGTAGTGGGGCATAAAAGAGACCCAAATTCCTATAAACAAATTGAAAAAGAGCTAAATATTCCCGCACCTAATATTCTCTTTTTATCAGATACGCCTGAAGAAACCCAAGCCGCTAGTCTTGCAAATTTTAAAGTTGGACTCATTGATCGAGAAAAAATTTCCCATGATGCCCCAGGCATAACTACTTATAAAAGTTTTTCTACTTTAGACTTAGACTCCATTTGATACCAATTTATCAAAAAAGGGATACCACCTGGGGGATTTCTTTCAAACTCGTAAAATTTTCTTTATCTAGGAACAGATTTATTCTATAACTTTCCGATGTATAAAATAACTCATTACGTTATTATAATTGTATGTGGCCTTCATTTTTCACTATTATCTCAGGAAATTGACCGTTATGAGACTGCATGGAAAACTCTACTAAAAAAAAATGTGCTTCCCCAAAACGATCCTAAATTAGGTTATTGTTATCAAAATAAAGATGGAAAAATTTCTGGAAAATCCACCAATGGCCCCGTTATTTTAGCATCTCTCTCAAAAATATTTACTAGCATTGTTAGTCTTAAAGTCCTTAATGATAAGTACTATGAAGATTATGGCCCTAGTAAAAATTTGCTCTTTACCACCAAACTTGAGGTAACTTCCTTTGAAAAAATCCCAGGTGGGCAAATTTACTATAACCTTTATATTAAGGGAGGACTTGATCCCTACTTTGACACCAAAAAACTGATCTGGGCCATATCCCTCTTAAATGAGCGGGGTATTAAAACCATTGAAAATCTCATTATTGATTCTGGTTTTTATTTTTCTCCTGAGATATCCATTGATAAGGTTTTTCTTGATCCAAAAGTTTCAAGTTATAGAGAACCAGCAATTCCCACAATTACCATGATAAAAAAATCACTCATTCCCTACTTCAATTTAACATTAAGTAACTTTGCGACTCTTAAAAAGAAAATGGAAATTGGAAAATTAGAATTACTCAAATTAGAAGAAAAACATAACCTTGTGGGGTCACTTGGAATAACTGTTCAAACTCCCTTGGAAATGTTAACCACAAATATTTTAAGTGAAGAAGAGTTTAAATCCTTCCAAAATATTTTTGAAGAAAAAAAAATGTTCACTTTAGATCTTTACTCTGCTCCCTTCCATAAAATACTGAAATTTATGAATAGCTTTTCCCATAATTGGATTTCAGAAATTCTCTTTAAAAAAATTATTGGAGGCATAGACCAATATAAATTATTATTAGAAAAACTGATGCCTAATCTAAGTTCTAGTTCCATCTTTTATACTGGTTCAGGGCTGCCACTTAAAAATGCTAACGGATTACGAAAAAATAATATATCAACTTGCAGTGACATCATTGGCGCCATGCTTATTTTAAAAGAACTCGAGTTTTCTCAAGATAAAATAACCCAATTTCCTGAGTTGACATTGCCTAATCCAAATGAAGATTTTCCTGTTCAATTTCTTGGTGATAATTCTGTTATTAGTCGTGGATTTTACGCCAGAAGTGAGACCACTCAAAAAGTAGGATATTATTTTATTGGAAAAACGGGAACTCTAAATAATGCCATTAATCTTGCTCTCATTGCCCCCACACTTGATGGAGCTATTCCGCTCATTCTCTTTAATAATGATGAAAATGCCCTAACAAGTCCCACAAGAGAGCGAACTAAAAATCTGTACTTTGATGCCATTCAAGAATTTTATCGTATTATTTCCATATATCAAATTCCACAATTGCATTCCAATATCCCTACATTTAGCTTGGAAAGCCTTAATCCCACTGATCAAAGTGAGGAATTTCTCAATATAAGTGGATGGAAATTAGAGTAACTTTACACTGCCCAATCAATTAATTTACTGTGCAAAAATTTTATCACTTAAAAATGGTAGTGCCTCTTTGCGACATGACCTGGAACATAATAATCCTCAGTCCCTTGAAAAAAAGCATCTGCCTTGGCCTGTTGGTTTAGCAGACCTATAAATAAAATAAAAAAGGCTATTGTTGAAATCAAATGACTAAGAACACCAAGGGTAGTACTTAAAACTTTATTTGCCCTACTTGTCGAATTCTCCGAAGATTTCATGAAAAACTCCATCATAAAAAAGAAGATTCAAGTATTAAAAAAACTTAATATAAATCATTATAATTAGTGACAAGCAAATCATTGAGTTTATTAATCAAATTTGTAATAATTTAGGTAGTTGTCAAAAATTTAGCCGTTTTTCGGAGTACGTAATGATTGAAATCGTTCCATCCAATATAAAAGAAGAAATGATTTTTATCTGTGAAAAATGTGGGATAAAAATACAAGAATCAACCGGTGCCTCGGAAAATCCTTCAAAGACCCTTCTCACCAATCTTCGAGAGTACCTTTTTAATAAAAACAAAAAAGGAATTCAAAAAGTACTACTGACAAGTTGTCTGAGTATCTGCCCAAAAAATAAAATCACTGCCTCTATTATCAATATAAAAGAATCTCATATTACCTTTAAAGTGATTGAGCAAAATGATCTTAAAAATGAACCTGGGTCTATCCTAGAGGATTTGTGCACCAAGGATAACCTTTAAATAAACCTTTAAATATTTATAAATTTAATCCGATAAAGTGAAACATGAGTTTTAAAAAAATTTTAATAGTTGATGATGAATTTGAAATTGCTGAAAGCATTGCAGAATTTATTCTAGAGAACTATGAAATTCAAGCAGAAGTCGCAAGAGATGGTAGAGAAGCAAAGTGGAAATTAGAAAATACTTCCTATTTTCTTTTACTTACAGATTTAAAGATGAGTAATTTTAGTGGGATTAATCTCATTCAAGATATTCAAAGTGGTAAAATTAAGCAAAAGCCTGTGCATACTTGGCTTATGTCTGGTTATGTCAGTAAGGAACAACTCTCCCTTTTGACATCCCACAATATGACTGTTTTTCAAAAGCCCATTGATTTTGAGTTCTTAAAAAATAAATTAGATATCATTCTTCAATTTCAAAAAAGTGCTTAGATTATTTTAGATAACAATTTGCTCCAATAGAATTAATACTAATACTACATTGTGCCTTGATTGATTTATAACTTAATCGATAGGTCATTTGATTTGAAGATCGCATCAGAATTTCGCATTGAACATCTTGAGAATTTACATTTCTAAATTGAATCATTTGCCTTTTAATTTGAAAAAATAACTCCTGACATTGCTCTCGAATTTTATAACTAAAACCATCACCAGAATTTAGTATATCTTTACTCTCAATTTCATCTTCTCTATTCTCAACAGCAAGATATTCATCACTTGCCTTCAGATTATAAGAAGAAATAAAACACATAATTATCATGTAATATTTTAACATTTTCATAAATACCCCTAAATGATTAGCTCAACTTCATCCTAATCAGTTTTTTGATGGTTTATAAAAATGTTTATTTTATTTAAATAGTTTCAGGACTTTACACAACCCTTCCCATTCATTACTTTGCCCATATTTGATGGCAAAATGAAACCTAGGGCTTTAAGGCCTTGGTGGCCATATAACATTTTAAAAATTTATGAATGGCACCTGCACTTTCGTTCCAACCGTCCTCATAAAAATCAATTAAGTGAAAACCCGCTTTCAGTTGACCGCCAATTTGATCCTCTAAAGAATGCCCAAAACAAAGTGGCTCTTCTTTCCCAAAGTAAACTTCACGTTCTTTTTCCGATATTGAATGAAGATCTGAATAAGGAATGGGGTATTTTAATTGCACAATTCCTTTTTTTTCAAGAGCAAAGTCTGGTGTAAAAATAATGGGATTACAAAATCCAGAAAGTAGTAAACCTCCCTTCTTTAAAAGGCGAAAACATTCTTTCCATACTCCTTTTACTTCTGGAATAAAACTATTGGAGCAGGGATGAAAAATAAAATCAAAGGAATCATTATGAAATTGGGATAGATCCATCATGTCGCCCTCAATATAAGTCATTTCTAAATTCTCTCTAAGAGCAACCTCCCTATCGCGAGCTAGTTGTTTAGGAGAATTGTCAAAGACAGTCACATTTGCACCAAGAGCCGCTAAAATGGGGGCCTGCTGCCCTCCACCACTAGCAAGTGCCAACACATTAGAATCTTTTAATGTTTCAGGGAACCAATTTCTTGGAACTGGAATAGTAGGCGTTAAAATAATTTGAAAAATGCCCTTGTCTCTAGCATTAGCAATTTCTAATGGATTAACTGGAACCGTCCAGTGATTACCGTTATCCACATAGCGGTCCCAGGCCTTTTTATTCATTTTTACAATTTCTTCATGCTCATGATTCATTACATTCCCAATTAATAAAAAAAGGCCCCAAAAATTATTTCACTTTTGGAGCCTTCAAAAAAAGAAAAAATATTAGTTAATTTAAATTTTGTTTTCCTTTATGTCAGCAGTTATTGCATTAGCATCTTTTTTAACTTGCATCAAAAAATCAACAATTGCTTTTGAAAGTGCTGGTGTATTACTTAATCTTTTTGGTGTATTTAAGTTAATCAGATAATCAGATAGCCACTGAAAAACATTTTTTTTAGTTCCTCGAACTGAACTTGGAATAATTGCTTCAACTGCTTTGATTAAAGCAGGATTATTTTCTATTTCATAGGCGGTAATTTTTTCACCTAATTTACTAAACTCTGAGCGGGTCACATTAATTCCACTTCTATTACGACTTTTTGGGTCTGGATTAGAGCTAAATTGCCAGTAATCAACTAGAGATGCTTTTTGATCCTGATCTCTAACAGTGCCACCTGGTGCTTGTTTTTTGGTAACTGCAGTTAATTGCCCTTGAAACATTACATTAATTTCTGTCTGACCTGAATGGAAAGCAGAAAGCAGAGTGACCTGTAAAAGTGAATCATCCCAAGGTTGAGATTTTAAATTTGGATTTGCTGCTTTAGCGGCAGTAGGTTCCATTAAATTTCTATCCTGTTCGGCCGTATAAACTGCCAAAAAGTCATTGGCCACTTTTTGACCAAGAGCAGATAATTTAGCAAAGCCGGAAACATCTGTATTTGCTAATGTATGAATAATGGTATCATAAAGTGGTGCAGCATTTTCCTTAGTTACATATTCCTGT
>Ga0247844_1003306_pt1 | contig 23971 bp, 20 predicted proteins | sample LaCtaG_FD_192421 | JGI IMG/M metagenome (GOLD analysis project Ga0247844, IMG submission 192421) | Freshwater microbial communities from meromictic Lake La Cruz, Castile-La Mancha, Spain - LaCruzMarch201714.5m_1 | ecosystem: Environmental > Aquatic > Freshwater > Lake | place: Spain: Castile-La... | reverse complement strand
TAGTTTCAGATCATTGCTTAACAGGTTTGATTTTACAGTTTCAAGTTGGAAAAGCTTCAATTATATAGCTTTTATGATTATATTATTCAAGAAAATTAAAACAAACAAAAAGTCAAGATGACTTCATATAAAAAAAACTCGGAGTGCGACTTAAAGTAGCGCCCCGAGTTTTTTTCAAGCACTATTCCTAGTTCTTTACTGGTTCAATCCCAAATGTAAATCCACCTTTCACTTTCTCAATCAATTCTGGTAGAATGTCTTGGTACTCTCCAACGATTCCAAAATCGGCAAAATGGAAGATAGAGGCTTTCGGGTTATGGTCGATGGCAATGATTTTCTCAGATTCTTTCATTCCGGCAATGTGCTGAATGGCTCCTGAAATACCAACTGCCACGTACACTTTTGGACGAATTGTTTTACCGGTTTGACCAACTTGACGAGCATATTCAGCCACACCTTCATCAACAACCACACGGCTACAAGCCCATTCTGCCTTCAATCCGTTGGCCTTCAATGCATCAGCTAGTTGTTTAATCAAGCCCAAGTTGTCAACAGTAGTTCCACGTCCACCTGCAATAATAATATCAGCATCAAAAAGATTGACCAAGCTACCTTCACCACGCACTGTTTTTAGAATTTCTACTCTAAAATCTTCGTCAATTAGCGTTGGTTTGTAAGTTGACAAAACTCCAGTACGTCCTTCAACTATTGTTGGAACTTCGAAAGTACCAGCACGTGCTGTTGAAATTTGAGGATACACAAATCCCAAAATGGTTGCCAATTTACTTTCGCCGTAAGTAGGACGACGTGAATGTAGAATTGGTTTATTAATTACTTTTTCCTTGCGGTTTACGTATTCGCCAATTTCAAGTCCTGTACAGTCTGCTGTAACACCGCTACCAGTTTTCACCCCAATACGTGGAGCTAATTCACGTCCAGCAGTTGTTGCCGCAAATAATGCAATTTCAGGTTTTCTTTCTTTAATTACTTGTGCAAAAATCGAAGAGAAAGGAAGCACCAAGTATTCTTCCAGTTTGTCATTGTCAACAATTATCACTTCGTCCGAACCATGTTCGAAAAGTGTTGCAGCCAAATCTTTTACATTCTTTCCAATAAGCAGGGTCATGATTTTTGTGTCATTCCCCAATTCGTTCGCCAATTTTCTAGCTGGTGTAAGCAATTCGATTGATGGACGAGAAACTTTACCATTGGTCACTTCTGCCCATGTTATAATTCCTTTTGCACCATTTCTATTGTCGTAGTATGGAAATTCGGGTTTTTCAGAAACTTTCTTTTCTGCTTTTTCTTTCTTCTCCAGTACATTAGCACCTTTTTTGAAGTTGCTAATTAAGTTTTCTACCAAAGCAGATTCATTGTGTCCGGCCGACATAATAATTGGTGCCCTTTCGCTCACAATGTTTACAACGCCAGCCACAATTGTTGGAGAACCACCTAATCCAATTTTCTCAGTTCCCAATCCAATATCATCAATTCCAAATACCGTAATTTTAGCATTTCTTGCTTTAATTGCTCCAACCAAGGAAGGTTTGCGTGGAGGAATTCCCGTAGGAGTCAATGAAATAGTGCAAGGCATTGGCAGTTTCATCATTTGGTAACCACCTTCAATAATCCGTTTGGCAATGGCATTTCCCTCACCATCGGCCTTTACGCTTTCAACAAAAGTTGCTTGTGGAATACCCAGGTTTTCAGCCACTTGCGACGGTACGTGAGCTGTATCACCATCACTGGTTTGACGACCTGCCAGAATTATAAATGGTTCTTTGGCATCTTTTGTGTATCCCAAATGTTTTAGCATTGTAGAAATTGCCAAACCAGTAGCATAAGTATCGCTACCACCAAGTTTTCTGTCCGACAATAGGTATGCTTCATCATATCCCATTGATATAGCTGTTTTTAGAGCAACTTCAAATGATGGAGGTCCCATGGAGCAAACTACCATTTTTGCATCGGGATATTGTTTTTTCAATTGGAGTCCGGCTTCAAGTCCAAATTGGCAGTCAATATTTATAATTGACTTTGCTTTTGTTCTATCCATCAAACCATCATCTCCCATTCTCATTTCTGTTGGAAGCGGTACTTGTTTTATTAAACTTATAATCGTTAGAGCCATTGTTTTTAAATTAAGAATTAAGAATTAACAATTAATGATTTTGCATTGTGAATTATGCATTATCTACATGTTTTGAAATTCAGGACCATTTCCACCATTCGGAACACTCCAAGTAATTCCATCACCGGGAGTTTTAATATCGCATGTTTTGCAATGCATACAGTTCTCAGCATGTATTCGTAACTCTTGATGTCCACTTTTGTCGGTATGAAGTTCGTAAACCTCAGACGAACAGAAGAACTGACATGGAGCACCATATTGCTTGATATTAATGGCGGCAAATGACTCAGGATTATTTATTTTAACGTGAGCCACTTGTTGTTCATCATGATTAACACCAGAAAAATAAACATCTGTTGCTTTATCAAACGTCAGCACTTTATCAAATTCCAATTTCCCTTTGAATCTTTCTTTGAACGTTTTACCTTTAAATTCTGCCAAAGTTTTAGTGGCGTCTTTATCGGGGTGTGATTTTAATCTACCACAGAAACCAGCTCCACCAGTAATTAATTGTGTACCAAAATGGAATGCGCCTATAATCAAACCCTTAGAGAAACCTTGTCTGAAATTTCTAACAGGATACAAGTCCTTATAAATCACACTTTCTTTTATAGAAGCTTCATAAGCTGAAAGCGATTTTTCAGAAAAATCATTTTTGCTCAACGCTACTGCAGCAGTTTTTGCTGCCAACATTCCAGATGTAATTGCCAAATGAACCCCTTTCAAAGCAGGCATTGCCACTAAACCGGCACTATCACCAACTATAAGTGCATTATCGGTATATAATTTTGGAATTGAATAATAACCACCTTCAGGAAGTGTTTTTGCACCATATTCAACCAATTTTCCACCTTTTAGGAATTTGGAAATAAACGGATTTGTTTTCCATGCTTGAAAAGCATCGTGAGCATCGAAGGTTGGATCTTCATATTCAAGTCCTACCACCAAACCTACAGCAACTTTATTATCTTTCAAACCATACACAAAACCGCCACCAAATTCTTTCAAATTCAATGGATAACCCATTGTGTGATAAACTTCTCCTGCTTTGATATTCCCTTCAGGAACGCTCCAAAGTTCTTTCACGCCCAAAGAATAAATCTGACAGTTTTTATCATTTTCTAAATCATATTTTTTTATCAACTTTTTTGCAAGACTGCCTCGAGTTCCTTCAGCGAAAATGGTCAATTTTGCTTCAATTCTAGTCCCTGCCTGAAAATTCTCCATTTGTTGACCATGATGATCAATTCCAGTATCAATGGTTTTAGCACCAATTACTTTACCATCTTTGTATAGAATTTCGTCAACTGCAAATCCAGCATAAATTTCTACGCCTTTTTCTTCAGCTTTAGTTGCCAAATAACGACAAACTTGTCCTAATGAAGCGGTATAATTGCCTTTGTTGCTCATATATGGCACATGAAACGGCAATTTAAACGATCCATTTTCGCTCAATAAAACGGTAGCATCCGTGATTACTGGCGCATTAAATGGGATTTCGGTGAAATCAACATCTGGCAATAAATTTTTAAAAACATCAGTTTTAATTACTGCACCCGACAAAATGTGGCTTCCAATAGAACTTCCTTTTTCAATTAGTAAAATTCGGTGGTTCAAACCCTTTTGTTTTAGGATGTCGGCCAAATGAATGGAAGTTGCCAGACCTGAAGGTCCGCCTCCAATAATTAAAATATCCGTTAATACGGTATCAGCATTATTCATTATTATTATCCTTTTAAAGTTATGATTATCATATGTATTTGTATTTCATATATTTACAATAGCGCAAATGCAAGATTACTTAAATAAGTATACTTGATGAGTTTAAATTGTATGTAAATAATCTGGAAGAAATTGAAAAAAAATTCAATGATTCAACTGCTAAGAAAAAGCGCGTTGAGAAAGGAATGTATCATTTCAAGAAGATACATTTTCTCTGATATGAGGTAATGTTTCCCTGAAAGAGAAATTGGAATGTTGATTTGATTTCAAAAGATAAAAGGTTGTTTAATTCAGATTCGATTCAAATTAGTAATCAGATTATTGATACTGACCTAACGACAAGTTTGCTAAATTGAGCCACAAAAATAGCCTTTTTTACTTGGTCAACCAAAGTTTTGGTCAATTATAAAAATTAAAAAACTCTAAATGATGCACAAATATGGATTTGGTGTGCAAACAATTTCAGTGTTTTAGTTGTTTATTTCATTTTTTGCAAGAATTGATGAATATAATAACTTGATAAATTAAGTTGCATGAAGATGCTTAAGATGTTTTTATTGACAACTATTTTGTTAGTTTTACTAACAGCAAAAATGGGGTTGATTGCATTCCAAAACCTTTAAAATGTTGTAACTTGCTTTATTTTCCGTACCTTTGCACAAATTCGTACCCCTAATGGTTTAATTAATAACTACAGAGAAATCAATCGGTGCGTAGAAAATAATATATGTCATTTGAAAAATTAGATCTTATAGAGCCGATCTTAAACGCTCTTAAAACTGAAGGTTACACCCACCCAACACCAATTCAAGCAATTTCAATTCCAATTATACTAAAAGGCACAGACTTATTGGGTTGTGCCCAAACTGGAACCGGAAAGACAGCTGCATTTGCCATTCCTATTCTGCAACAATTGTACCTTGCAAAAGGTAACGACAGAGCGCCAAGGAAAATTAAAGCGTTGATTGTGACCCCTACACGTGAACTTGCCATACAAATTGGTGAAAGTTTTACGAGTTATGGTTGCCATACTGGTTTGCGTCACACTGTTGTTTTTGGTGGAGTTCCGCAGAGTCAACAAGTGCATCCTCTCAAAATGGGCGTGGATATTTTGGTAGCTACACCGGGCCGTTTACTCGACTTGATTGACCAAAAATATGTAAAACTGAGTGACATCAGTATTTTTGTATTGGACGAAGCGGATCGTATGCTCGATATGGGATTTATTCACGATGTTAGGAAACTGATTAAACTCATTCCCGCCAAACGTCAGTCGTTATTCTTCTCGGCTACAATGCCCGAACCAATTCGTATATTGGCAAGTACCATTCTTACCAATCCCGAAGAAGTGGAAGTTACGCCAGTTTCGTCAACCGCCGAAACCATTCAACAAGAGTTGTATTATGTGGATGCTGAAAACAAAAAGGATTTGTTGGTTCATTTGCTAAAAGATAAATCAATTAATACCGCATTGGTTTTTACCCGTACTAAACATGGTGCCGACAAGGTTCAACGAATGCTGGTAAAAGCGCACATCAAGGCTGAAGCAATTCATGGAAATAAATCGCAGAATGCTCGTCAGAGTGCTTTACGCAATTTCAAAGACCGTTCGACGCGTGTGTTGGTTGCCACTGATATTGCAGCACGTGGTATTGATATTGATGAATTATCGTTGGTGATAAACTACGAAATTCCGAATATTCCAGAAACTTATGTTCACCGAATTGGTAGAACCGGTAGGGCAGGACTTGACGGGAAAGCGGTCTCTTTTTGCGATTTCGAGGAATATGAATACCTCAAAGATATTCAGAAATTGATTTCAATAAAAATACCTGTGGTCAGTGAACATCCTTTCCCTGCTCAGAATATTCCTGCTGATGGGAAAGGTAAACCGAAACCAAAGGTTCAGAACGTTCGTCCACCAAATCCGAACAAACCAAAACCAAATCATAACCGTACTCCAAAACCGAGTGCTGCAGAAAGTACAAACTCTAGAACTGAAAGCGCACCAAGAAAAGCCGAGTTTACTCCAAGGAGAGCTGAAAATGCCCCTAAAAAAACTGAAAGCAGACCAAATAAATATTGGGGTAAGTAAAATAGTAGTAAGTAAAATAGTAAAGTGAATTATAAGAAAAGACTGAAATCTTATATGGAATAAACTCCATATTGATTTTAGTCTTTTGTGTATTCAAACAATAATATATATTGATTGATTTATAAATGTTACATATCGCAATTAAATCTTGTATCTTTGTTTTTCTATTTTATTAAACCAAACCTTTGGTGCTTTCAATTTTGTATTTATGAGAATTAGAATCACTTTATTTCTACTAATATTATTCCTGCAAACAGTTGTTTCACAGGATATTGTGAAATCTAGTCCATTTATATTTTACCCTAGTGCATATCAAAAATGGGAGTACAAAATCTGTACAGGTATAAGTTTGACACGATTACCAAATCAAATAGTGGAAGAAGAAATCAATACATTACCGATGATAAGTGCCGATTTCAGAATGGGACTTCCATTGAAACTAGTACTTCATTCTCAAATAAATACAAATTATATTTCAAATAAGTTTTCCTTGGGACTCCAAAAAAATATAATTGATGGCAAAATAGCTTTAGCAGTGGGAGCTAACGCTTCTTTATGGTACGGGCAGCTCCATCAAGAAGTGATAAGATTAGATGCATTTGGAGGTATTCTAAATCCATATATTGTTGGAGGTGTACGTTTTAAAGACGTATATTTGTCTCTAAAAGTTGAAAATCAATATGGAATCATGAAAACATTTTCCGAAGGCGTTTCACTGGGCAAAAGTTCGCAACCCAATTCTGCTTACTCTTTTCACTTCACAATTGAACAACCATTGTGGAATAATCATTGGGTAGCAATGGGTTTTAAACTCAATTACGCAAAGTTTAATTACCAATCCTGGCTTACCTATAGCGCTATCAATCAATTTCTTTTGTATCCTGAGTATTCTTTTAAATATATCTTTTAATTACAACATAGATGATGAAATTTAAATTGTTTGGAATATTGGCAGTACTATCTTTGTTGGTTTCTTGTTATACTGAATTTCAAGTGGTCACAATACCACATAACGGAACATTGGGTTTATTGGAAGGTACAACTCCATTAACTGATTCGATGACTATGAAAATTCAAGGAATTTATACACTGAATTCTGCTCAATTTGGAAATAAAGTCGTTTTTAAAGCCAATGGCCATAACTTGTCTGTTTTTGCACAAAAAAACGAATCATATATTGTACTTCGTTCTGGTTATAAAGATTCAACAATCATAATGGAAGGTTATTGGCGTTACGCTGCAAATTCTGAAACTGGACTTATTTCAATGATTATCACCCCCGAAAATGGAGCGAAAGAAATTATAAAAGGAATTCAACCAAGCAATATTGTTATTCATACAAGTTCTGGAGTAGGAAATGCGTTTCCATCAAATCAATTTGATGTAAGCTATTCAAAACCAATCGTCAAATCATCAGATAAATTTTGGATCATCGCACACAGAGGCGGAGGTAGAAACACGGATATGTTGCCTGCTTCTGAAAATTCGCTCGGAATAATTAAGTATGCTGAGAAATATGGAGCCAATGCTATTGAAATTGATGTGAGACTTACCAAAGATAGCGTTCCAGTTCTTTTTCATGATGAAATTATAAGCAAGCGACTTATAAAAGAAGATTATTTTATTGGTTCAATTTCAGATTACAGCTTTAAGCAGTTGCGTTCATTTTGCACATTAACGGACGGTGAGAAAATTCCTACTTTGGAAGAAGCATTACAAACTGTGGTAGATAGTACTAATTTGAAATTGGTATGGCTCGATACCAAAGCTTTGGGAATGACAAAACAGATTTTTAGTTTACAAAGAAAATTCCAGGATTTGGCTACCCAAAAAGGAAAAAAACTTGAAATCTTAATAGGAATTCCAGATGGCGGTATTTTCAACGAGATAATCAATACATCAAATCCACAGAATTATCCAACAATTTGTGAACTTGACGAAACCTATTTCTCTCAATCAAAATCACTTGTGTGGGCACCTCGCTGGTCACTTGGATTAATTGACGATAGAGTAACAACAATGCACAATGAAGGGTTTAGATGCTTTGTGTGGACCATTGACTCACCTGAATTAGTGAAGGCATTTATTAAAAAGGGAAATTTCGATGGTATAGTTACTAATTATCCAACAAATGTAGCTTATGAATATTACACTTCCGAATAAATGGTTTTTGCTTTCATTTTTTTTCCTTACTTCTTTTCTGTTCATCAATGCACAGGAAAAGGGAAGTTCTGAAAAACAGTTTGCTTTATCGGCAACATTTGGCAATGGATTGAATTATAACATTCAAAACCAAAATTCGGTTCTGGATAATATTTTTTATTCCCCTACTATTCGCCTTTTATGGGAGCCAAATCATCGATTAAATATCGGACTCGAAAGCGGTTACTTAACGATATCGAAATTGGATTCAACAATAGTTTCCACTCCTTATGGAGATACAACATTCAAAGCCCGTCTAAATGCTATTCCATTGCTATTGGTATTTAACATGAAAGTTTCTAAAATTGATTTATACTATGGATTGGGAATAAGTTACCTTACCACACATCTCGAAGCCTTTGATGAAAAAGTAAAAGTTGGGAATTGGTACTATTGCTATAATTTTGCAATTGCTTATAAATATCCGATAACTAGAAATATAGGAATTGGAATTGAAGCTAAAAGTTATTTCTTTCCTAAACTTCAAACGGTTACAAGCGGTTTGTCTATTAATTTGAACTATCAATTTTTGCAATGGTAGAAATGCCAATTTAGCTTTAGGTATTGTGATTAGATATTTGATTTTCTTTTTGTCACATCAAAAAATGTTACTTGGGATTACAACACTACTTTTTCTATTCTCCCATTGGTTTTTACCAAATATATTTCAGCTTTTTTGACAGGAATCATAAGAGTATTTCCATTTGATTCAGCTCTAAATACTTGTTTTCCATCTAGCTTGAAAACTTCAATAAGGTCCCCATTAGTCAGTCCTTCTACAATGATTTTTTGCTGATGGCCATATATTCTGACTATATTCGCCGTTTGAGTTTGTACTGCTGTAAAACTACTTTCTGCAGCCAACGTGAACTCTTTCCAGAATGATGAAATTTGATATGCAATGAGTGAACCGATGGGTACAAGAAGTTGACAAATCGTTTTGTCTACTAACGAAAACGTTAAATAGTCAATTGTTGGAGGAATCGGATTCATAATTGAGAATTTTTGCAAATTGCTACAGGAATAAAATGCCGCACTGCCAATGCTAGTAAGGTTTTTGGGCAATGTGATATTTGTCAGACCAGTACAGTATTCAAAAGCGTAACTACCAATAGAAGTGACGGAAATTGGGATGATAATTTCGGTTAAACCCACACAGGCATCAAACGCCGAGTATCCAATAGCTGTGACGGTATTGGGAATTGAATATTTACCTGTTTTGCCAACTGGACAAATGAACAATGAATCTTGTCTATAATTGAATAAAAGACCTTCATTTGACGCATAAACAGGATTGTCAGCGTCTACCTGAAATGAAGTTAGTTGGTTACAACCATAAAATGCATAATCGCCAATCGTGTTTACCGATGATGGAATATTTATATTTCCCGTCAATCCTGTACAGTAATAAAATGAATAAGTTCCTATCGATTTTACGCCAGATGGAATGCTGTAACTTCCGGTTTTTCCACTTGGACAAACTAACAATGAGTCCTGATTTTTATTGAACAAAACACCATTGTTTGATAAAAACTTTGTGTTTAATGGATCCACCTCATAAGCCGATAATTGTGTACAACCGTAAAATGCGTAATTTCCAATCGAACCTACTGATTTGGGAATTGCCAAGCTGCCAGTCAGACTGCTGCAGTTATAAAATCCACAAGTCTTTATGCCTTTGACTGTACTCGGAATTGAGTAACTACCTAATTTTCCACCTGGACATGTTAGCAATGTGTCTTGGGTTTTGGTAAATAATACATCATTGCTCGATGAATAATTTGAATTTAAGGCATCTACTTGAAATGAAGTTAATTTGTTGCAATCAAAAAAAGCATAAGAGCCAATTGAAGTCACCGACTGTGGTATTGTTACTGTACCAGATAGCCCGCTACAACCGTAAAATGTGCCATCCGAAATAGTAGTAATCGTGGCTGGAATAGTCAAACTACCAGTAAATCCAGAGCAATAATAAAATGCATAACTCCCAATGGTTTTGACAGAATTTGGTATTGTTAGGTTACCAGTTAAATTGTAACAATAATCAAAAGCAGAAGCACCAATATAAGTTACGGTTAAAGGAATAGAATATGCACCAGTTTTGGCACTTGGACATATAAACAGCGAATCTTGTTTTTTGTTGAATAAAACTCCATTGTTTGAAGAATAACGTGTATTAGTTGTTTCTACCACGTAAGACGACAGTGCGCTACAGCCATAAAGTGCATAACTACCAATAGAACTAACCTTTGCAGGAATTGTGAATGTACCTGACAAACCATAGCAATAATAAAAAGCCGAACCTCCAATAGAAGTGAGCGTACTCGGAAGATTTATGCTAGTCAGTGAACTTTTATATGTCAAAGTGCTTGCATTATAAAATGCGCAAAGCGGTAATTCATTGACCGGATATGCAATTGTGGCAAGTGCATAAGTTCCATCAATTCCCGTGTATGCTTTTATGTTTGCGCTCCCAAGATCCAATACCGACAATAGTATTATTTTATCCCGCATATATGCTACATCTCGAGCATTAATATTGCCAGTTACTGTAAGGTTGGTTACGGTATTTGCCTCATTTGTAGTTATTAATGTGCTTAGTGTTCCTGCTGTTACAACATTTATCGATTTGGAAATTTGCCCAAAAGCTACTGTTGAGAAAAAAATAAAAGCGGATAGCAGAAAGTGCTTTTTATTGATAAGATTCGATTTTCGTCCTTTACACAACTTGTCAAAATTAACTTTATTTATAAAGTCAATAATTTGATTAGGTTTATTCAGAAAGTTGAAGTTTTTGTTTCTGGTCATTGATTAGGAATTTTAAATTCTTTGTAAAGAAATGAATTTATTATGAAATAAGAAAACTAAATCAGTGAAAACCAAATTTTTGACTGTGAAAAGGTGCTGTTTAAATGAATTAAGTATATTTTTGTGTAGAGTGAGGGTGAAAATCAAATTCATTTCATTTTTAATTGCTTTTTCATTTAGATAAATAAATAGTTGAAAACCGCATTAAAAAACAAAATTGATTCAAACAATAATCATTATTCTATTGTTTTTTATTTATAGATTGTAGTTTGAATACTCATCCTAAATCATTTATTTTTTACTCTTATAATTTTGATTATCAAGATTTTTTGTAGTTATCTTTTTAGTTTCCACAACAATTAAAAATTAATCCATTATGTCTAAATTGAGAGAAGCAGAAAAACCGGTAAAGAAAGTGCCGGAAAAAACGCTGAAAGAAAAACGGGCAGAAAAAGAGGCAAAACGCAGAGAAAAAGCCAAATTGGAAACCCACGAAAGACCTTTGTAATTTCTATTTTCTTTGTCTGAAATTTTGGATGTGTCAAAATTCAAATAATGAAGGCTTTGCAAGTTCCAAAATTATAAATGTAAGCTTTTAAATCAACCCTTTCAAATTGTCAATGGACAAAGAGTGAGGGTTGATTTTGTTAGTAAGTTAGCATCGTAATTTTACAACATGAAAGTTTTATCAATAAAATTTTGAAAATTGTCCTTGTATTGTTCACCAATAGGAATGTATATTTTGTGGTCGAAAATAATTCGGTTTCGCTCTATCACTTTCACCTGATCAAGATTTACGATAAACGAACGATGCACCCTCATAAACTTGTTTTTTGGCAGTTGTTCTTCCATAGATTTTAACCGGATGAGAGTAGTAACTGGTTCTTCGTTAGTTAGATGTATCTGGATGTATTCGTTAGCACTTTCTATGTATTTTATATCGGCAAGCAGAATGCGAATCAGTTTATATTCCGATTTCACAAACAGATAATTGGAATTGGTTTGAATTGTTTCAGGCTGTCTTTGATTTAATTCAAACCAGTTTTTTGCTTTTGTAGCGGCTTTAAGAAAACCATCGTAGGCAATTGGTTTTAGTATGTAATCGAGTGCATCCACCTGAAATCCTTCCAAAGCATACTCACTATATGCAGTTGTAAATATTACCTGTGGCTTCTCTACCAACGATTTCACAAAGTCCATCCCGTTCAAATCGGGCATGTTGATGTCTACAAACATCAAGTCTATCTCGTTGTTTGCAAGGTATTCTCTGGCTTCAAATGCACTTTGACAGAGTGCTACGTTTTCCAAAAATGGCGTTTTATTTATGTATGAACTTATTTGCTGCAAGGCAAGTGGCTCGTCGTCAATGGCTAAACATTTTATTTTCATAAATTGGGATGCTTAAATGAACTTCAAATTCTTTATCTATATCTTTAATTTCAAGGGTGTAATCTTTCCCGAAAAGTAATTCCAAACTCTTACGTATGTTTGTTAACCCGATGCCAGAATATGTTTTGTCGAAATCTTCCTTATTTTTGTGCTTGCTGTTTTTTATATCACAAATTATTCTATTATCTGTGAGTTCTAATTTGAAAAAAACAAAGGAATTGGTTTGATAACTTACGCCATGCTTAAATGCATTTTCCAAAAAGGAAATAAAAAGCATTGGTGGAATTAAAATGTCTGGAATTGTTTTTGGAACCTCCACCGATATGGTTACTTTTTTTGAAAATCGCAATTCCATCAATGTAATGTAACTCTCAATAAATTCCACTTCTTTTTTTAAACTAGTTTGCCCATGCGCCGTGTCATAAAGTAAATATCGCATCAAAGTGGACAATCGAATAATGGCATCCTTGGCTATCTCTGTATTAATATCCACCAATGCATGGATATTATTGAGCGTATTCATGAAAAAATGAGGGCTTACTTGGTGCCTTAATAAAGCCAATTCTGTTTTTAATTGTTCTTTCTCAACATCTTTGCGCCTTCCTTCTTCATTGAGCCATTGCGACATCATTTTTACAGTAGTTCCAGCAGCGACAACCAAAATTGCAATTAATAAATCGTCTGCAAAAAACATGAAAATTGATTTTTGTTGCGGGAGAGGCGGCGGTCTATAACCCATTGGTGCAGGCATTTTTGTGCCCAATTCCATCGGTGGCATTCCAGGTCCTAAATTCATCGGTGGCATTGCCAGAGGCTCCGGTGGTGCTATTAATAGGTGGAGTGTTATATTTACGCTAATCACTAAAAGAATCACCAATAACGTAAATGCAATATAATTGAGGTATTTTTTTTGAAACAATAATTTTGGAACTAAATAATAGGCATTAAGCACAAAAATAATTAGAAATGAAGACATCCTAATCCATTCACCGCTCACTTTACTCCATTCAACAACGTAATTATTGCGATATTGGAAAAATGGTACTGAAAAGATTCCCACCCAAATAACTATAAAGACAATCGATTCAATGCTCTTTATATTTGGAGTTTTATATGCCAGGTGTTTCATTTCAGGTGTTTTAGTGCCTTATTTTTAATTGATTCTTAAATTCTATATTGAAATATATAGTCAATTTTAAATCGATATTTATTAATCAAAAAAGAAAAGTAGAGGAGGTTCAATTCCTCTTACTTTTCTCTCGTTTTTTCTCTGAAATTATTTAGAAATCTATATTTTTAAAATCAGATAATTATCACATTCATTTGTTTGAGTAAATATCCCAAGCAATTGTATCAATAACGCTTGTGGCGAAACTAGCTTGACGTAATGACGCAAACAATGTACGAATGGTATCCAAAGAAGTTCCCAAAAGTTCAGTCAAAGTTGAGCTCGTTCCGTCATCAAAAGTAATCTTTAAATCTCTTTTGTGATTTACAATTGAATTGTCAACCACTGTACTATCTGCAGCTATTTCAACAATTTCCACTTTCGAGTTAAGTTGCAATACACCAGCAACATATACCTTGGCACTATCCAATGCATTTGGTCCTTGTTTTCTGATAATCTGCACATTACCTATTGTTAGAGAATACTCTCTTTCATGATGTTTCCCGAAAGTCGTTTTTGTTTTAATGGCTGTATACTTTTCTTCATACAAAGTTTTTGTTCCATCGCTTACATTATAAGTTGCCACAGCAGTGTCGCCAGTTGCGTAAACACATTTTGCAACATATTTATCAGCAAAAACAAACTCAGATGCAATTTTATAACCATTTTCTGCTGTGTTTGACGATTGAATTTTCAAATCACCCACATTTACATTGTCAATACTTATGTTTGACGCCATTTCATAATCCCAATACCAACTACGTGGTTTGTATTCTTTGAAATAACGATCATACTTTGACAATGAAAATACATAATTGTTAGCTAATAAAGTGTCTGATGGAGAATAGTGAAATAATGCATTCGGGTTTTTCACTTTTTCTTTTGGCAGATTCACTACCATTAATGCACTTTCGGCCGATTTTGTAAAATACTTCAAAATTGAACCACCTCTTGCTCTGGTTGCTTTGTAGTCATAAACTCCAGCTATATCCGATAAAAAGATACTGCTATAAGTTGAGTCAAATGCTGCAACTGAAGATTTTACCAAACTTGCGCTAGTTCCAGTACTTGAAATTGACAAAACTTGGTAACCATCTGTTGCAGAAATTTTGCTCATGGCTGTTGTCAATTCTTGAACACTTTTATTTAACGAAGTTTTTAGTGTACCCTGACTCAATTCATTCTGATTGGTAGTACAGCTCCATGAAATGATACTTAGCAGAATTAGTGCTAAATAAAAGCTTTTTGTTTTCATACGCTTTTTTTTTTAGATTTTAATTTTACGTTGTTTGATTGAATAATAAACGTGTTTTAGATTATTATTACGATACAAAAATAGTATTCAATAATTGCTGATACAAACAAAATCGGTGAATAGCCCTATTTAATAAGTAGAATGCCCAAAAATGAACATTAGACTAAAAAAAGAAAGCTAGAAATCGCTTGTTTAGCCAAACTACATTCATTATTTTATATCTTTCACACAGCGCACAGAGAATCCATAAGCCTTAGATTTATAATCATTTTGAACCGAATTATCATCGCTATTCATTTTCCTAAGGTAAGCCGTTGTGCTATTGTTCTCCGTGGTACTCCACCAATAACCCGTTTTTCCGACTGACGCAAAAGCTCCAGCATCATCGCGGGAACCACCAGGCAGTGCCGTAAATCCATTTTCGTTTGTAACACCGGTAGATGCTTGGGTCCAGTTGGCGGTTCCAGGTTGTTTAAGTTTTGCACCTGCGCTATTTTCACCACCCGAATAGCTGATAAGCGTTTCCCATTCGGCAGCTGTTGGAATGTGCCAACCTACAGGAGCTATTTTTTTTAATTCATTCACCGCATTCCAATTATAAAGTTTACCATATTTTTGAGCATTGCCAGCATCATTGTTATAATCGCAATATGCTCCAAATGCTGCTTTTTTCCATAAACTATCTACCTTCACATTACTAATGCTTTCACCATTTGTAGAATATTTTGTCGTTCTGAGGTTTTCGGCCATCCATGTTTGAGTCCCAATGTTTACTGTATTATAAGTATTGCCATCATTGTCGGTAATAGGCGTTGCTGCTACTAGGGTTTTGAATGTAACCGCATTTCCATAACTTGTACCAGCCGAGTTGGTTGCATAAGCTCGTACATAATAAGTAGTACCCAAAGTTAGCCCATTTATAGAGCTGGAAAATGTTCCAATTCCATTGCCATCAGTAGTTTTACTGTTTGCAATTGTAGGATTTACAGCCGTACTCCAACAAACGCCACGTGCAGATATCGCTGAACCTGCATCAGAAGTGATAGTTCCACCCGATTTTGCTGTGTTTTCAGTTATAATACTTGCATCAATACTTGTTAAAGCTGCAAGTGGGTCTATCACCTCCTTTTTGCTGCAACCATTGAAAAGCGATAATGCAATTGTGGCTATAAAGAAAATTGAAATTTTCGTTTTTGTTTTCATTTTTTTTTTTTTGTTTGATAATTAATGCTTTAAGTCGTTTTTGTTATATTTTATGGATACGTTTTATGGGACAAAGATAAAGAATATTTTGTTATTGTGTTTCATTTCATCAATCTAAATTTATCGGGAAATTGCAGAAAATTTATCAATATCATTAATGGATTTTCAATCCGAGTAAGTGTTTTTTACCGAAAAACTCACCTCCAAATAGAAAACATTGCTCACTCATGAGTTATACATTCTCCATTTGGAGACGCAATTTTTTAGCCAACAATTGTTATTTCTCCACTTTGGAAGCTAATGGTGAAGTATACACCAATTTATACCCTGGCAAAATTTCTGGATGCAGTATCGCAATCACGTCCGAAAGTAATACATCTGGTCGTGCCACTGCACTTTCCCAAAAATCGTTGGCGGAGGAGGGCAACAAACGATTATTGAAATTGTAAACTTTTCCAGATTTTACAGGATTGAAGTAGGCATGTTTGCTATCGGCTTTCAACAAATCATCAATTGAGTTAAAACTACAGTTGAGCCAGATCTCAGTATTGGCAAAATTTTTCAGAACCATTTCCACATTCAGCGGCAAACTTCCAGAAGTAGTATCGTTGGCAAAATAATATTGGGCGCCGGCATCTGCAAACAGCCGTCCCATGAAACTCCGTCCGGCAGGCATATACCAAGTTCCTCGGAAATTGGACCCAGCCATAATGGTGGGCTTTTTTGTGACTGCTTTTGCTTTGTCGCGAATTGAAATGTAACGGTTTTCGATAGAATTGAAAAGACTATCAGCTATTTTTTCTTTGTTGTAAAATGTAGCCACGAATTTTATCCATTCTGCCCGTGCCAGCAGCGAAGTTTCCATCCACTCGTTATTGAAAAGTACTGGAATTCCAGCCTGTGAAACGCGTTGAGCATAAGGGTCATTCTGATTATAACCACTCATCATCACTGCATTGGGTTTTAGTTGCAGCGTTTGTTCCACATTGATATTGAAAGCATCACCCAGATCGGTAATTTTTTTGTCAGCAAATAGTTTCTGCACTTCCTGATTATAAATTAGTTTGGGAGAGCAAACGCCACGGAGGGTTTCGAGCTCGCCCAACATGCTCAAAAACTCCAAATGTGTTACCGAAGTAGCAGCCAATGTTTGTAAAGGGATTTTTACTTTCGTGCCATCGCTTGGGGTTTCAATCTTCGAGTCCGACACCAAATAATAGCGTGCATATTCAGTCCCTTTTACCCAAGGGCTATATACAATCACTTCTTTGTAATGTTCAAAATAATGTACCGAAAAACCTTCGGCATATTTAATTGACAGTGAATCGGTGGTTTGTTCTGTTGATTTTTCTGTTTTTTTATTTGTACAAGAAAATAGCAAAATTATTGCAAGAAAATAAATGATGGGAAGTTGTTTCATGATTTGTTTTGACGAAAAAAACCGCAGGATTTTATTCCCGCGGTTTTCAAATGTTTTTATTGCGGTTTTTTGTTACCGCAAAGATAATGTATTTAACTTCAAAAATATATTACATTTTCAATTTTATATAGATACAATATAGTCTTCAGTCTACGGTCTGCGGTCTCCGGTCTTCTGTCTTCCGTCTGAAGTCTGTCGTCTGAAGTCTGTCGTCTGTGGACTGTCGTCTGTGGACTGTAGACTGAAGACTGGAGTCTGTCGTCTTAATGTCCTCCTGAAGGTATATTTTGTTTGGTGCTTGATGATTCCGGTTCTTTCACAAACATCCAAAAAAGGATGGAACAAGTTACCAATCCACCACAAAAAATGTACAATAATTGGTGATTACCAGTTTCTTTGATAATGTTGGCTACACCGTTGCTCATCATTTGTGGCAATACTACTGCCAAATTGAATACACCCATAAACAATCCCATTTTGGCCGGATTTACTCGTTCACTCATGATGGCAAATACAATAGAAATCACTGCTGACCAGCCAATTCCGATTAGAACCATTCCAATATAAAAATCGATTTCTACACGACTGAAAAAGGCTATATAGAAATAACCTATGGCCGAAAACGACAAAGCGCCAATATAAGTTTTCACGCGTCCTATGTTTTTGGCAATGGATTGTAAAATGAGAGGAAAAATAGCTCCAATTAAATTGAGAATAAAAAATCCCAGCGAAACGATATTTCCAATCGACGAAGCGGTGGTTTGTGCATCGCCAGTCAGCTTTTCGGCAAACCAATTGGCCACCACACTTGAGATATTTAGGTTTGGAAGTATTTGATTTTCAATAAAAAAGCCAGACATAATAAACATGCTTTGAAATGCCACCCAAGTAAACGAGTGGGCCAACATGATTTTCTGAAATTCGTTTTTATTCGAAGGATTTTTTATGCCATTCACAATAATATAAATGCCAATAACGATAGAGTAGGTGAGGGCGGCAATCAATACAGGATTGTGCCATGCGGCTAATTGTGCCGTGAAAAAATGAAATATCAAGCTGAATACACCGAAGACCAAAAAGCCGTAGAGTGGAAAAATTTCTTTTACAATTTGCCAAACACCAAACTTTTCTTGACTTTCAATGGCTTTATCCAATTCCTTTTTTTCCTGAATAAACAGAATTGGGAATACAGCGGTTAGAAATACAATGACTGCAGCAATGTACAATAAGGTTTCGTTGCCAAAAACCATTGAAAGAAAATAAGCAAATACACCGAAAAAGCCCGACATAATTTGCATCCAAACAAAACCAGATGTCCTAATCTTGCCTTCGGGTGTTAAATCGGCAATGATAGAACGGGCAGGATTGAAGGTGACATTTATTGATAAATCTAAAAATAACGCTATCACCGAGGCAATTAGAATTATATCCGTAATGCCGGTAATTTTGGAAATACCGCTGATGTTGGGCAAAGCTAAGAATGCAACGGTACTAATTAATCCACCAATAATTATGAAAGGACGACGACGACCACCCATAAACCACACATTATCACTCAACATCCCAACAATCACTTGTCCAAAAATTCCTGCAATTGGTCCAGCCAGCCACACGAAAGCCACATCGTGGATATCCAGTCCGTATTTGTTGGATAGAATCCAACTTAAAGCGGCAATTTGAGTTGATAATGCAAATCCTACGGCAGTGGCAGGCAATCCCAGCAATGCCAGAAAGGCATTGTTCATTTTCTTTTGAATGTTCAGCATAGTATTATTTCCTTTGATTATTAACGAAAAGTGATTATTGAGATAAAAACTTACAATTTTATTAATTTAATTCGAGTTGAATAAATTATTGAAAGCTAAACTGCAATAATATAAGTGCAAACGTTTGCTGAAATTGGTTATGTACAAATATAAAAGCAACTTTCCCAAAATCTAATTTCTGAAAAAGTTGCTAAATATAAATTGGTATACTTCTTTTATAATCCCTTATTAATTTGTTCAATATAGCCCAAAACTTCCTCTTTTCCTAAGTATTTTTCGGCTGAAGTGAGGAAAATTGGTGGGAATTCTTCCCATTGTTCGGACAATTTTTCTTTGTAGGCACGAATCGCTTCTATGCCTTTCACATGCGATAGTTTGTCGAGTTTTGTAAAGATAATTGAAAATGGAACATCACTTTCGCCCAACCATTCCATAAATTCGAGGTCGATTTTTTGGGGCTCATGTCTGCAATCAATCAATACAAATAAACATGTCAATTGCTCTCTGTTAAGTATATAATCTTCGATGATTATCTGCAAATTTTCACGCATTTTTTTTCCTGTGGTGGCATATCCATAGCCAGGCAAATCCACCAAATGCCAGTTATTGTTAATCAAGAAATGATTGATTAACAACGTTTTTCCCGGTTTAGAAGAGGTCATAGCCAAATCTTTGCGATTACAAAGCATATTGATAAGCGATGATTTCCCAACATTTGAGCGACCGATAAAAGCATATTCCGGCAATTTGCTGTCGGGACATTTTAAATAATCAGTATTGCTAATTATAAATTCAGCTGATTTAATATCCATTTTTATATTGTTTGAAGATTTGTCCCGATAGCTATCGAGATTGAAAATTTTGAAGATTTACAATTTAATTTTTTACTTGTTTAAGCTATTAATTTTTTACTTATCAGATACATACCTCCAAAAGTAATCATTCCATTTATTATTAATATTTCATATCCCAATGGATAATTGAAAACCTGGGTACAGAAAATATTCAATCCGTAACACAGAAAAGGTGAAGCTACAGCAATGAATGGAACCAGTTTGTCACGCGTTATTCGTTTTGTAAACAGTCCAAAAGTAAACATTCCCAAAAGCGGACCATACGTATAAGCTGCAATTGTGTAAATGGCATCAATAATACTTTTGTTGTTCAATACTTTAAATACTAGCATTATAACAACAAATAAAATTGACATTCCAATGTGCGTCAATTGCCGTTTTCGTACTGCCAGTTTAGGCTTGTCATGCTGAACACCCAGAATATCAACCGAAAATGAAGTTGTCAGCGATGCCAAAGCAGAATCGGAGCTTGCAAAGGTAGCTGCAATTATGCCAATTACAAAAAGAAATGTGACTACCGGCCCTAAATATTGCGTTGCAAACATCGGCAAAATATCGTCCGACGAAGCCGGAAGTGGAATGTTGAGCTTGGCTGACAACATAATTAACATCGCTCCCAGTGTCAAAAACAGTAAATTGAGTGGCACAAATGCAATTCCGTACCAATACATATTCTTCTTGGCATCCCGTAAATTCTTGCAAGTCAGATTTTTTTGCATCATGTCTTGGTCCAATCCAGTCATAACAATTGCAATAAAAATTCCACTGAAAAATTGCTTGAAAAAGTTTTGTTTGCTGTGCCAGTCGTCAAACACAAATATTCGTGAATGCCCACTATTCATCAAGGTAGTCGTAAATTCACTGACATTGAAATCTAATTTTTCAGACACTTTAAAAACCAAAAGAACCAGAGCCGAAATTAAACAAATCGTTTGTAAAGTGTCCGTCCAAACAATAGTTTTAATGCCACTTCGGTGCGTGTACAGCCAAATCAAAAATATTGCTCCTGAGGCAGTTACAACAAACGGAATATGCCATGCATCGAAAATGAGGTGTTGCAAAATGAGAACGGCCAAATACAATCGAACGCCAGAACCAATGGTGCGCGAAAGTAAAAAGAAGGAAGCCCCCGTTTTATAGGTGTATTTCCCGAATCGTTGTTCCAAATAGGTATAAATGCTGGTTAAATTCAGTTTGTAATACATTGGAAGTAGCACGTTGGCTATTATCAAATATCCAAAAAAGAATCCCAAAACGGTTTGCATATAAGTGAAATCCATGCTCCGAACCATTCCTGGCACAGACACAAAGCTCACTCCCGAAATGGATGAACCCACCATACCAATGGCTACAACCCACCATGGTGATTTTTTATTTCCTAAAAAGAAGGCATCGTTGTCCGTATTTTTCCTGCCTACAAAATAGGATATAAGCAGTAGCATTGAAAAATAAACGACTATTATGAGTAAGATAGAAATTCCCGACATTAGAAGACTAAAGATTTGTGAGCATTGAACTTACAAAAATAGGGAAAAATGCCCGAAATGAAATGGATTTAAGAAAAATAGTTTTGAACCAGTTTTTTTTGTAATTTTGCAGCTGAATTAAAAACGGGATATGAGCAACCAACAATTTTCATCTTCATTATTGGAAAACGCTGTCAACGAGTTCTCTAAATTGCCGGGAATTGGTCGGAAAACTGCGTTACGTTTGGTTTTACACCTATTGAAGCAATCCGCACACGATGTGGAGGTTTTTGGAAATGCTTTTATTCAGTTGCGAAAAGAAATCGTATATTGCAAAGAATGTCACAATATCTCTGATACCGAGGTGTGCAGAATTTGCAGCAATCCGTCGCGTGACCACGAAACATTATGTGTTGTGGAGAATATAAAGGACGTAATGTCGATAGAAAACACGCAGCAATTCAGAGGTTTATACCATGTGCTTGGTGGGATTATTTCACCTATGGATGGCATTGGCCCCAATGATTTGGAAATAGAAAGCCTTATTAACCGAGTAAGCTCAGAAAACGTTAAAGAAGTGATTTTGGCATTGAGTACCACCATGGAAGGTGATACCACCAACTTTTTTATTTTCAGAAAGTTAGCACCGTTGAACATAAAAACCACCACCATCGCCCGTGGAATTGCCATTGGCGACGAATTGGAATATGCCGACGAAGTAACGCTTGGAAGGTCTATTCTGAATCGGGTGGAGTTTACCAATTCATTCAAATAAATTATTATTACAAATTAAAGAAACAGAAATCAATTAAGAGTCATGAAAAAAGTCGTTAAAAAGATTACGCTTGTTTACTATGTTATTTATGCTGCTACCATATTGTTAACTGCGATGGGATACTTGTTAAACATACAGGGCGTTACAGCAATTATTGACCCCCAAAGTAGTACGGGAATTGCATTGTCCAGTATAATAATACTTTATATTTTGATTTCAATTCCGTTATCATTGGGTGGATTTCATAGAATGACCAAAAAATGGAGACTGATTGAAGATGAAACCTTGAAATTTGCTAAATATGAAAAAGGTGCTGTCTTACGTTTAATAGCCATCGGTGTTGGGTTGGTGGGAAGTGTTATCTTATTTTACATCACCTATAACATTTCAATGATTTATTGTGTAGGAATTACGGCTATAACGCTTTTGTTTTGTAAACCATCTGAAGATAAGATGATTGCCGATTTAAAATTGGATGAAGAGGAAGACGCATCGATTAATCAATAATTTCATTTTTAAAAATAGCCACCTAAAGTTTTAAATTTATGATAATAGCAGTAGATTTTGATGGGACAATTGTAACCCACGAATTCCCGAAAATTGGCAAGGAAATACCGTTTGCCATCGATACGCTAAAAAGAATTCAGAACGATTTTCAACACCGGTTAATCCTTTGGACTGTACGTGAAGGTGCTGAATTAGAGGCTGCTGTGGAGTATTGTCGTAATAAGGGATTGGAATTTTACGCTGTCAATAATAATTATCCCGAAGAAAGTGACGCAGTAATTGAGCCACGTAAATTAGCTGCCGATTTATTTATCGACGACCGCAATTTAGGAGGTTTGCCCGATTGGGGCGTTATTTATCAGATGATAAAATCCCAAAAGTGTTTTGAACCAATTTCCAGTGAAATTGAGCCAGAATACACACTTCCCAAAAGGAAGTTTTTCAAATCTTTATTTGGCAATTAAATTATTGATTATCATAATTAATAAGTTTAGCAAGTGTTATTAGAAAACGAAAATATAGTTCTGAGAGCTGTAGAACCCGAAGATTTAGACCGATTGTACATCTGGGAAAACAATTCCCAACTTTGGGATGTGGGAAATACACGCAACCCTTATTCTCGTTTTATTCTAAAGCAATATATTGTTGATTCAGACAAAGATATTTACGAAACCAAGCAATTGCGCTTGATGATGGTGAGTAAAGAAACGGGAGAAACGGTAGGTACGGTTGATTTGTTTGATTTTGAGATTCACAATAGTCGCATTGCCCTAGGTTTATTTGTAGATGGTGCATTTCAGGGCAAAGGTTTTGCAAAGGCAAGCTTGAAACTTGTAGAGGAGTATGTGTTTGATTTCCTGAAAATCAATCAACTATATTGCCACATTTCCAAAGCTAATACTGCAAGTATTCGTATGTTTGAAAAAGAAAACTTCGAGAAAACTGGAATTCTGAAACAATGGGTGAAAACAATTGAAGGTTACGAGGATATTATTCTATTTCAGCAATTTAGAACAGATTATATACAACAAAAAACAGCAAACCAATAATGATTTGCTGTTTTTTTGTATGCTGTTAAGTCGCTATCTAGTGTTTGAAAGAAAACTTCTAATCATCAATAAGTCAATACGATACTCAAAGATAAATGTTTGAAAGTAAAGATGAATTAACCTTAATTAATTTGGCTGTTAATTATTAATTCGCTAACTTT
>Ga0247844_1003300_pt1 | contig 23995 bp, 23 predicted proteins | sample LaCtaG_FD_192421 | JGI IMG/M metagenome (GOLD analysis project Ga0247844, IMG submission 192421) | Freshwater microbial communities from meromictic Lake La Cruz, Castile-La Mancha, Spain - LaCruzMarch201714.5m_1 | ecosystem: Environmental > Aquatic > Freshwater > Lake | place: Spain: Castile-La... | reverse complement strand
GACTGTTTCAATCCTTCGACCGTAAAAGTGATAAGCTGTCCGTTTTTTAAATCCCTTGCTTCCCTTTCAGGCACATCAAATTCTAATTTTATAGGATTAGTTTGCTGCAAAGAGACCAGTCGGTCGGCATTTGAAACAAAAGCACCCTCGCTAAGTTGTCTTAAACCCACTTTACCTGAAAAAGGGGCAAATATCTTCGTTTTTTCAATGCCAACTTCCGTTACCCGAATATCAGCCTTGACAAGATTAAGATTGGTACCTAATCTATCGTATTCTTCCTGCGTGATTCCATCAATATCTAATAAAGCCTTTGCTCTTTTTACTTCGCGATCTGCGAATTGCTCATTTACTTTTAATTTTGCTAACTGCGCCTCCAGATCATCCCTATCCAACTCGGCCAATAAAGCACCTTTAAGGACTGTTCCTCCCTCTTTAAAATATATTTTTTCTAACCTGCCAGCACGTTCAGGCCTGATTTCAACCGTTTCATTAGGCAATAGATTTCCCGTGGCTAAAATACTCATCGTCAACTCCTGGCCGGTGGCAATGGTATAATCCACTACACTAGGCGGCATATCTTTTCCCTTTCCCGGACCTCCACCCATTCCAGGTTTCACTTCCTTTTCACATGCGCTGGAAACTAAAAGGCACAAAAGGGATACAAAAATTAATTTTCCCTTTAACAAAATTTCTTTTTTAAATGTATTCATCGATAAATGGCAGTTAATTGAACTCAAGTATTTTTAAAGGTACAAAATTATAAAAGAATAAAGCAATAAGCGTAAGAACAACATTTTTAAATTCAATTTTTTTTAGATAAATTGATTAGTTTTAAGGCGAATTTTATACATAAATATTCGATTCTTTGCCGTTTAACTGCTAAAACCTATCATATACATTGAAATATTGCTTTCTGTCGAATTTCACTTTTTATGCCTTTAACTTATGATGTCCAAAAAATGTAAATATGCTTTTAAGGCACTCGCTCACCTGGCTAAGCGATATCCTGATACTCATTGCCAAACGGCAGAAATTGCCCGATTGGAAAATATTCCAAGAAAATTTTTGGAACTTATTTTACTTGACCTAAAAAAAGGGGGATTTGTAAACAGTAAACAAGGTGCAGGTGGAGGTTACTATTTAGTTAAAGCCCCGGAAACAATTTTACTTGGTGAAATATACCGCCTGTTTGATGGTGCTATTGCCCTTTTACCCTGCGTTTCCCTGAAATTTTATGAAAAATGCAAGGATTGTCCTGACGAAGTAGCTTGCGGCCTCAACAGAGTTTTTTTACAAATTCGCGACCAAACGCTAAAACTAATGTTAGAAAAAACAGTTTCAGATATCCTGTAAAATACCCTACTTATTTAATAGAATTTATATCTTTGCATTTTCATTACCTTTAATACTGACAAATGAAAGCACTCAGACTGCCTGCCCAAAAAGATATCTCCCTTTTATTTGTCATTTTATATGTTATCACCTTTCTTTTCATATTAAGTTTTCTACTTTTTTTATGGTTGCCCATTGGTGAAAACGCTATTAAGTCCCTTGTGCTTCAATATGTTGACCCTAAATTTTTTATCTGGCTAGCCGCTGGTTTTTTAGCCCAACTTATAGACGGTGCGTTGGGAATGGCTTATGGTATAAGTTCGACAACTTTTTTACTCACCACTGGCGTTAGTCCGGCAGTGGCCAGTGCCAGTGTTCATCTGGCTGAAATTTTCACAACAGCAGCCTCTGGTCTTTCGCATTGGCGATTTGGAAATGTGGATAAACAACTTTTTAAAAAACTAGCCTTACCAGGCATTTTGGGAGCTGTTCTTGGCGCTGGCGTAGTTTCCTATTTCGATGGAAATGCCCTAAAGCCTTTTATTTCATTCTATCTGATTATAATGGGCATTGTTGTGCTCATAAAAGGAATAAAAAATAAGGTTGCCGAGAAAAAAAATGTCAATGTATCTTTTCTTGGATTTATTGGTGGATTTGCCGATGCCAGCGGCGGCGGTGGCTGGGGTCCCATTGTTACTACTACCCTCTTAAGCCGCGGAAATGCTCCGAGAACTACTATTGGGACCGTTAATGCTGCGGAGTTTCTCGTAGCTTTAGCAGCCTCTGGCATTTTTACTGTTTTTATAGGCATTACCGGCTGGCCAATCATCATCGGACTCATTATTGGGGGTGTTTTAGCCGCACCATTGGGCGCATGGATGGCAAAAATAGTTAGTCAAAGATTTTTACTCATTGTCGTAGGCTGCGTTATCATCATCTTATCTGCTAAGAACATCTTTGGATTTTAATTAAAATAAAGAGGCTTCCCTGTCTTATATTTGTTTAAAAATTGGGAATGATCCGTTTCTTACCATGGTGTATTTTATCTGCATTGGTTTATATGCTGACTTCTTGTGCAACCCCCACTACGCCTACAGGTGGACCGAGAGATGAAGCCCCCCCTGTCATTGATACTGCCTTGAGCACGCCTAACTTTCAAACTAAGTTTTTAAAACAAGATATCTCTCTGACATTCAATGAATGGGTTCAGTTGGAAGATGTATTTAATCAAGTGATCATTTCTCCCCCATTACAATATAAACCTGAAATTTATGTCAAAAAAAAGAGCGTTGTTATTGGCTGGGATGATAGGGAAACACTCCGAGAAAATGTTACCTATACGTTTAATTTTGGTGAGTCTGTAAAAGATCTTACCGAAAAAAATCCGGCTGAAAAATTACGTTTTGTTTTTTCTACCGGAGATTTTATAGATTCTCTGTCCCTTTCAGGAAAAGTAGTCGATGCCCTGGATGGCAAACCACTTGAGAAAATAAGGGTTATGCTCTATAATTCGACCCAGGACTCCGTGGTTAGGACGCAAAAACCGCTGTATTTGAGCTTAACGGACAAGGAAGGGCGTTTTACTATGGAAAATGTTCGAAGTGACACCTTTTCCCTTTTTGCTCTGGAGGATGTAAATTTTAATTACAAATTCGATTTAGGTAATGAGCGCATTGGATTTCCTGATTCTATTCTTATTTTAAATATTTCCCGCACCGATTCATTAACGCTTCAGGTTTTCCAGGAAAAACCCACCTTACGTCTTAATTCCACTGATATAAAGAGTTATGGCTTAGCTAAAATGCTGTTTAACCAATCGCCTGATGATGTTCTTATTTTTACGGATTCCCTTGCGCCTAAACTTTACAGAGAAAGCGTGAAAGACACATTAAAGCTTTGGTTTAATCCGACAGGAACAAAAATTCCCTGGCAAATTGGCGTGCAAAGTGGTTTGAATTCTATTGACACCTTAAAATTCAATACTTCTGTTGCTATGCCTGCTTTTGATAAATTAAGGGTAGAAAATGCCCCGGAAAGTGGCGTAATACAACAAAATATAAAGCCAGGGGCTCCCCTTGAATTATCACTGTTAAGACCCCTATCATCCTTTGATGCATCAAAAATTATTCAAATACAGGACAGCATACCCGTTTCTGACACGCTATATTTTGCCCAGGACAGTATTTCTCCGAGAAAATTTTTATTACATGGTCGATGGCAAGAGGGAAACACCTATAAACTGAATATTCCACCTGGAGCTATCCAGGATATTTACGGTAAAACAACAGATAGTTTGAGGGTTAGCCTAACGGTTGGAAAAACGGAAGATTATGGCAATTTAGTGGTTAAAATAGCGGCTATTGATTCAAATATGCATTATGTAGTTCAGATCACGGACGAATCGCAGCGTATTTTATATGAAAAACAGATTCATGGAAATGCGCCGGAAGGCATTTCTCTTAACTTATTGTCTCCCGGAAAATACACCTTGAAGGTTATAAAAGATGGTAATAATAATGGAATATGGGATACAGGAAGTTTGCAGTTTCACCGACAACCTGAAAAAATAGTATTAATACCTGTTGAGGAAATAAAAGCAAATTGGGATGTTGAAACATCTGTTAATCTCATTCAAATTTTCAAAGAATGACGAGGCATTCTTTCAATTTCATTTCCGACCAACGTTTCAACATCCTTCACATAATTTCTTAGAGGTCAAAAGTAATGCCTTGTGCCAGAGGGAGGGTTTTCCCATAATTTATCGTATTGGTTTGACGGCGCATATAAGCTTTCCAGGCATCGGAACCACTTTCTCTACCACCACCCGTTTCTTTTTCTCCACCAAAAGCGCCACCTATTTCAGCACCACTGGTTCCAATATTGACATTGGCGATACCACAATCTGAGCCATTTGTTGATAAAAACAACTCTGCTTCTCTTAAATCATTCGTCATAATAGCACTGGAAAGACCTTGAGGAACATTATTCTGAATAGCTATGGCCTCCTCCAAAGTACGGTAAGACAAAAGGTATAAAATAGGCGCGAAAGTTTCGTGTTTAACTATCTCCATGTCAGCCTTTGCTACGGCAATACAAGGTTTTACATAACAACCACTTGAATAAGCGTCACCTGTCAGCACACCCCCTTCAACCAGGAGGGTACCCCCTTGCAAAGAAATCTGACGAATAGCCTCTAAATAATTTTCGACGGCCTCTTTATCGATAAGAGGACCTACGTGAATATTGGCATCCAGAGGATTACCTATTCTCAGTTGAGCATAAGCGCGGCTCAATTTATCTTTAACGGCATCAAAAATTGATTCATGAACAATCAATCTTCTGGTAGAAGTACATCTTTGTCCAGCAGTTCCGACGGCTCCGAACAGAGCACCGGTAAGAACAAGATCCAGATCGGCACTTGGAGTAACAATAATGGCGTTATTCCCCCCTAGTTCCAGGATTGATTTCCCCAAACGAGCGGCTAATTTTGTGGCAACGATTTTGCCCATTCTAGTGCTTCCAGTAGCGGATATCAGGGGTATTCTGGTGTCAGAAGTGAGCCATTCTCCGACTTCATAGTTACCTGTAACCAAGTTACAAACCCCTTCGGGCACTGCATTTTCACGAAGTACATTTTCCAAAAGCAAATGACAGGCAACGGCACAAAGTGGTGTTTTTTCTGAGGGTTTCCACACTACCACATCCCCACAAACGAGAGCAATCATAGCATTCCACGACCACACGGCGACGGGGAAATTAAAAGCGGAAATGACGCCAACGATACCCAGCGGATGCCATTGTTCATACATTCTGTGCCCGGGCCTCTCTGAATGCATGGTTAATCCGTACAATTGACGGGAAAGACCGACGGCAAAATCACATATATCGATCATTTCCTGAACCTCACCATAGCCTTCTTGCAAACTTTTCCCCATTTCAGCGGAAACAAGTTTCCCAAGTGCTTCTTTATGTTTCCTAAGGACATTGCCATATTGACGAACCACCTCCCCTCTTTTAGGAGCGGGAATAGCGCGCCAGATTACAAAAGCGGCAGACGCCTTTTCCATGATATTTTTGAACTCAAGGTCTGTAGTTATGGAAACACGACCTAAGAGCGAACCATCCACCGGAGAAAAAGAATCAATAAACCGATGCGAATCATTTGAAAAAGATAATCCCGTAGAAGTTCCCGCATTTTGTTCCTTCAAACCGAGCTCCTTAAAAAATGTAGTTTCCATGATATTTTAAATAAATTGACTTTATAATGCGGCCAGGCACTTTTTTACCATATCCGAAATAGCACGACCATCAGCCTTCCCTGCTAACTCTTTAGAAGCCAGGCCAATTACTTTTCCCATATCTTTTGCGGAAGTTGCCCCAGATGAAAGGATCAAAGCATGAATAAACTTTTCAAGATCTTCATTGGAAAGAGCCTCCGGCAAATATTTTTCAATAACAGCCACTTCCTCTTTTTCCACTTCAGCTAAATCAGCTCTATTTTCTTTTTCAAAAATAGCGATAGATTCTCTGCGTTGCTTAACTAACTTTTGCAACAACTGAATCTCCCTTTCAGGCGTTATTTCTTTCCCAGATCCATCTGTTTTCAATAAAAGCAGGGCGCTTTTAACGGCCCTTAAGCCACGCATGGACGCTTTGTCCTGTGCTTTCATAGCTGCCTTAAGGTCTTCCATTATTTTTTCTTCCAGACTCATACTATTTTACTTTAAAACTTACGAAATAATTATACAAAGATAAGGGTATTTACTTTGCGGAATCTATTCTATATTGTTCAATTTGCTTTGTTAGTGAAATATAATCCTCCAGACTTAAATCTTCCGGACGTTGATTAAAAAAAGGATCCGTCATCAAATCAGCCTGGGGAAAAAGGGATTTCAATGAATTTCTCAGCATTTTCCTTCGTTGATTGAAGGCCTGTTTTACAACAGATTTGAAAAGGCTTTCACTACAATCGAGCGACAACTGGGGTTTTCTTTCCAATCGAATGACCGCGGACTGCACTTTTGGAGGTGGTTTGAAAGAATACCTATCCACATCGAAAAGTAATTCACCCGTGAAATAAGCCTGTGTGAGCACACTTATAATTCCATAATCTTTTGATCCTGGGGGGGATACAATTCTTACGGCCATTTCTTTTTGGAACATACCAACCAATTCCGGAATTTGCGCTCTATACTGAATGAGACGGAAAACAATTTGCGATGAAATATTATAGGGGAAATTTCCAATCATTAGAAATGATTTACCCTCAAAAATATGGGATAGATTCAGGCTCAAAAAATCTCCCTCAATGATGTCGTCTGCCCAATCCGGATGATTTTTCCTCAGAAAGGTGATCATATCCACATCTGCTTCAACCATTTTAAAATCAGCAGGAATATTTTTTAAATATTTGGTTAACATACCTTTTCCCGGTCCAATTTCGAGTATCCGTGGAACGGATTCGGTCTGTTTTAAAGCTCCCGCAATGGCCGAAGCAATATCCTCCCGATGCAGGAAATGTTGACCAAACGATTTTTTTGCTTTCAATCTTTTAGTTTTTATGGAACAAAGATAAGCGCACTTTGATGCCTTTTGTCCATTCTGTTTTTAAAAAATAAAATACAATCCCTTTTGATTCAGGATATTTAAAAAATAATGTTTGAAAATTGAAAAATAATTCCATTTTTGAACAATATTAATTTGCGTCTTACCTTGAAATCATGTACATTTACATTTTAGGAAAATAAAAATGTGATGCGTATATTGATCATCCTTATCGTAATTTTGACTCTGCCGGGAATGTCTCTCACGGCCCAGTCAGGCTTGCGTACCTCCTGGGGGAACGATAATTTACGAAAAGAATCCCGCATTAATATTGATGTATTCCCGAATCCGGCTACCCATTTTATAAGTCTAAGTGATGTTACTGGTGTTACAAAAATTGTACTTTACAATATGGTGGGGGTTAGGGTAAGAGAGTTTTCAGAAATAACACAGGACGCCAGGCATTCTCTGGAAAATTTACCAAGAGGCATGTATCTGGTACAGATCATAGGCACAAATAATGTCAATCTTGCTGTTAAAAGGCTTTACAAGCAATAACATTTTTTCTCTTTTTTATAATATTGCTTGTCAGATTCAAAAAAACTTTTACTTTTGCGCCTAAAGTTTTTGCTTTGAGCCTGGAGAAAATTACAAATATTTTATTTTACTTTATATTACTTATCTGTTTCTCGTCTTGCGAAAAAGATAAAGTAAATAAACACACTAAAACTTTGAATGACGAAGAGTTTTCTTTCTTATTCAAAGAGAAAGAATTACCAATGGAAAACGAGGTTGCCTTTGAGGGTAATCTACCTTGTGACCATTGCAAGATGGTGTCAACGTATTTATACTTTGACCTTCAACGATTCACATACAAAAGAAGACAGAAGTTTTATACAGACGACCTGACATTCACAACGAAGATTGATAGCGGAGCACTTAGTTTTATACAAGGCAATGATATAGATCATCATTCTCTTATCTATGGCCTTGAGACAGATACGTCTCAAATTCAATATTTTCTCATTTTAAATGATACTGACCTGGAGCTTCTTAATGACCAGTTGCTTCCGTTAGGTATTACACCTCCTCCGATTCTTCACAAACAAGCCATTCGACAAATAAGCAATAAGCAATGAAAAATAAAAATGTTGTCATTACTGGCGCCAATGCTGGATTAGGATATGAAACAGCCCGCGCATTGGCTAAAATGGATGCTAATGTACTAATGCTTTGTCGTTCCAAAGAGAAGGGAGAAGCGGCTGCGGCTAAAATTAAAGCGGAATACCCCTCTGCAAATCTTCAGGTTTTAACTATTTTACTTGAATCTCAGCAAAATATACGACAAGTTGCCGGCCAGATAAGACAGATTTTTCCCGTGGTTGATGTTTTAGTGAACAATGCAGGCACCTGGATTTCTGAACTAACCTTTACCGAAGATAAGGTTGAATCTATGTTTGCCATAAACCATCTGGCCTATTTTCTGCTTACTCATGCGCTCTATCCAAATTTAATATTAGCGGAAAATCCACGGGTGGTCAGTGTTGCTTCCGATTCCCATTTTAAAGGAAAAATAAATTTCGAGGATATTCATTTAACCAAAAATTACCACGGCCTTAAAGCTTATGCTCAATCTAAAATGGCTAATATCCATTTTATGTATGAATTAAACAGGCGAAAACCTGTGAATCATTTATCCACTTTTGCCGTTCAACCTGGATTAGTAAAGACGGATATTGGCGTCAAAAAAACGAATTGGCTGCATGCTTTAGCCTGGAAATTAAGAAGAAGCGGAGGAGTTAATCCTGACATAGGTGCTCAAACACAAATATTTTTAGCCTCTGATCCATCCGTTCATAATCAAAGCGGCTTGTATTGGGACAAATGCAAACCAAAACCATCCTCTGCAGATACTTATAAACTAGACGATGCAGAAAAATTATGGCAAATGTGTTGTGACTTTTGTAAAATAGAGGACTTTTTCAAGCCTGATTTTTAAATCGTTCGTCCTCCAAACTTTCTTTAGGTAAGAAACTAATCCCTATTTTTTTTAACAGCACCATTTTCAACGAAAGGGGAAGCAACTTATTCATAAAAAGAATCAGCTTATTTATTTTTCCCGGAACAATCACTTTTTTTCTGGACAGTAAGCCATTTACCGCAATAGGAGCTACCTCTTCGGGCATCATTACTACCAATCTGGCTCTTGCCCCATTGTTTTTTATCCGCCGCATACCATCTTCATTCGTAACCACAGGGCCAGGACATAAAATAGAAACAGAAACCCCGGTTCCTATCAATTCAGTGCCTAATGCTAATGAAAAAGCAAGAACAAAATGTTTAGATGCAGTATAAATGGCTTTCACGGGCATGGGTAAAAAGCTTTCCATACTTCCCAGATTTAAAATATATGCCGCCTTATTTTTCTTCAACACTGGAAGTAAATGGTAACAAAGTTCAACCATTACCCGATTATTGAGCCCCATCATGATATGGTATGTTTCTAAGGAGATATTTTCAAAAAAATCGCCTCTACCAAAACCTGCATTATTGACCAGAATTTTCAGGCAAATACCCTCAGATTCAATGTATTCTTTGATGGTTAGAGCAGCCGTTTCATGCGTTAAATCTATGGGGAATTTAATAACCGGAACCTTAAAAGTAGCTATCAGCTCTGCCGCCGTTTCATCTAAAAATGAATTATCAAGCGCGGCGAGAAAAATACCATAACCTCTGCCAGCCAATTCTCTGGCGATGGCACGGCCAATACCCTGACTTCCACCTGTAACCAATGCATATTCCATATTTATCCGATATTAATTTGTCTTTTGTTTTAACCAGGCCATTACCATTTTCCTTTCTATAAATAGCAAAAAGATAATATAACAAGAAAAAATGATTCCACCGAACAAAATGCGATAAATCATCTCATTGGGGAAAAAAGCAGGTATAAAAGTGACAGCAATGTACCCCACTATCGCTCCACCCAGATAATAGGTCATTTTATCCATAGGATATGGAATAGGATAATGAAAGCTACCGGTAATGTAAGCGGCAACAGCCATAAAGAAATAACAGGCCAGTGCTGCTATGGCAGGGCCCAACATACCCAAATGTGGAATTAAAACAATATTTAAAACCACAGTAATTAACGTACCAACAAAAGAAATTCTTCCTCCGAAGTAAGTTTTATCCGCCAATTTATACCAAATAGAAAAACTATAAAACAGACCTAAAAATAAATAAGCCAGGAGCAAGTAAGGTAAAATATGCAATCCACTTCTAAAATCGGGCCCAATGAAAAGACTTATAGGGTCTATAAAACTTAGAATTCCTAAAAAAACAATGCTCCCTGTCAAGGTAAAAGCTCTGGCAACTTGTCCATAAATAATCTTCGAATCATCACGTTGAGAATGCCTAAAAAAAAAGGGTTCAGCGGCGGAATTAAACGCCTGTGTAAATAATGTCATCAGAACAGCTATTTTTGCAGCGGCATTAAAAACACCTACATCACTTAAATTCTGAGAAATAGTGCCGGGGCCAAGATATTTTAAAAGGGGTGTTCCTATGAATTGATTGATTATGCCTGCGATAGCTGAGATAACTAAAGGTGCGGCATACCTGATCATGTTTCCCGCTAATAACTTGTCAAATCTGGATCTAAGATTTCTGTAAGCGGTAACAAATGGAAAAAAAGTTAGGGTACTCGCTATAAGATTAGACAAAAAAACATAGCCAATGCGAAAATCTTCATTGTAAATATTGTTTATCCAGGTAAAATCTCTTTTGATTAAATAAGGACAAAATTCAAGGAAAAAGAATAGAAAGACTATGTTAACGATAATATTCATCAATCTCAAACCAGCGTATCGCCAGGGTCTGTTCTGCAACCTTAATTGAGCAAAGGGGATAGCCACCAAAGTATCTAAAGCTAATACGCCAATAAATATATAGAGATACTCCGGAAACTTTTCATAACCCAGGAGGGCTGATAATTGTGGAACAAAAAACGATAATATACCTGCCAGGAAGAGCGTGCTGACCAATAACATAATGGTAGCGGTAGCCAATGCATTTTCCTTTGTTTCAGACCGACTGGCGTATCTAAAAAAGGCAGTTTCCATTCTGTAGGTAAAAATGACCGTCAATAAAGCAATGTATGCATATATGTCGGAAATGATTCCATAGGATTCTGTGCTGAAAACCCTCGTCAGATAGGGCGTCAACAAAACATAATTAAGTAATCGACCTAAAATACTACTTAATCCATAAATAGCTGTTTCCCCAGCCAACTTTTTTAATAAAGACATATTACCTTAGCATTTAAAAGCGTAAGGTATGGATTCTATTTTTTCAAAACTCCAATCTGTCACAGAAAATTATTATTCTGGTTTATCTGATATGTCTATTGTGCCTAAAAAAACAGTGGAAGAGATAAAAAACTATCTGAAAGATAGAGATTTAATGGGTGGAGATAACATTGAAAGCACCCTGGAGGATTTACTACCCTGGTTGCAGGAAGGAAATATCCATGTTCCCCATCCAGGGTATTTTGGCCTTTTTAACCCTGCGACCTCATTTTCAGCCGTTGTTGGTGATTATTTAACGGCTCTTTTTAACCCACAGATGGCCGCTTATAGTCATGCTCAATTTTCAAATGAAGTTGAACATTCACTGATTCAATTGTATATTGAAAAAATGAAATGGCCAAACAATGCCACGGGACATTTTACTTCCGGCGGATCAGAAGCAAATTTTACCGCCGTTTTGTGTGCCTTAGCGCATCATTTTCCGGAATATTTAATTGAGGGGCTTTCGGGAATTAAAGAAAAACCAAGATTTTACGTCTCCGCACTGGCCCACAATTCCTTTGACAAGATTGCAAAAAACGCAGGTCTTGGCACATCATCTATTTTTAAAATACCTTTAAATGATGATTTTTCACTCAATATTTCAGCCTTAAAGGAACAAATCAATATAGACAAGAAAAATGGTTATCATCCCTTTCTTTTAGTAGGAACTGTTGGATCTACCCCTATTGGTAGCATAGATCCGCTCCAAGATCTGTCGGACATCGCCAAAACAGAGAACTTATGGCTCCATGTGGATGCTGCATGGGCAGGTGGTGCTATTATTTCGCCCGTCATTGCCGAAAAATTACAAGGCATTGAGCTCGCCGATTCTGTCACCGCTGATGCCCATAAATGGTTAAGCGTTCCGATGGGAGCAGGTATGTTTTTTTGTAAATATCCGCAAACGGTATATCAGACTTTTCAAACGGAAGCGCTGTACATGCCTTCTCAAAACAACAATGATCCTTATCAGAATAGCTTACTTTGGTCCAGGCGATTTATCGGCTTAAAGGTTTATATGGCATTCAGGGTAAAAGGAGCTATCCACTTGGCCTCCGACATTGAAAAACAACTTTCTCTGGCCGAATTTATGGCTGAAGGTTTAGTGAAACGAGGCTGGAGACTACCCGTCCAAAGCGCTTTAGGGGTTGTTGTGTTTACGCATGAAAAAATAGAAAAATTATCTGCGGATGAATTGGCTGCCTTTCACAAAGAGATTATTGATCAGGGAAATACCTGGTTTTCAATACTCAAGTTGAAAGAAAAATTATATTTTAGAGCATGTATTACAAGTATTCACACAGAAAAACAACACGTAGAACAATTGTTTGTTACGCTGGAAGATGCGATTAAGAAATTAAACTATTAAAACAATTTTATGACAAACTGGAAAGAAGAATCAAACTCGCTCATTGGACATTTCCAATTTGACAATTTTTCTATCGCTTTTAGTTTTATGACGCAAATTGCTTTGCTGGCGGAAAAAATGAACCATCATCCCAATTGGTCAAATAGCTGGAATAAAGTGGAAATACGTCTTTCGACGCATGATGCGGGAAATGTAATTACACAAAAAGATAAAGATTTAGCAGAGGGTATCAACAAGATATATAACTCATACAACCGTTAAGCAATGTATTTTAATTCCAAATTACCCAATGTTGGCACTACTATTTTTACTGTTATGTCAAATATGGCTAAAGAATTTGGTGCGGTCAATCTATCGCAGGGCTTTCCCGATTTTGAACCAGACCCTTACTTACTTGAATTAGCCACCCAATATTTTTATCAAGGGAAAAACCAGTATGCTCAAATGACTGGAGTTCCCGTGCTTAGAGAGCGATTATCAGAAAAATTTAATGCACTTTACGGCATTCATTTACATGAAGAAGATGAAATAACGGTAACAGCAGGTGGAACCCAGGGTATTTTTACCGCCATTTCCACCCTAATCAGACCGGGAGAGGAGGTTATTTATTTTGAACCAGCCTACGACTCCTACCGACCAGCTATTGAATTATGTGGTGGTATAGCAAAACCTATCATACTCGAGGGACCAGATTATACCATTGACTGGAGCCTTGTTAGAAAAATGTTCAGTGCCCAAACAAAACTGATTATAATAAACAACCCTAATAATCCTACAGGTAGAATATGGTCAGCTAACGATATGCTGAATTTGCAACAAGTCTTGTCTAACACAGAAGTTTATTTACTTAGTGATGAGGTGTATGAGCATCTCATTTTTGATGGAAAAAAGCATGAAAGCATTTTAAATTATCCCGAATTAAGAGCAAGAGGCTTTGCAGTGTTCTCGTTTGGTAAAACCTATCACGTGACAGGTTGGAAAATCGGGTATGTCGTCGCACCTCCATTACTGACCAAAGAATTTAGAAAAGTTCACCAATTCAATGTTTTTTCAGTGAACACACCTTTACAATACGCCCTGGCAGATTACATGGAAGATCCCGGGCAATACATGAAACTGAACCATTTTTATGAAGAAAAAAGGGATTATTTTTTAGATTTAATCGCAGGGACAGGATTGAAACCATTATCCTGTGAAGGTACTTATTTTCAATGTTGCGATTATAGTGATCTCAGTTCGGAAAATGACATTGAATTTACAAAATGGCTCGTTAAAGAGGTTGGCGTCGCAGCCATTCCCCTATCTTCATTTTATCATAATCCACCAAATGCCCGAATTATCCGTTTTTGTTTTGCAAAAAAAGAGGATACCCTGGCTTTAGCAGGAGAACGTTTAAAAAGATTGCGAAAACTTACTCAATAGGCTCTCACATCTTTTTTCTCCATATAATTGATAAAGGCCCTATTCGCGACTCTACCCCCACCTGGCGTAGGATATTTACCTGAAAAATACCAATCACCCTTGTGATTAGGACAAGCTTCGTGTAAATCAGCAATGGTTTGGTAAATCACCTCAATGTCGATATTTGTATCAGGCGGAGTAACTATTTCAGCAATTTTATCGGAAATTTCCTGATAGGAAAAGGATTCGTATAATCTACTCACCTGATTTTCAGCTAATGCTGCAGATGAAAACTCCACTTCTTTACATTTTACATAAGTTTCCTGGAGTAAGTTCATTTTATTATTTTTCTCTAACAGCTTCACCAGGGCTTTAAAGGCAACGAATTCGCCCATTTTAGACATATCGATGCCATAACAATCCGGAAATCTAATTTGAGGAGCCGTAGAAGCAATGATAATTTTTTTAGGTTTCAAGGTAGAGGCAATATGAATAATACTATCGCGGAGCGTGGTTCCTCTAACGATAGAATCATCGAGTAAAACCAGGGTATCCACGTCATTTTTAACTAAACCGTAAGTAATATCATATACGTGAGAGACGAGTTTGCCCCTTGTTTGTGAATCGGCAATAAAAGTTCTTATTTTAGCATCTTTGAGAATCAATTTCTCGATACGGGGCTTTAAGTTCATTATTCTTTGCAGCTCCACATCATCTACAGGTCCATTTTCCATGAGCGCCTGTATTTTTTTTGTTTTAACCACATTCAGGCTATCATAAATTCCCTCAATCATTCCAAAAAAAGCCGTTTCGGCCGTATTGGGAACGAAAGAAAATACGGTATTTTCAAAATCGTAATCAATACTATCCAAAATTTGAGGGATAAGTTTTTTACCTAAAGCCTTTCTTTCCAGATAAATATCACGATCGTTACCCCTACTAAAATAGATGCGTTCAAAAGAACAGGGCGTTATTTCTCTTGGTTCAATAAAGGGAAGTTCCTCCAGGCTTCCATTCTTTCTTATGATGAGGACATGACCCGGTTTGACCTCCTTAATGTCATGAAAATTGACTTCCATTGAGGTTTGAATAGCAGGTCTTTCCGAGGCGACCACCACGATTTCCTCATCTGCGTAATAGAATGCGGGTCTGATACCGGCTGGATCGCGTATGACAAAAGCGTCGCCGTGACCTATAAGGCCAGCCATAACATAACCGCCGTCAAATTTTTTGCAGGCCCTTCGCAACAGACGTTGAATATCCAGATTATCATAAATAAGGTCATTAATTTGAATATTTGAATGCCCGTCGGGTTTATACCACGTGTGAAGGCGTTGCACTTCGTCGTCCAGGAAGTGCCCTATTTTTTCAAGGACCGTAACCGTATCTGATTTTTCCTTTGGGTATTGCCCCAATTCAACCAATTCCTGAAAGAGTTCATCGACATTGGTCAGATTAAAATTTCCAGCCAATAAAAGGTTTCTGCTAATCCAGTTATTTTGGCGAAGAAAAGGGTGACAAGTTTCTATAGAGTTATCACTATGCGTGCCATACCTGAGGTGCCCAAGCAATAATTCGCCCATATAGGGTTTATTATCTTTCAGCCAATGAGCATCTTGTTGAAAATCCTTTAATTTATTAAAATGGTAATAAACCTGATCAAAAAGGTCATCTAAATAGTTTGTTGCGACACTTCTTTTTCTACTAATATATTTTTCACCCGGCTTCGGATCTAGTTTAATGGTTGCCAATCCTGCACCATCCTGACCTCTATTCCGTTGCTTTTGAAGCAATAAACGCATTTTTTCAATGCCATAAAAAGCTGAACCATATTTTTCCTGATAAAAAGTAAAGGGTTTCCTAAGACGAATGAGGGCAACTCCGCACTCATGTTTTATGGCATCGCTCATAAGAGTATCATTTGGTTATTATTTGCCCCGCTAAGGTACACAACTAAAATATGGTAGTGGTAAAATTTCAAAAAAAATAAAACGTCAAACAGATTACCATTTTAAATGGTTATAAAATCATACTGCATTAAGCTAAATTTAGTTTAATTTTGTTTTCCATATTTAAATTTAAATATCATGTCATTATTTCGATTTTCCAAATTGCCAAAATTAAAGGCTTTTACTTTTACGCCCAGGTACTATGATCCGGTACAGGAAGAATTGGAAGAGCGTGCGAAGCAACGGGAGATGAGGAAACAGGACGATTTGGAAGGTGCCAAAATGCGTATTCGTTCTGGTTTTAAAAGTAAATATAAAGCTGACGCTAACTTTGCTCAAAAATCAAAGCGTCAACAAAACATTAGATTACTCCTTATTATTGGTATTCTTCTTTTAGGTGCCTACTTTGTCCTTACCGAGTTCTTACCGGTATGGATACAAATGATTGAAAAAACCGAATAGATGTCAGATGTCATCAAGTTACTGTCCGATGCCATTGCAAATCAAATTGCTGCGGGTGAAGTTATTCAACGGCCAGCTTCAGTTCTTAAGGAATTATTGGAAAATGCAGTGGATGCAGGGGCTACTTCAATTATCATTCATGCCAAAGAGGCCGGCCGGCAACTTCTTCAAGTGACAGATAATGGCTGTGGAATGTCCGAAACGGATGCCCGAATGTCCCTTGAAAGACACGCTACTTCTAAAATTAAGCAATCCTCCGATTTGTTTTCTATAAGAACCATGGGATTTCGGGGCGAAGCACTGGCCTCCATTGCCGCAGTTGCCCAACTCGAACTCAAAACACGGTTACATAATGCCGAACTGGGTACCCGATTAATCGTGGAAGCTACGGATATTAAAAAACATGAACCCTGTACCATGAGTCCGGGAACCAGCTTATCAGTAAAAAATTTATTTTTTAATGTACCCGCGCGACGAAATTTTTTAAAAAATAATACCGTTGAACTCAAGCATATTGTTGAGGAGTTCCAGAGAATTGCCCTGGCAAATCCCTCCATTCAACTGCATCTTTCACATAACGACAATGAAATAGCTTCTTACGCACCCGGAAATTTGCGTCAGCGGGTTTCTCAGGTGCTGGGTGTCCAGTCCAATAAAAAGCTGGTGCCGGTTGAAGAAGAAACCGATGTTGTGCGAATTACTGGCTTTGTCGGTAAGCCTGAATTTGCAAAAAAAACACGGGGTGAACAATATTTATTTGTTAATAACCGGTTCATTCGCAGCCATTATTTGCAGCATGCTATCACCAGCGCGTTTGAGGATATGCTGCCAAAAGATACTTTCCCTTTGTACGTCCTTTACATGGATATTGATCCGGGTAAAATTGATATAAATATTCACCCTACAAAACAGGAAATTAAATTTGAGGATGAATCTCTGATATACAGCTATATACGTGTGGCCGTTAGACATGCCATAGGGCAATATGGCATATCGGGCAGCTTAGATTTTGAGCGTTCGATCTTAAATTTCCCAACGCCTCAGCAAGAGCCTGCGCCAAGTTTTGAACAAGCAGCAAGTAAAGTTGGCTTCGGAACTTACAGCCCTACGTCGGCCAATAAGCAATGGGAAAAACTATATGAGGGTATGAAAAATGTTTCTAACGACGAACCTGATTTCGGAGAATCGCCCGGACCAGAAGTCGTAACTTACCAGGCCTCAACAGATCAACCTCTTTTTAATGAAACAGAAAATTTTCAATTAAAATCACCCTATCAGATTCATCATCGATATTTGGTGTGTCAAATAAAATCGGGTTTTCTTTTAGTGGATCAACAATCGGCACATGAAAGGATACTTTACGAGCAATTTGAAAATGCCATAAATGAACATCGGGTAAGCTCCCAGCGCCTTTTATTTCCCAGACAAGTGCAATATAGCCCTGCTGATGCGGTTATATTGATGGACCTTTTACCCGAAATGAATAAATTAGGTTTTGACATAGAACCATTCGGAAATAATGGATTTTTGATAAACGGCGTACCTGCAGGCATATCTTCATCGGAAGAAGTCAGTCTATTGGAAGATTTATTAGAACAATTTAAACTGGGCACGAATTTACGATTGGGAACCAGAGAAAAATTATGTCGGGCTATGTCCAAAGCCGGCGCATTGAAACGGGGAAAATCTTTGAATCAGACTGAAATGCAAACCTTAATTGATGAACTATTTGCCTGCCAAAATCCTTTAATGAGTCCCTCTGGGAACCGATGTTTCCTTACCTATAATCTTTCTGAACTCTCTGAATCATTTAAACGTTAAAATATGCTCCAACTTACTGATGTCGTTAAAAATCTGTTGATAATCAATATTATAATGTTTTTGGGCGTACGGTTTTTTATTGAGCCCAATCAATTGGCTGTCTATTACCCCGGTTCACCTTATTTTCAGCCCTATCAAATAGTTACGCACATGTTTATGCATGGAAACTTCATGCATTTATTATTTAATATGTTTGCCATTTACATGTTCGGACCGCCCGTAGAAGCTGTTTTTGGACCGAAAAGATTCCTTTTCTACTATCTTGCAACGGGTCTTGGCTCTTTTGTTTTACACATGGCGGTCATGCATTGGGAATTGACATCAGGTTCTATACCTATGTCAAGTATGGATATTCCAACGGTTGGCGCATCAGGCGCCGTTTTCGGATTATTGGTAGCTTATGGGATGAATTTTCCAAATTCAGTCATACAACTACTCTTTCCACCCATTCCATTAAAAGCTAAATATTTCGTAGTGATTTATGCCGCTTTAGAATTATACCTCGGATTGAGTGGAAAGCAACCCGGCGTCGCTCATTTTGCCCATTTAGGTGGTGCGTTATTTGGATTTCTCATCATCACTTTTTGGCACAAATTCCCCATGCGATTTAATTAATCAGGACAAATATCATGCTAAGTTCTATTTACAACGATTTAAAAGCAGAATTCAGTTACGGAAACAAGGTGAACCAATTGGTTATCATAAATGTAGCTGTTTTTGTTATTGCTACGATTCTGAATTTTATCCTTTTCTTATCAAATGGTGGAAAAACGTCAACGATATTTGAGGGTTTGATAAAATACCTCGCCATGTCTTCCGACGGAATGTTTGTTTTAACACATCCATGGATACTGATTACCAACATGTTTCTCCATCTTGAGTTTTTTCATATTTTATGGAATATGTTGATATTCATTTGGTTTGGAAGAGTCACTGGCGATTTTTTAGGTAATCACCGAATAGTATTCTTATATTTTTGTGGCGGACTCCTTGGTGCCATCCTATTTTTTTTAACGGCAAATCTACTTCCTTACGGCGCCAATGGAACAAAAATGGCTATAGGAGCCTCTGCGGGAATCATGTCTATTGTTGTTGCGGCAGGAACGATTGCACCAGATTACAGTTTTAGATTATTATTCATCGGAGATGTTAAGTTAAAATTTATTGTATTCGCATTACTTATCATCGATTTGATATCTATAACATCAAATACGAACACAGGAGGGCATTTTTCTCATCTTGGTGGTGCTATTTTCGGTTTTATTTTTGTCCGGTTACTTCAGGAAGGCCACGATTTATCTTTACCATTTAACAGAATGGCCGAGTATATTCAATATTTGTTCTCCTCCAATAAGGCTTCACACAGAAGAAATAATCCACTCAAGGTTATTCATAGAAAAACAGCAACTAAACCGAAAAACACTAGCGAGAGAGAGGTTAAAGGAGGAAATTCTCTCGATCATCAAACCCAACTGGATCAAATTTTAGATAAAATCAAGCAGAAAGGCTACGACAGTCTTTCCGACGAGGAGAAAGAATTTTTATTTCAGGCTAGTAAAAAGTAAGATTTGGACTCTCTCATACGAATCATTACCCTCTTTGCAGCACTCAGTTTACTTATTCTTTATCTCGGTGCCTATATCGATCCAAATGACTATTGGTACTTTGGCATAGCGAGTTTATTTTATCCTCTTTCCTTATTGGCAAATATAATTTTCGCTATCTATTGGATGTACCGCAGAAAGTGGATTTTTCTTTTACCCCTTGTGGTCATTATTTTGCGCGTCGATTACGCTTTCGGCTATTTTAGAATGAAAATTCCACCTGGTGAAACCACGGAAAGTTTTAGGGTGGCCACATTTAATGCTCATGATTTTAAAGAAATGGATTACCCGCATCCTTACATACAAGATGATGCCTGGGAAAAATTAATACTAAAAATAAATCCTACTATTTGGTGTCTTCAGGAAATTGAAGGCATGAAACTTGTGAAGGGAAGTTTACCCAAATCCATCGGATTAAACAGAGCGGCTCATTCTGCCGAGGCAGGACTGGCCATCTACAGTTCCTACGACCCCATCAAAACAGAATCCTTCGTTTTCAGTGCGGACAATGGCTTTCAATATGCAGATTTCAGGCATGAAAACGGAAAAATATTCAGAGTATATAACGTGCATTTGTTGTCAAATCAAATTACGGGCATGGCTTATAAGATTTCGGAAGGAGGAACTGTACCCGAAAGAAAGGACATGCATTTATATAGAAAAATGTTATCTCAATATAAACAATCTATAAAAACAAGGACCCAACAGTCCCAGATACTGGCCAATCACATTGCCCAATCCCCTCATCCTGTTATCATTTGTGGCGACTTAAATGATACGCCATTATCGTATGTCTATAATAGATTGAGAAAATATGCTGATGATGCTTTTTTAGCCGCAGGAAATGGCATTGGGGTAACATATATTGGACCTGTAAAAGGTATGCGGATAGATTATATATTGCCATCAAGAACATTTAAAACCTTATACTGCCGAAGGTATAGTCCTGGTAATTTTTCAGATCATTGTCCGGTGGCCGCCGATATTAATTGGAAATAAGCCATAAAACATATAAAACAATCCTTATTTTTGCCATTTTTACGCCTTAATTCCTTTTTTCAATGACTACAGCACTTCATATTTATCATAGCATCACGCGACAGAAAGAACTTTTTATACCTGAAACGCCTGGTTTTATAGGCATGTATGTCTGTGGTCCCACCGTTTATAACGATGTGCATTTAGGAAATTGCAGAACATTTGTCAGCTTCGATATTATTTATAGATACTTACAAACCATTGGTTATCAGGTTAGATATGTTAGAAATATAACCGATGTAGGACATTTATTGGACGACGGTGAAGATAGAATGAGCAAAGGCGCCCGACTGGAAAAAAAGGAACCGATGGAGGTTGCTCAAAAATATACCGTAGGCTTTCATAACATGATGCGCATTTTTCAAACATTACCACCAAGTATTGAACCTCGGGCAACAGGTCATATTCCAGAGCAAATTGAAATGGTAGAAACTATTTTAAAAAATGGTCTGGCTTATATTAAAAATGGAAGTGTTTATTTTGACACCCAAAAGTATATTGACAATAAGGGGGACTACGGTGTTTTATCTGGTAGAAAAATCGATGAGTTACTCTCTGAAACACGTGATAACCTCAAAAATCAAAGCGAAAAAAATCATCCCGCCGATTTCGCCATTTGGATGAAAGCCTCCGATGAACATATTATGCGATGGAATTCTCCCTGGGGCATTGGTTTTCCTGGCTGGCATCTGGAATGTTCTGCTATGAGCCTGAAATACCTGGGTGAAGTATTTGATATTCATGGTGGTGGAAACGATTTGAAATTTCCACATCACGAAAACGAAATAGCCCAAAACATGGGGTCTTGCCAATGTAAAGGTGCTAAATACTGGTTACACACAAATATGCTCCTTTTAAATGGTAAAAAAATGTCCAAAAGTGACGGAAATACCATTTCTCCCGAACAACTTTTTATTGGAGATAGCGAGCATATCTCAAAATCTTATTCACCCATGGTGGTGAAATTCTTTATGCTTCAATGCCACTATCGAAGCACTCTCGATCTGACCGATGCCGCCCTTTTAGCCGCTGAAAAAGGCTACAAACGGTTGATGGAAGCATATAAATGGATTCAAACTGTAAATCACCCGGGAACTAAAGGTGACGCTGGTCAAGATGCTGATATCGAAGCATTGATAGAAGCTGCCCACCTGGATATGGCCGACGACTTTAATACTCCCAAGGCTTTATCCCGCCTTTTTGAACTGGTAAACAAGTTGAATTCCCTGAAAGATAAACATATAGGTTGGGACCAAATTTCACCAGCCACTTTCGACAATATAAAACAGGTGTTTAGATTGTTTATCAATGACATTTTCGCCGTTGACAGCGATATGGAGGGCGATATTTCCGGTAATCAGGATAAATCTTTGTTGGACGGACTTATGAATCTTATCATTCAGATGAGAAATGATGCGCGGTTGAGGAAAGATTGGGGGACTGCAGACCTTATTCGCGATGCCTTAAAGGAAAATAAGGTGGAACTAAAAGATGGCAAAGACGGAAGCTCCTGGCAGGTAACCGAGAGTTAATTTAATAAAAAAAGGTTCGATCAAAAAGTTTGTACTATTTGGTAAGTAATTTTCTATAGTCCCGGAGGATATCCTCCGTTCTGAGACTTACTACCAGTTCAATTCGCCGATTTAATGCCTTTCCTTCTGCCGTTTCATTCGATTTCATTGGAGAGAACTCTCCTTTACCTGCGGCAAGAATTCTGGATGGAGATAATTGCCATTCTTCAACTAAAGCCTTAGAAACCGCCGACGCTCTGAGAACACTTAGATCCCAATTATCAGGTAACTTTTTATTTTGTTGTATCGCGTTATCAGTGTGACCGACCACCTGGATGGTAAAAGCAGGAAAAAGTTGAAGAATTTCACTTATTTTACCTAATAAAGGCATGGCTCCCGGGTCAACGGCTTGCGTAACAAAGGGTTTGAATAGTATTTCCATAGGTATGGAGATACTGCAAAACAAGGTTGATTCCTCAATAATTACATTCTCCTGCGAAGCGAGTGAATCTTTGAGAAAGGCACTCAATTTAGCTACCGGACTATTAAATTTAGTCCAATAATTTAAAATAGATTGAGTAAACAGATATTGATTGGCTAATTTTGTTTCAAGGGAATCAATATTATCAGAAAGGAAATTTTGACTGAGTGAAGAATTTTTATTCAACCGATCAATGTCATTTTGTAAGGAGTCAAGGCGATCAAGATACACTATTTGTATAGATTCATACGCAGAAATAGAACCCTGTTTCTTATAATTATCCAGCGTAAGTGAATAATTAATTGACCGTTGATCCACCAACTGAGAATCTAATTTTATAAGCTCATTTTTGTATTTATCCTCCAATAAAAGAACATCTTTTTTGGGAATGCCACAAGAAAATAAAAAGAATGAAAAAAGAACAAAGCAAAAAATCAACCTCATACTTCCTATATTTTTTTGAAAAGATTAGGTGAAGAACAAACAAAGATTTTTATTCTAATCTAATCTGAAATTGGCAGAACCTAACATACCCAGATCAGCGTAAACGGCCACTCTGTAAAAACCGGGTTTCAGTTTGTCCTCCATATTATGAGAAAAAGACAATCTTTGGTTACTCGTTATATTAACTTCTCTACCAGAAACGGCATTTAATGCCATGGTTTGTCCATTGACCACAATATTTTTATTGATATTAGACCCAGGAACGGGAACGCCATTATCGTCAGTTATAGCCATATAAATGGTACGAATGCCTTGATATTCATCGGGAACAGAGGTTAAGTCAAAATTAACCACAATACGCCTTGCTTTGGTCGATTTAGCAGTTAATTTCGATTTAGGGGTTTCCACTTCTACCTGGAAGGCTGCAGCCTTAAAATTATTTAAGGTAAGTTTTTTAACCTCTTCCTGCATCGTTCTATTCAAATTGGCCAGAGCCGCTTTATCCTTATTCGCTTCATTCAGATTAGAAGTTAAGGACGTGTTTTCCACTTTCAAGTTATCATTTTCTTCTTGCAGCGCCGAAATAGATTCCTCCAGTTCCGCTTTTACGGCTAACAGCTGAAGAATTTCCGCTCTGAGACTATTTGCCTCTTTTGCACTATTTTTTTTGTACAAACTAAGCGTTTT
>Ga0247844_1003298_pt1 | contig 24014 bp, 33 predicted proteins | sample LaCtaG_FD_192421 | JGI IMG/M metagenome (GOLD analysis project Ga0247844, IMG submission 192421) | Freshwater microbial communities from meromictic Lake La Cruz, Castile-La Mancha, Spain - LaCruzMarch201714.5m_1 | ecosystem: Environmental > Aquatic > Freshwater > Lake | place: Spain: Castile-La... | reverse complement strand
CCAGGTCAAGAGCTGAACCTGTCTGGGGAGGCCGCGTAATCATGGCTGTCATCAAGATCAAACCGACATCCCCAGGCCGTCGTGGCGTGGTGAAAGTCACGCGTGACCACCTGCACAAAGGTGAAGGCTACGCGCCGTTGCTGGAACCCCAGCACCAGAAGTCTGGCCGTAACAACAACGGTCACATCACAACTCGCCACAAAGGCGGTGGTCACAAGCACCACTACCGTGTGGTGGACTTCAAGCGTAACAAAGACGCGATTCCGGCGAAAGTCGAGCGCATCGAGTACGACCCAAACCGTACAGCGCACATTGCTTTGCTGTGCTACGCCGATGGCGAGCGCCGTTACATCATTGCCCCCCGTGGCATTGAAGCCGGTGCAACCCTGATGTCGGGCGCAGAAGCCCCCATCCGCGCTGGTAACACCTTGCCTATTCGCAACATCCCCGTGGGTTCAACCATCCATTGCATCGAGCTCAAGCCCGGTGCGGGTGCTCAGATCGCCCGCTCGGCAGGTGCTTCGGCGACCTTGCTGGCTCGCGAAGGCATCTACGCTCAGGTGCGTATGCGCTCCGGTGAAGTTCGCAAGATCCACATCGAGTGCCGCGCCACGATTGGTGAAGTCGCCAACGAAGAACACAGCCTGCGCCAATTGGGCAAGGCCGGTGTCAAGCGTTGGATGGGTATCCGCCCAACGGTTCGTGGCGTAGCCATGAACCCTGTGGATCACCCGCACGGTGGTGGCGAAGGCCGTACCGGCGAAGGCCGTCATGCAGTAGACCCGTGGGGCAACCTCACCAAGGGCTACCGTACCCGTAACAACAAGCGCACACAGGTCATGATCGTGTCGCGTCGCAAGAAGTAAGGGTTAGACAATGACACGCTCTCTCAAAAAGGGTCCATTCGTTGACCACCATTTGCTGGCAAAGGTTGAAAAAGCCGTTGCCACCAAAGACAAAAAGCCCGTCAAGACATGGTCGCGTCGCTCCATGGTTCTGCCCGATTTCATCGGTCTGACCATCGCCGTTCACAACGGCAAGCAACACGTTCCTGTTTATGTGACCGACCAAATGGTTGGTCATAAATTGGGCGAATTCGCACTGACCCGGACATTCAAGGGTCATCCTGCGGACAAAAAAGTCCAGAAGAAATAAGGAAAGACCATGGAAACACGTGCAGTCCTCCGGGGCGTCCGTTTGTCGGTCGATAAAGGCCGATTGGTCGCCGATTTGATTCGCGGTAAAAAAGTGGATCAAGCGCTGAACATCCTGACATTCACGCAGAAAAAAGCTGCGGGAATCGTCAAGAAGGTTCTTGAGTCCGCCATCGCCAACGCTGAGCACAATGACGGCGCCGACATTGACGAGTTGAAGGTGAAAACCATCTACGTCGAACAAGGCACCACGCTCAAGCGTTTCACAGCCCGCGCCAAAGGCCGTGGCAACCGTATCAGCAAGCCCACATGCCATGTGTATGTGACGGTCGGCAACTAAGCCAGGGAAGAAATATGGGACAAAAAATCCATCCTACCGGCTTCCGTTTGGCCGTGAGCCGTAACTGGTCCAGCCGTTGGTACGCCAGCAACAAAGACTTCGCCGGCATGCTGGCTGAGGACATCAAGGTGCGTGAGTACCTCAAGGCCAAGCTCAAGAATGCTGCGGTTTCCCGCGTGCTGATCGAGCGTCCAGCCAAGAGCGCCCGCATCACCATTTTCTCGGCTCGTCCAGGTGTGGTGATCGGCAAAAAAGGCGAAGACATCGAGTTGCTCAAGAAAGAACTCGCTCTTCGTCTGGGTGTGCCAGTGGCCGTGAACATCGAAGAAGTGCGCAAGCCTGAAATCGATGCGCAATTGATCGCTGACAGCATCACGCAACAGCTCGAAAAGCGGATCATGTTCCGCCGCGCCATGAAGCGCGCCATGCAAAACGCCATGCGTCTGGGTGCCCAAGGCATCAAGATCATGTCGGCTGGCCGCTTGAACGGCATCGAAATTGCGCGTACCGAGTGGTACCGCGAAGGCCGTGTGCCATTGCACACCCTGCGCGCTGACATCGACTACGCCACTTCCGAAGCCAAGACCACCTACGGCATCATCGGTGTCAAGGTCTGGGTCTACAAAGGTGACACCTTGGGTCGCAATGACGCTCCTGCACTGGCCGAGCCACGTGCGGAAGAAGAACGCCGCCCACGTGGTCCACGCCGTGATGCACGCCCAGGTGAGCGCCCCGCAGGCGATCGCCGAGGTGGCCCACGTCGCCCCGCTGGCACCAACACAGCACCTACCGACGGCAGCGACAAGCCTGCCGGCGCAGGTGGTGATGCCAAACCCGCCGTTAAGCGCGTACGCACAGTCGCCGCGCCAGCTGCAGCAGCTGACGGTCAATAAGGAGTAATTACATGCTGCAACCTGCTCGCAGAAAGTTCCGCAAGGAACAGAAAGGCCGTAACACCGGCGTCGCTACCCGTGGCAACACGGTGGCGTTCGGTGACTTCGGCCTGAAGTCCACAGACCGTGGCCGTTTGACGGCCCGCCAGATCGAATCCGCACGTCGTGCGATTTCCCGTCACGTCAAGCGTGGCGGTCGTATCTGGATTCGTGTGTTCCCTGACAAGCCGATTTCCACCAAGCCTGCTGAAGTGCGTATGGGTAACGGTAAAGGTAACCCAGAGTACTACGTGGCTGAGATCCAACCCGGAAAGGTGCTCTACGAAATCGTAGGCGTTCCAGAAGAGTTGGCCCGCCAAGCCTTTAAATTGGCCGCTGCCAAGTTGCCCTTGCGCACCACATTTGTGGCACGCATGATTGGCCAATAATTCAGGAGAAACAAGAAATGAACGCTGCTGAATTGCGCCAAAAAGACGTTGCTGGTGTGAAAGACGAGATCAAAGCGCTCCAAAGAGCCCACTTTGGCCTGCGTATGCAAAAAGCCACGCAACAACTCGGCAATACCGGAACGTTGAGCGAAACCCGTCGCTCGATCGCTCGTGCCAAAACCATCCTTGCCCAAAAGCAAGCCGCCAAGTAAGGAGTGACCATGACGGAAGCTAAAACATCCCTCAAGCGCACCTTGATTGGCAAGGTGGTCAGCGACAAGCGTGCCAAGACCGTGACCGTGCTCGTCGAGCGTCGTGTGAAACACGCGCTTTACGGCAAGATCGTGGCCAAGTCGAGCAAGTACCACGCGCACGACGAAACAGGTCAATACCACCTGGGCGACACCATCGAAATCACGGAAAGCCGTCCGATTTCGAAGACCAAAAACTGGGTGGCCAGCCGCCTGGTGCAGAAAGCCGAAGCGGTCTGAGTTTAAAACCCGGACTTGTGCAAACTTTCTGAAAACGACCCACAATGGTGGGTCGTTTTTTTTTACCTTCGGCGCATTCGCCAAACATTCAAATGGAGCACAACATGATCAAAGTCGGCGATACATTGCCAGCAGTCACCCTGATGGAATACGTTGAAGTGGAGGGCAACGGCTGCAGCATTGGCCCCAATCCGGTGGACGTGGCCAAAGCCACAGCAGGAAAAACCATTGCCCTGTTTGCCTTGCCTGGCGCTTTCACGCCCACCTGCTCGGCAAAGCATGTTCCAGGTTACGTAGAAAACCACGATGCCTTGAAAGCGGCAGGCGTCGATGAAATTTGGTGCGTGAGCGTGAACGACGCTTTCGTCATGGGTGCATGGGCCCGTGAACAAAAAACAGGTGCCAAAGTTCGCATGTTGGGTGACGGCAGTGCAGATTTCACCAAGGCCACCGGCTTGAGCTTGGACCTGACGGGTCGTGGCATGGGCGTGCGCAGCAACCGCTACTCCATGCTCGTGAAAGACGGCAAAGTCGCAAGCTTGAACAACGAAGGTCCTGGTAAGTTTGAAGTCAGCGATGCGGCGACGCTGCTGGCACAAGCCAAAGGTTGAATGCCACTGGCCAAAAAAAGGGACCTTGGGTCCCTTTTTTTCCTCTTGGGCGGCTCAAGCGATGTCGACTTTGAGGTAGTGGGCCCCCGCGAAGGGGTTGTGATAGTAGGGCGGTATCTCCACAAAGCCCAAGTCTTCGTAAAGGGCCCGGGCTGACTCCATGTCATCCAGTGTGTCGAGCAGGACGCAGTTGTAACCCGCTTTGCGGGCGGCGTCGAGAATGCCTTCGGTCAATCGACGGCCCAAACCCAAACCTCTGAAAGCTGGGCGGACATAGAGGCGTTTCATTTCAGCTGCATTGGCGTAATCAGAACTGTCCAAGGGGCGCAAGGCGCAGCACCCTGCCAAAGCATCGTCAACCCAAGCCAACAAGAGTGCGCCCCGAGGTTCGGTGTATTCACCAGGCAAACTTTGAAGTTCGTTTTCGAAACCTTGGAAACACAAATCCACTTTCAGGCTTTGTGCATAGTCCTGAAAGATGGCGCGCGTCAACTCCCAGTCAGATGAACTGGCCGGTTGCTGCAATAAAACGATTGGCATGAGCAAGTTGGACTAAAAAACCAAACCACAGTGTAGCTGCTGCCGAGTGGCCGTCATGGGCTCAGCTGCCGATGGAGACAAGGCCGAAAACAGCCATGGCCGAAACCAACAGCAGCACCAAGGCCCAAGCACGCGAGCGGCCATGGTCGGCTGAGGGGACAAACGGATCAGACATGGACTTGTCCCCATGCCACATGGCAGGCACCAGCGCCTGGTTTTTTCGCCAGCGGTACCAGGTCAAGGCCAGCAAATGAATGCAGACCAAAAAGATCAAAGTGGTCTTGCCCCATCCTTTGTGCCAGCTGGTGGCCAGAGCGACCCATTGGCCGGAAGCCAGTGAGGACAACGGCCCCATGTTGGCGATTTCATCGTCACTGATGAGACCCGTGCACACTTGCAAGAACAAAATCAGTAGAAAAGCCACGACGGACCAGGATCCCAAAGGGTTGTGACCCGCAAATTGAGTGAACTTGTCGCGACCTTGAAGATAAGCCCAAACGCGCGAAGGACTGATGGGCAACTGTGACCAGCGAGACCAGTAGCCGCCAAAAAAACCCCAGAGAACGCGAAACAGCAAAAGTGTCAAAACGCAATAACCCAAACGGAAATGCCACTGCATGGCGTTGCCACCTATATTGCCCGTGATGACCAGGCCAGTCACACAAAGCACCAGCCCCCAGTGAAAAAGGCGGGTGGGAAGATCCCAGATGTGAACTTGAACCATAAGGACTTTCATGGATGCGATTAAAGCCAAGATATGAGAAACTATGTTGCAGTCAGAGCATTGCACTTTGGCCAACACATATCTCATTTGGAGTTGAACATGAAAAGAATGTCAGGTCTTTTTAGCTTGGCCATGGCGATGGCCGTGACCTTACCTGCTCAAGCGCAGTTTGCCAAGCCGGAGGATGCGGTCAAGTACCGCAAAGCAAGTTTCACGGTGATGTCCGCTCATTTTGGCCGATTGGGTGCGATGGCCAATGGACGCGTGCCCTATGACGCCAAAGCCGCTGCCGAAAATGCCGATGTGGCATTGACTCTGTCCAAGTTGCCTTGGGCCGCCTTTGGCGAGGGTACAGACAAAGGCGACACCCGCGCCAAGCCAGAAATCTGGAAAGAGTCCGCCAAGTACAAGGACGCGGCAGACAAAATGCAAGTTGAAATGGGCAAATTGAATGTGGCTGCCAAGGCAGGCAACATCGACGCCTTGAAAGCTGCTTTTGGCCCAGCCGCAGCGTCTTGCAAAGCCTGCCACGACAACTTCCGCAAAGATTGATGAAGGCTTCCTGAGCAGCGGGCCAAAGGGCCTGCTGCTCAGGTTTCTGCCAAGAGTTTTTCAATCAGTTTGTGCAGCTCTGCAAAGTCAGGCGTCCCCACAAAGCGCTTGACGATTTCGCCCTGCTTGTTGACGAGAAACGTGGTGGGCGTGAGTTTGATTTCGCCCCACTCGCGAGCGACCTTGCCCGTATTGTCAATGGCCACCCCAAAGGGAAGTTGTCGCGATTGGGCGAAATTGACCACATAACTGGGTGGGTCGTAGCTCATGGCCACAGCCAAGGTGACATAGCCGCGGTCTTTGAACTTGTTGTAAGTGGCCACCAGTTCTGGCATCTCGGCCACACAGGAGGTGCAACTGGTGGCCCAAAAATTCACCAAAGCGACTTTCCCCTGCAATTGCTTGGAGGTGAGCTGGGAGCCATCGAGTAAAACAAAGGTGGATTCAGGCGCCCGGTCACCAGAGCAGCCCCAAAGGGCCAAAGTCACGCCCAGTAACCCACTCCAGAACAACAAACGGCGACCTATAAGTCGCAGATTCAAGAGCATGGCCAGCAGCGTTTTCATGGTTGAAAGTTTAATCCGTTTGCCACGTCAGCCGGTATGGGGGCATTGCGGCTGCCCATGACAGCCGTTCATCGCGCAGATGCACGGAAGCAGCAGTTAACTTCAAACCAGACCCAGCAAAAGCGCTAACAGACCTTGCGGGTCACTGACCATGGGATCATGACCGGTGTGCATCTCCAACACTTGTGCGCCCGGCAGCCAAGCTCCATCCCAGAATTTAGGGTCCACCATGCGCAGGCGGCTGACATCGATGGTGCCCAAAGGCGGCGAGGTGCAGTTGATGAAGGTGCGCGGTACGCTGGCGACGCGCTGCGGATCAAAGTCGAGCACTTGTGTGTAAGGGCCGCCCGGGTGTGGGGTTTGACGTCTTTGTACCCAGGCATGGTCGGCATCGCTCAAGCCAAACACCGAAGGGTCGGGCGCGGGGAAGGCGTGCAAGGGATGGCCTTGCGCAGCAGTGATGCGGGCGTTCCGGGTGGCGCTGGCGTGGGTGCTGCTCCAGCTTTCGCCGGGTTTGGGCAGTACCGCGTCCAGATAGACCAGGTGGCGCAAGCGCTCGGGTCTGCGGTCGGCCACGGCGGTACCCAGCATGCCTGCATACGAATGAACCACCAGAACCACCTCGTCCATTTCTTCGGCGTCCATGGCGGCCATCACGTCCGTGATGTGCGTTTCCAGATCGATGCTGGGGTGGAGCAGATGGGCGCGTTCACCCACCCCGGTCAAGGTGACGGCATGGGTGCGGTGCCCGGCACCCATCAAGCCTGGCAGGACCCGCTGCCAACACCATGCGCCGTGCCAAGCCCCGTGAACCAGCAAGAAGTTGGCCATCAAATCACCCCTTTGTCACGCAGAAGGCCCAGTTTTTCAGCATTCCAGCCGAGTACTTCGGACAAAACTTCGGCAGTGTGCTGGCCCAGCATGGGGGGCGGCAAGTCCTGGCGAACAGGGGTGCGACTCATCTTGATAGGGCTGGCCACCAGTTTCAGGTCAGGTTTGATGGGGTGTTGCCAATCCTGCACCATGCCGCGGGCCTGGATTTGTGGGTCCACAAAGACCTCGCTCAGGGTGTTGATCGCCCCACAAGGCACCTTGGCGGCTTCGAGGGCTGCCAGCCAGTCGGCCTTGGTGCGGGTTTTCAGGATGCCCTCCAGCAGGGGCACCAGCGTGTCACGGTGGCGAACCCGGTCGGCGTTCAGCGCGTAGCGTGCGTCTTGCACCAGTTCGGGGCAGCCCGCCACGGTGCAGAACTTGGCAAACTGCCCATCGTTGCCTACTGCCAAAATCAGGTGGTCGCGGCTGCCGGGCGCTGAGCCGGTCGGGGCCATGACTTCGAACACTTGGTAGGGCACGATGTTTTGGTGCGCGTTGCCAGCGCGACCCGGCACTTTGCCACTGACGAGGTAGTTGGATCCCAAATTGGCCAGCATGGCCACCTGGGTGTCGAGCAAGGCCATGTCCACTTGCTGGCCTTGGCCGGTGCGTTCGACATGGCGCAGTGCCGCCAAGATGGCTACGGTGGCGTACATGCCGGTGAACAGGTCGGCGACAGCCACGCCCACTTTTTGCGGGCCTCCGCCCAAGTCGTCCCGTTCGCCGGTCACGCTCATCAGGCCGCCGATGCCCTGCACAGCGTAGTCGTAACCAGCCCGCTCGCGGTAAGGGCCGGTCTGGCCAAAGCCGGTTACGCTGCAATACACCAGTTTGGGGCTCAAGGCGCTCAGGCTGGCGTAGTCCAAGCCGTAACGGGCCATGTCGCCGACCTTGAAATTTTCAACAAAGACGTCGCAATGCTTGACCAATTCCCGGATCAGGGCTTGACCCTCTGCTTGGGCGATGTCGCAGGTCACCGACCGCTTGTTGCGGTTGGCCCCCAAGTAATAGGCGGCCTCGGCGGTGTCTTGGCCCTGGGCATTTTTCAAAAAGGGTGGCCCCCAGGTGCGGGTGTCGTCGCCAGTGCCGGGGCGCTCGATCTTGATGACATCGGCCCCCAGGTCGGCCAAAGTCTGGGTACACCAAGGGCCCGCCAGAACGCGGGAGAGGTCGAGAACGCGGATGCCGTCAAGTGAATTCATGGGACACATTGTCGCCAAAACCCAATGCGGCTGCTGATCAGGATAATCACCCCATGCGAATTCATTCCTCGGCCCTGATGGCCTGCCTCTTAGGGGCCCTGACTTTGAGCGCTTGCAGCCCTGAACAAAACTGGCGGGACGTGACTTTTGAGGGCAGTGCGCTCAAAGTTCAATTGCCCTGCAAACCTGACCGAACCACCCGCAGCGTGCCCTTGGGCGGCTTGCCTGTCGACTTGCAAGTCGTGGGCTGCGAAAGCGGCACTGCCATGGTGGCGGTGATGAGCGCTGCCTTGCCTGCCGGGTCCGACGCCAGCGCGGTGATGGCCGCCTGGCAAAAAGTCACCCTGGACAATGCCCGCGTGACACAACCCTTGGCGGCCGGGCGGCAGCAGGCTTGGCATCGCCCTGGCCAGTTGCCCTTGGCGACTTCTTTGCGGGTACAAGCCCCGGGCCTGCGCGCCAATGGCGAGCCGGTGAACATGGACGCTGTGTGGGGAGCGGTGGCTGAAGGAGAGCGGGTGAGGCTGGTCCATGCCGTTATTTATGACCGCAAAATCGCTGTGGAATTGTCCATGACCTTGTTTGAAAGTATCCAACCATGAGCGTCACCATCGTGAGCAGCAACACATTGACGCATCCCGACCACTTGCCGCGCCGCATGGCGGTGGTGGTGTTTCTGGCCTTTGCGCTGGCCTATTTTTTCTCTGCCCTGGTTCGGGCCATCACCGCCACCCTGTCGCCCACCTTGACCAGCGAATTCAGCCTGAGTGCGCAAGACCTCGGCCTGCTGGCAGGAGGGTACTTTTTGGGCTTTTCGCTCACCCAACTGCCTTTAGGGCGCTGGCTGGACCAGCACGGACCCAAAAAAGTCATCCTGGCTTTTTTGAGCTTTGCGGTGCTGGGTTGCCTGGCTTTCTCGTGGGCCGACAGTTTTCATGGCTTGCTGGCTGCGCGCGTGTTGTGTGGCATGGGCGTGAGTGCTTGTTTGATGGCCCCACTCACAGGTTACCGGCGGTGGTTTGACGCCAGCACCCAGTTGCGCACCAACTCGTGGATGCTGATGACGGGGTCTTTGGGCATGCTGGCGGCCACCTTGCCTGTGCAGTGGCTCATGCCCATCTGGGGCTGGCGCGCCCTGTTTGTGATGCTGGGCGTGATGATCGCCATCGCCATGTTGTTGATCGCCTTGTTGGTGCCGGTATGGCAAAAGTCCACGCCCACGGTAGCCACATTGCAAACGCCACTCGACGACGACGGCAGTTACCGCGAAATCTGGCGCAGCGCTTATTTTTGGCGCATGACACCGATTGGCTTCTTTACCTACGGCGGCATGGTGGCCATTCAGACCCTGTGGGCGGGCCCTTGGATGACGCAGGTGGCGGGTTGGACGGCGTCTGAGGCGGCATCGGGCTTGTTCCTGATTAACCTGGCTATGCTGGTGACCTTTTGGTTGTGGGGCCTCATCACGCCGGGACTGGCACGCCGGGGCATCCCGGTCGAGCGCCTGATCGCCTGGGGATTGCCATTGAGTTTTGGGGTCATCGCGGCCCTGGTTGGGATTGGCCCTGCCATAGGCGACGCCGCGGCCGTGGGCGTGGCGCTGTTTTGCGTCAGCAGCACCTTCGTGTCGCTGGCCCAGCCGGCAGTTGGCATGGCTTTTCCATCGCACTTGGCGGGGCGCGCTTTGTCGGCTTACAACCTGGTGATTTTTGCGGGCATTTTTGTGGTGCAGTGGGGCATAGGCTTGCTGGTCGATGCCGGGCGCGGCCTGGGCCTGGCCAATGCCCAGGCCTACCAGGTGGCACTGGCCTGTTTCGGCGTTGCATCGGTGGCTTCTTGGGCGTTCTTCGTGCTGAAAACCCCGCGCAGAGTCGATAATCGGACCCCACCATGATCGGCATCCTCATCATCGCCCATGCTCCGCTGGCCACCGCCTTGCGCGAGTGCGCCCTGCACGTCTTTCCCGATTGCGCCAATGGCGTGCTGGCGCTGGACGTGTTGCCCAACGACACACCCGAAGACAGCCTGACCCGCGCGCGCGAGGCCATGGCCGCGCTGGAAACGCCAGATGTGTTGCTGCTCAGTGACGTGTTTGGTGCCACGCCCTGCAATGTGGCCCAGCAGCTGGGCGATGGGCTGCACACGCGTCTGGTAGCCGGGGCCAATTTGCCCATGCTGCTGCGCAGCGTGTGCTATCGACACGAAAGCCTGGATGCGCTGGCCGCACGCGCCCACGCAGGCGGCACCCAGGGCGTGATGCCCGTGGGCAGCACCGCACCCCAAAACCAAACCGGACAGAGACATGCCCCAAGCCAACGTGACCATCAGCAATAAACTGGGCTTGCATGCCCGCGCATCGGCCAAGTTGACCAAACTGGCGGGCAGCTTTCCTTGCGATGTCTGGATGAGCAAGGGTGAGCGGCGCATTAATGGCAAAAGCATCATGGGCGTGATGATGTTGGCCGCCGGTCTGGGCAGTGAGGTGATGGTTGAGACCCTGGGCGAGCGAGAAGAAGAAGCCTTGACGGCGCTGTTGGCCCTGATCGACGACAAGTTTGGCGAAGGCGAATAAGCCATGACCTTCAGCATCCATGGCCTGGCAGTGGCGCGCGGCATCGCCATCGGGCGTGCCGTTTTGGTGGCCTCCAGCCGGGCCGATGTGGCCCACTACTTTGTGAAGCCCGACCAGGTCAACGCCGAAATCCAACGTTTGCGCGTGGCCCGCGATGCGGTGGTTGACGAGCTGCAGCGCCTCCAAAAAGACATGCCCAAGGACGCGCCGCACGAGCTAGATGCCCTGCTGGATGTGCACTTGATGCTGCTGCAAGACGAAGAGCTGACCTCTGGCGTGGTGCAATGGATCAAAACCCGCCTGTACAACGCCGAGTGGGCACTGACCAGTCAGCTCGACATCATCGTGCGTCAGTTCGAGGAAATGGAAGACCCTTACCTGCGCGAACGCAAGGCCGACATGGAGCAAGTGGGCGAGCGGGTGCTGCACTGCCTCAAGGGCACAGGGCCCATGGTGGCGCAAACCAAGCGACCCCAGCGGCCCCAGCAAGAGCTGCAACTGGGCGACACCGATGTGCCCCTGGTGCTCGTGGCGCACGACCTGTCGCCCGCCGATATGCTCCAGTTCAAACAAAGCGTTTTCACTGGCTTTGTGACCGATGTCGGCGGCAAGACCTCGCACACGGCCATCGTGGCGCGCAGCCTGGATATTCCGGCGGTGGTGGGTGCACGCACCGCCAGCCAGTTGGTCAAACAAGACGATTGGGTGATCATCGACGGTGATGCGGGCGTGGTCATCGTGGACCCTTCACCCATCATCTTGGCCGATTACGGTTTCAAGCAGCGGCAGGGCGATCTGGAGCGTGAGCGCCTGGCGCGCTTGCGCCATACCCCGTCCGTCACGCTCGATGGTCAAAAAATCGAGCTGTTGGCCAACATCGAAATGCCTGAAGACACCGTGGCTGCAATCACGGCGGGCGCGGTTGGTGTGGGGCTGTTCCGCAGTGAATTTTTATTCATGGGCCGCCAGGGCCATTTGCCTAACGAAGAGGCGCAATACCAAGCCTACCGCCGTGCGGTGGAAGGCATGAATGGCTTGCCAGTGACCATCCGCACGGTGGACGTGGGGGCCGACAAACCGCTGGACGACACCCGTCATGAAGCTTCTCACCTGAACCCTGCGCTGGGCTTGCGCGCCATTCGTTGGTGCTTGGCCGACCCGGCCATGTTCTTGACCCAATTGCGTGCTATTTTGCGTGCTGCAGCGCATGGTCAAGTCAACTTGCTCGTCCCCATGTTGGCGCATGGCAGCGAGATCCGTCAAACGCTGGCCCTGATCGCGCAAGCCCGCCACGAACTGGACCGCCGCGGCGAAGCCCATGGTCCGGTGCGATTGGGCGCGATGATCGAAATCCCGGCGGCGGCTTTGTCTTTGCGCTTGTTTCTCAAACACTTTGACTTTTTGTCCATCGGCACCAATGACCTCATTCAGTACACCTTGGCCATTGACCGCGCTGACGAGTCTGTTGCGCATTTGTACGATCCCATGCATCCGGCCGTGTTGCACCTGATCGCTGACACCATTGCCGAAAGCCATCGGCAGGGCAAAAGCGTTTCAGTGTGCGGTGAGATGGCGGGCGATGTGGCCATGACCCGGTTGTTGCTGGGCTTGGGCTTGCGCAGCTTCTCCATGCATCCTTCGCAAATTCTGTCGGTCAAGCAACAGGTGTTGCGCTCGGATTGCGCCAAGCTGGCGCTATGGGCTGAGCAGGTTTTGGACAGCGATGACCCGGCGAGTTACATGGCCCGCTGAAAACAGCGGGCACAGGCGTGACTCAAACACATTGAGGCGTGCCTGAACTCAAGCCTTGTTGAGTTTGTCCTGGGTGCGGGTGTCGAAATCGCTGGCGTCGTGGCGTTCGTGCAGTTGTGACTCTGGGGTGCCCATCACGCGGTTCACCATGCGCCCACGTTGTACGGCTGGGCGTTGCGCGAGCTCATTGGCCCAGCGCTGAACATGGGTGTATTCCTGCACCTGCAAGAACTCACCCGCGCCGTAAAGCAGACCTTTGGCCAGGGCGCCGTACCAGGGCCAGATGGCGATGTCGGCGATGGTGTAGTCGTCGCCCGCGATGAAACGGTGCTCGGCCAGGCGGCGGTCGAGCACATCCATCTCGCGTTTGACCTCCATGGCAAAGCGGTCTATGGCGTATTCGATCTTGACCGGCGCATAGGCGTAAAAATGGCCAAAACCACCGCCCAAATAAGGCGCGCTGCCCATTTGCCAAAACAGCCATGACATGCACTCGGCGCGTTTAGCCGGATCGGTGGGCACCAAGACGCCGAACTTTTCGGCCAAGTACAGCAAAATGGCCCCTGACTCGAACACCCGCACGGATTGCTCACCGCTGCAGTCCAACAGCGCAGGAATTTTGGAGTTGGGGTTCACGCTCACAAATCCGCTGCTGAACTGTTGGCCCTCTTGAATGCGGATCAGCCAAGCGTCGTATTCAGCACCTGCGTGCCCCAGGCCCAGCAACTCTTCGAGCATGACCGTCACCTTCACGCCGTTGGGCGTGCCCAGCGAGTACAACTGAAGCGGGTGTTTGCCGCGCGGCAGGTCTTGTTCGTGCGTCGCACCAGAGATAGGGCGGTTGATATTGGCAAAGCGCCCGCCGTTGGCTTTGTTCCAAGTCCACACGGAGGGAGGGGTGTAAGTGCTGGCGTCGGTCATGGTGTTGAAGGTCCAAGTGCGGTTGATCAAAAAATGGGGCTTCAGGCCTTCTCGGCCAAGCTCATTTGCGCCGAGTGGGCTTGTTGGTCTGCGTGGTAACTGCTGCGCACCATCGCACCCACAGCCGCGTGCGAAAAGCCCATTTCGTAGGCCTTGGTTTCGAACATTTTGAAGGTGTCGGGGTGCACATAGCGGCGCACTGGCAGGTGGCTGTTGCTGGGGGCCAGGTATTGGCCAATGGTCAGCATTTCGATGTTGTGCGCGCGCATGTCGCGCATGACGTCCAGAATTTCTTCGTCGGTCTCGCCCAGGCCGACCATCAGGCCGCTTTTGGTAGGCACATTTGGAAACAACGCCTTGAATTTTTTCAGCAGGTTCAGCGAGAACTGGTAGTCCGAGCCGGGGCGTGCCTCTTTGTACAGGCGCGGCACGGTTTCCATGTTGTGGTTCATCACGTCAGGCGGCGCGGCTTTCAAAATCTCTAGGGCGCGGTCGTCGCGCCCCCGGAAGTCGGGCACCAGCACCTCGATTTGGGTTTGTGGTGACAACTCGCGGGTCTTGCGGATGCATTCCACAAAGTGGCCCGCACCGCCGTCGCGCAGGTCATCGCGGTCCACGCTGGTGATCACCACGTATTTCAGTTTGAGCTGCGCAATGGTCTTGGCCAGGTTGTCGGGCTCGTTCACGTCCAGCGGATCGGGTCGGCCATGGCCCACATCGCAAAAAGGGCAGCGGCGTGTGCACTTGTCGCCCATGATCATGAAGGTGGCCGTGCCCTTGCCAAAGCATTCGCCGATGTTGGGGCAGCTGGCTTCTTCGCATACGGTGACCAGTTTGTTGGCGCGCAGCACGTCCTTGATTTCGTAAAAGCGGGTGGTGGGCGAGCCCGCTTTGACGCGGATCCATTCGGGCTTTTTCAGCACTTCGGCCTGTTCCACTTTGACCGGAATGCGCGAGAGTTTGGCCGCCGCTTTTTGCTTGGCCATGGGGTCGTAGTTTTCAAGGGTTTGGACTTCGCGGACCACGGGGCGTTCGGTGGGGGTGTTGCTCATGGCTTTCTTTCGGTCGCCGCTAGGCGGCGGGTCAGGTGCGTCAGTTCGGTGCGATGTTTCACAGTCGGGCGGTGAGTTGGCTCGCCAGCACCCGGGCGACTTCTTCCCAGGTGGTCTGTACCCCGATTGTAAAAAGGTCCAAGGTTTTTAACCCGGCGTAACCACAGGGGTTGATACGTTCAAAGGGTTGAAGGTCCATGGCCACGTTCAGGGCCGCACCGTGGTAGGTGCAATGTCGGCTGACCTTGATGCCCAGTGCGCAGATCTTGCCCAAGCCTTTGAACGGGTCGTTGGCGGGGGTCGGGCCCACCAGCGCCGCGTGGCTGAAGGGATCGTCCAGACGCACATAAATACCCGGCGCACCTGCCACTCGGTGGCCCGTCACGCCGAAGTGCGCCAGGGTTCGGATCACAGATTCTTCGAGCTTGAAAACGTATTCCTTGACGTAGTAACCGGCGCGCTGCAGATTGACCAAGGGATAGGCCATGACCTGGCCGGGGCCATGAAAAGTGATTTGCCCGCCCCGATTGGTCTGCACCACCGGAATGTCGCCAGACATCAACAGGTGTGAGGCCTGTCCCGCCAGCCCCTGCGTGAACACCGGGGGGTGCTCGCAAATCCAGAGTTCGTTGGGCGTGTCGGCGCTGCGCTCTGCGGTGAAGGCCTGCATGGCCTCGTAGGTGGGCAAGTAGTCCACCCGCCCGAGCAGTCGGATGTCCATGTTCAGAGGACGATTTTGACCATCGGGTGCGAGGTCAGTGCGCGGTAGAGGTCGTCGAGTTGTTCGCGGCTGGTGGCCGTGATGTTGAGCGTCACGCCCAAATAGTTGCCGCCCTTGCTGGGGCGCAATTCAATGGATCGGGCGTCAAAGCCAGGGTCAAACTGCAGGGCGACTTGGCACATGGCTTCGGCAAAGCCGTCCACCATCGCACCCATGACCTTGATCGGAAAGACCGATGGGTACTCGATCAGGGTGTCTTTGCGCGGGTCTTTGCCGTTGGGCGGGGTGGTGGAGGCGCTCATGGAAAATGTCGTTCGGTTCGCCAGATTAACGCCACACCAGCACGGCCAAAACCGCCAACCAGCCCAAGGCGAAATTGGTCAGCACCATGGGGTGAATTTGCCCCAAAGCCTTGCCAGCCGCAGGCCAGTCGGACACCGACACGGCAGCTTTCAGGCGCCGAAACGGGGCAAACCAAATGTGCGCAAAGATCAGGCACATCAAGACACCCAGCCCCGACATGGCGTGCCAACCTCGGGGGGCAAGTTTCATGTCGGTCATGGACAGCATCCAGAAGCCCGACGCCAAAATCAGAGCGACCGACACCCAGACCATGTTGAAAAAGCGCGACAAAACGCCCGCCATCAAAGTCAAGCGTTCAGGCGGTGCCATCTGGGCAATGACCACAGGGCGCAGCGCCAATATGACCAAAGCCATGCCACCCATCCAAACGATAGCGGCGGCAAGGTGGAAAAATTTAAGCCATTCGTACATGAAAACCGCCTGATTTCGCGTGGATAAAAGAAATTCTCAGCCAACGCGATACGCCATTGTGTCCTCAGGGACTGAGCTTGGCTTTTGAAAGGTGAAAAAATTGATGTAAAAAATCGAGCACGCAAGGGTTTCTAGTTATAATTTTATGCTTTGTGGTCGTCAACTGATCTGTAACCTGATTGTAATTTGAGATGGTCAAAATTGCATCATCGCAAAACAATCCGCAAGTTAAAGACGGTGCTGCCGAAGTCTCGGATGATGAATTCAAGACTTTGTCAGCCGAAGAGGCGGCGGCTTGGCGGTTAAGCCATCCTCAAACCTCACCATGGCATGTCTTGTTCCTGCAAATAGGGATAGGCGCTTTGATGGTGATGTTGACCGGATTGTTCAGCCGAGAATTCCATTTGGCCGCATCTGTGGCTTGGGGTTGCGCATCGGCTGTGATCCCTGCTGTGGTTTTCATCAGGGCTTTGAGCAGGCAAATGCGACAAATTCAACCTAAAGTTGTCTTGGCGGGTTTGTTCTTTTGGGAGTTGGTCAAGATCATCTTGACCGTGGCGTTGCTCTTGGTGGCGCCAAAAGTGATTTCGAATTTAAGCTGGCTCGCCCTGGTGGCTGGCTTTGTGGTGACGATCAAGGTGTATTGGCTGGCCATGGCGCTGGGCTATATGCAACGGAAATCGAAGCCGACTATTTTTTGAACTGATTGGTGATTTATGGCTGCTGAAAACGCTGGCGCGCACGCCCCAACGGCTGGAGAGTACATCCAGCATCACTTGCAGCACTTGCAAATGAACTTTTCATTTGAAGGTGTTAAGCAAACAAGCATTGTGGATTTCAGTTTGTTCAACCTCGACTCGGTTGTTCTGTCGGTGTTTTTGGGTGTGGTAGGTTGCTTTCTTTTGTGGTCGGCTGCCCGCAAAGCCACATCGGGTGTGCCGGGGCGCTTCCAGGCGGCTGTTGAGTTGCTGTCCGAAATGGTCGAAAACCAAGCCAAAGGGGTTATTCGCAACGCCAACAGCCGCAAGCTGATTTCACCGCTGGCTCTGACGGTTTTTGTTTGGATTTTTCTGATGAATGCCATGGACATGCTGCCGGTGGACTTGCTCCCAGGCGCATGGCATGCAGTGGGTCCTGCATTGGGTTTCAAAGATTACATGCGTGTGGTCCCAACCGCTGATTTGTCAACAACTTTGGGTTTGTCATGCTCTGTGTTGTTGATTTGTTTGTTTTACAACATCAAAATCAAGGGCCTCGGCGGCTGGGTGCATGAGCTCATTTCGGCGCCTTTTGGTGACCATTGGTCGCTGTACCCTATCAATTTCTTGATGCAGATGATCGAATATCTGGCCAAGACGGTCTCGCATGGCATGCGGCTGTTTGGCAACATGTTTGCAGGTGAGTTGGTGTTCATGCTGATTGCCCTCATGGGCGGCGGCTGGGCATTGTCAGCAACCGGTGTGGGCTTGGCCATTGGCCACATTATCGGTGGCACGGTGTGGACTTTGTTCCACATTTTGGTGATCACTTTGCAAGCTTTCATCTTTATGATGTTGACGCTGGTCTACACAGGCCAAGCGCACGACGCGCATTGATGACATTTTTTTCGTTTCTTGTTTCTTTTTTCCTCTCACTTTAGGAGCTTCACATGGAAAACATTCTCGGCCTGGTGGCATTGGCTTGCGGTTTGATCGTTGGTTTGGGCGCTTTGGGTGCCTCCATTGGCATTGGCATGATGGGTGGCAAATTCCTCGAATCCGGTGCACGTCAGCCTGAATTGATGAACGAGTTGCAGACCAAAATGTTTTTGCTGGCTGGTTTGATTGACGCCGCCTTCTTGATCGGTGTGGCCATTGCGTTGTTGTTCGCTTTCGCCAATCCCTTCATTCTGAAGTGATTCACGCACCTCTTCCCCTAGAAGAAGGACCGAACCGTGAACATTAACGCTACTCTGTTCATACAGATGATCGTTTTTGCGATTTTGGTGTGGTTCACGATGAAATTCGTGTGGCCCCCAATCACAAAAGCGCTTGACGAACGGGCACTGAAAATCGCTGACGGTCTCGCTGCCGCAGACAAAGCCAAAGCCGAACTCAGCAACGCCAATGCGCGTGTGGAGTCCGAACTGGCCCAGTCGCGCAATGAGTCCGCATCGCGTTTGGCCGATGCCGAGCGCCGTGCAAATGGCATTGTTGAAGAAGCCAAAGCACGAGCCACCGAAGAAGCCAACAAGATCATCATTGCTGCAAAAGCCGAGGCTGAGCAGCAAGCTGTCAAAGTGCGCGAGAGTCTGCGAGAGCAGGTCGCAGCTTTGGCGGTCAAGGGTGCCGAGCAGATTCTCCGCAAGGAAGTCAACGCTGGTGTCCACGCTGATCTGCTGAGCCGCCTCAAGACCGAGCTGTAAGAAGCTCCAGCCAGAGAAGACCATGGCAGAACTTGCTACCATCGCTCGCCCTTATGCCGATGCGCTTTTCAAAGCGCAGGCATCCGATCTTGCTGGCACGGCCGCTTGGCTGGACGAACTTGCGGCCATTGCCGAGAACGCGCAACTGCAACAGTTTGTCGACAGCCCCAAAGTGTCCGATGCGCAGGCATTCGATCTGATCTCTGGCTTGCTGCGCACTGCACTGCCCGAGGCTGGCAAGAATTTCCTGCAACTGGTGATCGAAAATAGCCGTCTCAGTGCGCTGCCTGTCGTTGCACAGCAGTACAGGGCCCTTGTGAATGCGCAAAGTGGCACCGCTGACGCGGTGGTCTACAGCCCATTCCCCATTGACGCATCGGCCTTGGCCGACTTGTCGTCCACGCTCGAGAAACGCTTTGCGCGCAAGCTCAATGTGTCTGTCGAGCTCGATGCCACCTTGATTGGCGGCATCTGTGTGGTGGTGGGCGACGAGGTGCTCGATACCTCTGTCAAGGCCCAACTGGAACAAATGAAATCGGCCCTCACCGCTTGATGCGGATTGAGACCGGACATATTTAAAGAAAGAAGGAAAGAGTCATGCAACTCAATTCCGCAGAAATTTCTGAACTGATCAAGAGCCGCATTGAAGGGCTGTCCGCCAGCGCCGATATCCGCAACCAGGGCACCGTGGTGTCTGTGACCGACGGTATCGTTCGCGTCCACGGCTTGTCTGATGTGATGCAGGGCGAAATGCTTGAATTCCCATCTACAGCCGATGGCATCGCCACATTCGGCCTGGCCCTGAACCTCGAGCGTGACTCAGTCGGCGCCGTGATTTTGGGCGAGTACGAGCACATCTCCGAAGGCGACACAGTCAAGTGCACTGGCCGCATTCTGGAAGTGCCCGTCGGCCCCGAATTGATTGGCCGTGTGGTGAACGCTCTGGGTCAGCCGATTGACGGCAAAGGCCCGATCAACGCCAAGATGACCGATGTGATCGAAAAAGTCGCCCCTGGCGTGATCGCACGTAAATCGGTGGACCAGCCCATGCAAACCGGCCTGAAGTCGATCGACTCCATGGTGCCCGTGGGACGTGGCCAGCGCGAACTGATCATTGGCGACCGCCAGACCGGCAAAACTGCCGTCGCGATCGACGCCATCATCAACCAAAAAGGTCAGAACATGACCTGCGTTTATGTCGCGATTGGCCAAAAAGCCTCGTCGATCAAGAACGTGGTTCGTGCTTTGGAGCAAGCTGGCGCCATGGAATACACCATTGTGGTGGCTGCTTCCGCCTCCGAATCCGCTGCGATGCAGTACGTGTCCGCCTACTCCGGCTGCACGATGGGTGAATACTTCCGTGACCGCGGCGAAGACGCCTTGATCGTTTATGACGACCTGTCCAAGCAAGCCGTGGCTTACCGTCAAGTGTCGCTGCTGCTGCGCCGCCCACCAGGCCGCGAAGCCTACCCTGGCGATGTGTTCTATCTCCACAGCCGTCTGCTCGAACGCGCAGCCCGCGTGAACTCCGACTACGTCGAAGCCTTCACCAAAGGCGCTGTGACAGGCAAAACAGGTTCTTTGACGGCTCTGCCCATCATCGAAACCCAAGCCGGTGACGTGTCTGCATTCGTGCCCACCAACGTGATTTCGATCACCGACGGTCAGATTTTCTTGGAAACCAGTTTGTTCAACGCCGGCATCCGACCTGCGATCAACGCCGGTATCTCGGTCTCGCGCGTGGGCAGCTCGGCTCAGACCAAAGTCATCAAAGGTCAGTCCGGCGGTATCCGTACCGACTTGGCCCAATACCGTGAATTGGCTGCGTTTGCGCAGTTCGCGTCCGATTTGGACGAGTCCACACGCAAGCAGCTGGACCGCGGTGCCCGCGTGACGGAATTGCTCAAGCAAGCCCAGTACAGCCCGCTGTCCATCAGCCTGATGGGTGCCAGCTTGTTTGCGGTGAACAAAGGCTTCATGGACGACATCGACGTCAAGAAGGTCTTGGCTTTCGAGCACGGCTTGCACGCTTACTTGAAAGATTCGTGCGCTGCTTTGTTGGCCAAGATTGAAAGCAGCAAAGCGTTGGACAAAGAGGCAGAAGCCGAATTGCACACCGCCGTGGCCGCTTTCAAGAAAAGCTTTGCTTAATTTCCACCTGATCAAAAGGAGCCTCTGATGGCATCGGGCAAGGAACTACGCACCAAGATCAAATCGGTGGAAAACACCAAGAAGATCACCAAGGCCATGGAGATGATTTCCGTCTCCAAAATGCGCAAAGCGCAGGAGCGTATGCGCACGGCCCGGCCTTACAGCGAGAAGATTCGCACCATTGCGAGCCATCTTGGTCAGGCCAACCCTGAGTATGTGCACCCCTTCATGAAGCGCAACGACGGCAAGTCGGTGGGCTTTATTGTGGTCACCACGGACAAGGGTTTGTGTGGTGGCTTGAACACCAACCTGTTGCGTGCCGTGACGGTTCAATTGCGTGAAACACAAACACAGGGCAAAACCCCTGTGGCGGTGGCCATCGGTGGCAAGGGTCTCGGTTTTTTGAACCGTGTCAATGCCAAGGTGGTGTCTCATGTGACGCAACTGGGCGACAAACCGCACTTGGACAAGTTGATCGGCCCTGTCAAGGTCATGCTCGATGCGTACGCTGCTGGCGAAGTGAGTGCGGTTTACCTGTGCTACAACAAGTTTGTCAGCACCATGGCGCAAGTGCCTACCATCGACATGCTGCTGCCCCTGTCTGCCGCCGATATGAAGGCAGAAACCAAAGCAGCGGGTCACACACACGCTTGGGATTACATCTACGAACCCGATCCCCAATCGGTCATTGACGATTTGTTGATCCGCTATGCAGAGGCTCTGGCTTACCAAGCTGTGGCCGAAAACATGGCCTCAGAACACGCAGCACGGATGGTGGCCATGAAGGCCGCCACAGACAACGCTGGCAATGTGATTGGCGAACTCAAACTCGTCTACAACAAGACACGTCAAGCCGCCATTACCAAAGAACTGTCGGAAATCGTCTCTGGCGCAGCCGCGATCAGCGGTTGATTCCCAGTTCAGCAAATTCAAATTATTTGGAGCGAAAAATGCAAGCCCAAGGAAAAATTGTCCAGTGTATTGGTGCCGTGGTCGACGTGGAATTCCCACGCAACCAGATGCCCAAAATTTATGACGCGCTCAAAATGGACGGCTCTGCGCTGACCCTTGAAGTGCAGCAGCAACTCGGCGACGGCATCGTGCGCACCATTGCGCTCGGCTCATCCGACGGTTTGCGTCGCGGTTTGATCGTGTCCAACACCGGCAACCCCATCACCGTCCCCGTGGGCAAAGCCACACTGGGCCGCATCATGGACGTGCTCGGCTCACCCATCGACGAGCGTGGTCCCGTCAGCCAAGAACTGACTGCATCGATTCACCGCAAAGCGCCTGCTTACGATGAACTGAGCCCTTCACAAGAGCTGCTGGAAACCGGCATCAAGGTGATTGACTTGGTTTGCCCGTTCGCTAAAGGCGGTAAGGTTGGCTTGTTCGGTGGTGCCGGTGTGGGCAAGACCGTGAACATGATGGAACTGATCAACAACATCGCCAAAGCGCACAGCGGCTTGTCCGTGTTCGCAGGTGTGGGTGAGCGTACCCGTGAAGGCAACGACTTCTACCACGAGATGGCCGACTCCGGCGTTGTGAACCTCGAGAACCTGCCCGAGTCCAAAGTGGCCATGGTGTACGGTCAGATGAACGAGCCACCAGGCAACCGTCTGCGCGTTGCTCTGACAGGTCTGACCATCGCTGAATCTTTCCGCGACGAAGGCAAAGACGTTTTGTTCTTCGTGGACAACATCTACCGTTACACCTTGGCCGGTACCGAAGTGTCCGCATTGTTGGGTCGTATGCCTTCTGCTGTGGGTTACCAGCCTACCTTGGCCGAAGAAATGGGTCGCTTGCAAGAGCGCATCACATCGACCAAAGTCGGCTCGATCACCTCCATTCAGGCCGTTTACGTGCCAGCGGATGATTTGACTGACCCATCGCCTGCCACTACTTTCGCGCACTTGGACTCCACTGTTGTGTTGTCTCGTGACATCGCATCGTTGGGTATTTACCCAGCGGTCGACCCATTGGACTCCACCAGCCGTCAGCTGGACCCGTTGGTTGTGGGCCAAGACCACTATGAAACAGCCCGTGCTGTGCAAGGCACCTTGCAGCGTTACCGCGAACTGCGCGACATCATCGCCATCATGGGCATGGACGACTTGGCACCCGAAGACAAGTTGGCCGTGGCCCGTGCCCGCAAGATTCAGCGTTTTCTGTCGCAGCCTTTCCACGTGGCTGAAGTGTTTACCGGCTCCCCCGGCAAGTACGTCACATTGGCCGAAACCATCCGTGGTTTCAAGATGATCGTGGCTGGCGAGTGCGATCACCTACCAGAACAAGCTTTCTACATGGTCGGCACCATCGACGAAGCATTCGAAAAGGCCAAAAAGGCAGCTTAAAGCAGTGCCGCGGGGTGGCCAATCAGTGCCTCCCTGCAGCCCGCTTGAATGCACCTTTTTAAGGAGAAAACATGAACACCATCCACGTTGATGTGGTCAGTGCCGAAGAGTCCATCTGGTCGGGTGAAGCCCGATTTGTGGCCTTGCCCGGTGAGTCTGGCGAACTGGGCATTTATCCACGCCACACGCCACTGATCACCCGCATCAAAGCCGGGTCGGTTCGCATCGAGAAGGCCGACGGCGGCGAAGAATTCGTTTTCGTTGCCGGTGGCATTTTGGAAGTGCAACCTGACTGTGTGACCGTGATGTCGGACACCGCGATTCGCGGCAAAGACCTCGACGAAGAAAAAGCCAATGCGGCCAAACAATTGGCCGAAGAAGCTCTGCGCAACGCCAACAGCGAAATCGACTTGGCCGTAGCCCAGTCTGAATTGGCGGTGCTGGCAGCCCAGTTGTCAGCCCTGCGTAAATACCGTAAAAAGTAATCAGCATTTGTTCATGCCAGTCTGAGCTTGGCATCCAGAAAATGACCAAAACCCGGCACAGTCCCTTGTGACCGGGTTTTTTATTGGACAGGTAAACAGTGCAAAATGTCGCGATGAATTGCTGGACCAGAACAAGCCCATGAAACGCGCAAAACTCCAAGCGGCAGTGGTCGGTGGCACGCCTGATGACATTGAACAGGCCTTTTACGAAGCCCTGCACAAAGCCGACATCGAAAAACTCATGTCATGCTGGGCGGAAGAGGACGACATTGTCTGCGTGCATCCAGGAGGAGGACGCATGATCGGGGCGGGGGCGATACGCGCCACATTCGAGGCCATGTTCAACAATGGCAGTGTTCAGGCATTTCCCGAACGGGTTTACAAGGTGGAATCATTGGCCAGTTCAGTGCACCACTTGGTAGAAAGGGTGGAGGTCATCACACCGCAAGGGGCA
>Ga0247844_1003297_pt1 | contig 24034 bp, 18 predicted proteins | sample LaCtaG_FD_192421 | JGI IMG/M metagenome (GOLD analysis project Ga0247844, IMG submission 192421) | Freshwater microbial communities from meromictic Lake La Cruz, Castile-La Mancha, Spain - LaCruzMarch201714.5m_1 | ecosystem: Environmental > Aquatic > Freshwater > Lake | place: Spain: Castile-La... | reverse complement strand
AATAAATCGACCCTATTTTTTAAAAATAATGGCCATTTTGACGGTTAAATAGTCGAAATAATCAAAAATAATGAGCGATATAATTTTTTCAGGCGCATGGCCAAAAATGGCAAAAAAGACGAAAAACGGCTAAAAAACCTCCAATAACGGATTATTTTAACAATATTTATTCGGTTTTAGCCTAAAATCGACGAATTGTGCTATTGCTAAAGGGGGATGCCCTTTAGGTAGTTACTTCATTACCAAATTGAGAGATCTTGAGGCCTTCTTACTTCCAATGGGGAGCTTCTAAAGAAAAAAAGAGCGCTAATTTGACACTCTTTTGGGGAAATGCATTATCGAAACCCTTTCCAATTTTATAATCAAATGCTTAATCAATCTGGGAGATCAATTTTTGTGGGTGAGCTAATTGAGATCGGATATAACCCAAAGTTTTGAACTTTTACTTTTTGGTAATTATTTCAATAACCCCATTCTTTCCTTTTTCACCATATTTTGAAATAGCATTTCCATTCAAAACATTCATCAAATTGATAGCGTTGGGGTAGAGTCGGGTCATCGGTTTCTTTGCCATTAATTTTGTATCAATAAACAATCAGAATTAAAAACTAGCATAGAATAATCTTATTTTCGAAAAAAAGTATGCTACATTGCAAAGTGGTTGTTTTTGAATCACCAGAGATACCTTTACGGCTTGTTGATGCGCTGATTCCTGCATTAAAGGAACAGGAAATATTGGTTCGTAATGAATATGCCACCCTTTGCAGAAGTGATATTTATACCTATACAGGAATGCGAAAAGAAAAAAATCCCACCATTCTTGGGCATGAAATTATTGGGAGAATCGTATCGTTTGGTAGTAATTTGAAAGAATTCGATCTTCGGGGAAATGCCTTACAAGTTGGCGATCGCATTACCTGGGCTATTTTTGCAAGCAATCCAGAATCAGAATATGCTAAAAGAGGAATGCCACAAAAGGCAGCCGATTTATTTAAATATGGGCATGAACAAATTACCCCCGATAGTAGCTTACATGGGGGCCTTAGCGAGTATACCCTTTTAAGAAAAAATACACCCGTTATAAAAGTTGAGGAAAACATTCCGCTTCCCGTTTCTGCAATCATCAACTGTGCGGTAGCTACTGTTGCAGGGGCAATTAGAACTGCGGGAGATCTTTCTGAAAAAAAAGTATTGATTTGCGGTACCGGCATGCTTGGCATCATAGCCTGTGCCATGGCTAAAACTAAAGGGGCAGCTGAAATTTATGCAATGGATACCAATCCAGAGAGGCTTGAAGTTGCGAAGGAATTTGGAGCAAGCGAAACCTGTTTGATTGAATCTGGACAAAAAAATCTTCAAAAATTGTTTACAGAAAAAACTGGGAAGCAAATTACGATAGATGTATTGATAGACTTTTCAGGTTCTCCGGATGCAATGGAGAACATCATGGATTTACTAGGCATTGGCGGAACTGCAGTTTGGATAGGATCTACCTTCCCACAAAGAAAAACGCAAATTGATGCTGAAAAGGTAGTGAGAAAAATTTTAACCATAAAAGGCCTACATAACTACAATGAAACTGATTTGGATACAGCAGTATCATTTATAGAAGAAAAACATACATCCTTCCCTTTTGAAAAGCTAATTTACGATGGCTTCACTTTAAATACTGTCAACGAAGCATTTACGCATGCTGTAGAAAAAAACAACTTTCGAGTAGGAATAAAGACGGTTGTATCTTAAATGACTAAAGAGCCCTAGCGGAATAACCCAAAAACACATAATAAAATTATTATTCTTTTGTACGAGTTAATTGAAAATGAGTTTTTTATCTAAAAGCGTATGCTCGATTCAAATTCTATTTCCGAAAAATCCTTGCACCGTAATTGGTTACACAAAAATTGTCCGATAACATTTGTGAGCTTCTCAGGTGCTGCCGCTTTTATTACATATTGCAGTATGTACGCTTTTCGTAAACCATTTGCAGCTGCCACTTTTGATGGACTCCATTTTTTGGGGATGGATTATAAGGTACTTCTTATTATTACACAGGCTATAGGATATACTGCATCCAAATTTATTGGAATTAAAGTTGTATCAGAACTTGATCCCAATAAGCGGATACGCATTTTACTCTTGCTAATGGGCATTGCTGGCGTTTCACTTTTGCTTTTTGCAATCATCCCATTCCCGTACAATTTTTTAATTTTAATTGTGAATGGCCTTCCCCTTGGATTGGTTTGGGGAATTGTATTTAGTTTTTTGGAAGGGCGCCGTTTTACAGAAGTATTAGGAGCTATCATGGCAAGCAGTTTTATTTTTGCATCTGGGGTAGTTAAAGCTGCGGGAAGAATGGTTATAGATAATTATGGCGTAAGTGATTTTTGGATGCCAGTTTTAACGGCTGTATTGTTTATACCTATACTTTTTGTTGGTATATATATGTTACAGCAAATTCCTCCCAGAGATTCGGAAGATGAAATGTATCGAACTAAGCGGAAACCGATGGACGCTGCTGAGAGAAAAGCTTTCTTTAGCCTGTTCGCACCGGGAATCATATTGTCTATAATTACATATGTGGGCCTCACTATTTTTCGCGATTTACGCGATAATTTTGCAGTAGAACTATGGGCGGATCTCGGGTTTTCACATACACCTAAATTACTTGCCTTATCTGAAATACCCATTGCGCTTGGTGTATTAACCATAATTGGCTTGATGATATTGATAAAAAACAATCGTATTGCTTTTTATACTAATCAGCTAATAATTTTAACAGGGGGTATTCTCTTACTGACTTTTACTCTTCTTTTTATGCAGCAGAAGGTGAGTGCTTTATGGTGGATGATTATGATTGGATTCTCGATGTACTTACCATATATTTCTTTCCACGTAATGTTTTATGAGCGTTGGATTGCCCTTTTCAGAGTCAAGAGCAACATCGGCTATCTAATGTATATCAGTGACGCATTTGGTTACTTGGGAAGTACTTTGGTTCTTTGTTTTAAAGGGTCGGGGTATAACCAATTACCTTGGGTTATGTTTTTTAGTTATGCAGGAATTGTAATTGGCGTATTAACGGTAATTAATGGAATTTTATCAATATTGTATTTTCGTAAAAAAGAAAAACGATTCGTATCAACAGCTCTAGTAGGTTAGAACAAAGAACAGGAAAAAAATCATTCACACTTTTTTCTGTAAAATCAGGTTGCTGAAATACCCATTACTATAAAAATGGCGCATTGGTCTTGAGTGATTAATAATTCATATTGTAATTCCACTATCTTTTATCTGCATGGAGCTGGTTTAAACAGGCGACCAATAGAAAATTCAGTACCTGATTGATACGAGGAGAAATATGTAGACATTACTTGTGATTTATTTCAGGAGTTCCTGCAGTTCCTTTTTTTCCTGCGGCGTAATATCGCTCCATACCCTGCCCTGCAGGCCCATCTCGATGGAGTAAAAAATATTCAGGTGCGGCCGGATTCCATTGCTCACCAATGCATCTCTAATATGTTTATAATCAGTGTTTAGCAAATCTTCTTTTGTATGGATGCCAATTTTGTGAAGAATGGTAACCATATACGGCCCAAAATTTTTAATTTCGTTTAGCTGGCTCATACTAAAAACAATTGGATATGAATCGTACTGAAATTACAACAATCTTACAGCAAAACCATACCTTGTTCGTTGATTTTATTGCCTCTCTGGAAGAAGATGCTTTACAAACAGCAACCCCAGGTAAATGGAATGCCGCAGAACAGCTGGAGCATGTTTATCTTTGTTTACGCCCCATCGTGCTCGCCTTCCGGTTACCAAACTTTGTTCCAAAATTGCTGTTTGGCAAAGCAAATCGAGAAAGCAAAAGCTATGAGGCATTGGTACAAGCATATCAAAATAAATTACAGCAGGGGGGAAAGGCTCCAGAAGTTTTTATTCCTAAAAGCCCCGCCACATTGCACGCAACACAAAAAAGAATTGAGCAGGTAAAGGGGTTGGTTAAAACACTTATCCATCAAATAGATAAGCACTCAGAATCTGAATTAGATCAGATGATATTACCTCATCCCCTGCTAGGAAAGATAACCCTGCGTGAGATGGGATGTTTTGCAGCGTATCATGTTGCTCACCACCATAAGCAGGCAGAAGCAAATCTGTTATAATGATTTCTTAAAGCAAACACTATCCGCTGTATCCTTGTCTGGGCTTATTTCCCGATTTCGGCATAGCCCCTTGTGAAAAATTTATTAGGAATAGGCAATTAATAAAATCAACCAACAGCACTTATTGTATTAAAATTTAGTACTTTAAAGTATGAAATCATTTTTGTTATATGGCCCTAAAGAAGAACGACTGGCAGAAAAGCCTATGGCCGTATGCCATGCTAATCAGGTGATTTTTCGGCCAATTGCCTATCGAATTATTTTAATTGATTGAGAAATGAGAATTGATAGTCACCAACATTTTTGGAAATATAATTCGGATGATTATCCATGGATCTCGGATGCCCATGAAGTTCTTAAACGAGATTTTCTTCCGGAACATTTGTCTCCTTTATTGAAAGCAGCAAATCTAAACGGCTGTGTGGCGGTTCAGGCTATGCAACAACTAAGCGAGACAGATTTTTTATTGCAGTTGGCGGAAAACGACTCCTCAATTGTAGGTGTTGTAGGGTGGGTGCCGTTTTGTGATGCAAATGTGGAAGCGCATATTGCGCGCTATGCAGAAAATTCCAAAACAGTTGGCTTTCGCCATATCATTCAGGATGAGCCCGATGATCAGTTTATGCTTCGCTCCGATTTTAATGACGGGATTCGGCTACTTACCCGATATGCGTTATGTTATGATCTGCTGATTTTTGAAAGGCATCTTCCACAAAGTATCGTGTTTGTTGACAAGCACCCCGAACTCTCCATTATTGTTGACCATATTGCCAAACCCCGCATCCGCAAAAATGAGTTTGATCATAACTGGGCAAAAATTATCCGACAACTGTCCAAAAGAGATCAGGTGAGTTGTAAGTTGTCTGGATTAGTAACGGAAGTAAGGGATGCCGACTGGAATACCGAACTATTGCAACCGTATTTTGATACGGTACTGGAGGCATTTGGGCCTAAGCGCCTGCTATTCGGCTCCGATTGGCCGGTATCTTTGTTGCGGAGCGAATATGAAACCTGGCTCCGAGTGGTTAGTGACTTGATTGCTCCACTCAGTGTATCCGAGCAGGAAGCTATTTTGGGCGGGAATGCTACGCGCATATATCTTAAAGAAGCATCTAAATAAGGCGTGGTATTTATTGCTATTTGATTTTTTCTATAGACGGTACTTGTCATATTGCTCGAAAAATCAATATTCCAAAAGCCGAATCAAAATTGGAAAAATGTAAGATGAGTTTTCCTAACTTCCCATTATGTATCTGCGCCAATCACTGGTTTTTATTTTATTCCCTCTGTTGCTTAGCGCACAATCGATTCCCCTTCAAACCATTCGGGGAAATGTATTAGATAAGTCAGTAAAAAATCCCTTACCGGGAGCCAATATTGAACTCGTAAGCAAACTGACTGCATCGGCGGTGGCAGATGCTGCCGGCAACTTTGTGTTGGAGAAAGTGCCTGTAGGTAGACATATACTTCGAATTACCTATATCGGATATAAGCCGATTGTATTGCAAAATATACTGATCGAATCGGGCAAGCAGCTGGTACTGTCTATTGAAATGGAGGAGGAAGTGAGTACCGGTAAGGAAGTGGTGGTTCAAAGTAAACCCAACCGACAAAAGCCCCTCAACGAGATGGCAGTAGTGAGTACCCGCATGATGAGTATGCAAGAAACGAGAAGATATGCGGCCGGCTTAAACGACCCTTCCCGTATTGCTACTACTTTTGCCGGCGTAGTTTCTCAGGGCGATGCCAATAACCTAATTATTCGAGGGAATGCACCCAATGGATTGCTCTGGCGGATGGAAGGCATTGACATCCCCAATCCCAACCATTTTGCCAAAGTGGGCACATCGGGAGGAGGGATTTCTATATTGAGTGCGCAGCTGTTGGCAAACTCCGATTTTATGATCAGTGCTTTTCCGGCCGAATATGGCAATGCTTTATCAGGGGTTTTCGATATTAAATTACGCAAAGGAAATAATACCCGCCGTGAGCATACTTTTTCGGCAAGCACAATTGGAATTGATGCAGCCACCGAAGGCTATTTTAAAAAAGGATATGGAGGCTCTTATCTGGTGAATTACCGCTATGGATTCTTAACCCTGATGCAACAACTTGGATTAAAAATAGGAGATGCCCCCACTCGCTTTCAAGACGTATCGTTTCATATGCATTTGCCCACTAAAAAAATGGGTAGCTTTTCTGTTTTTGGATTTGGCGGTAACAGTGAACAAAAAACGGAAGCATCCGCCGACTCTATTATATGGACCAATAACCCCTCTAACAGAAGCGGTCGGTTAGATGCAGCAAAAACAGGGATGATAGGCATCTCTCATAGTATATCACTAGGAAAGAAAACTTTTTTAAAAACGATGTATAGCGTAAATGGCTATACCTATCGGGAAGAAAACAATCGACTGGATAAATTCAATGGGCCATTAATCTATACCCGAAATAATTCGTTTACCGAAACAAACGGCATCTGGTCGGTGGTACTCACGCATAAATTCAACAGCAGGCATTTGTTGAAAGTGGGAGCATATACCAGTGCGAAAAATTTTGATCTTACTCAGCGAGAAACGGTTAGTAATATTTTGCGCGATAAAGTAAAATCAACCGGAGATACCAGACTTACTAATTATTTTATTCAGTGGAAATGGAGTCCCTCAAATCGGCTTAGCTTTTTAGCCGGCATGCATACACAGCAGTTTGCACTGAATAAAACATCGGTGGTGGAGCCTCGGTTGGGTATCAAATGGATTACCGGCAATAATCAGTTTCTCTCTGCCGGCGTGGGCTTTCATTCGCAAATTCAGCCCTTGGGTAATTATTTTGCCCGCATAAAAATTGGCGCCGATTCTTTGCAGCCCAACAAGGGCTTGGAATTTAGCCGGTCAGCCCATTATGTACTGGGCTATTCCATAGCACCGGCTACCAACTGGAATGTGAAGGTAGAGGCGTATTATCAATGGTTATTTTCTATTCCGGTTTCGGCATTGGTAAAAAACAGTTTTAGTTTGCTCAATCAAGACGACGACTTCGCAATTGCGGCGTTGAACAACCAGGGCAGTGGAAAAAATTATGGCCTTGAAATTACCCTCGAGCGGTATTTGAGTGATCAGTTTTATCTGCTTAGCTCAGTCAGTTTATATGAGTCGGCGTATTTGCCTTCAGATAAAATCTGGCGCAGCACCCGCTTCAACTCGAATAGTACATTTACTTTTTTAATGGGAAAGGAATGGAACCTGAAGGGAAAAAGAACTTCCACATTTAGTGTAGACTGTAAATTAATTTATGCCGGCGGGGTTCGGGTAACCCCTATTGATCTGGCGAAATCAATCGCACAAAAAACAACCGTGCTGGATAATACCCGTATTTACGAAGATAAACTAAACAATATCTGGCGGGTAGATTTACAAACCGAATGGAAAGTGCAGTATGGGAAGAAAACAGGCAGTTTGATTGCCGGCGTGCAAAATCTCTTCAACCGGAAAAATCCGGTTAGTCAAAGCTATGATCCCGTTACCAAGCAAATAAAGTATAATTATCTGTTGGGATTGATTCCGGTGGTGGGATATAAGGTGGATTTTTGATTGGTTTCTTTTCCGATGGAACGCAATAATGTTAAAGAGATTATTTGTGGAACAGAAAAACAGTTTCAATTTAAATTGTCGTAGATGTTTTGAAACTTGAGCTATCCCTCTTATGACTGATACACAAGCAAAGAAAAATATTTTAACTCGATTTCATCTGCCCCGGAAATAGCGGTGCCACTTTGCGGTTGAACAGGTTAAAAATCAGCAGTACGCCTAATCCAAACAATACAGATCCAACAATGAGTAAGTTATTGGTGATGCCGGGAACAGAGAAAGACAATTTAATCAGGATAGTAGAAATTACAAATCCCGAATTTCGCATGATTGACTGAAACTGATCTGAATAGAAAAGCGATGTAAGTAATAGTAATACATCTACTACTATCAGCACAGTAAAAAACTCATCAAAAAATATCTGGTTGAGGTTTTCGCTTAAATGCATGCCCGTTTGAAAATGACCTAATGCAGAGCCGGTCCAGGTATAGAAAGAATAACAAGCAAGTATCAGCATTACTGGCACCAATAACAGGGCAAGCGTATTTTTAAGGAATAAAAAAGTAGAAGCCTTTATTTCAGGTTGATCGGCCGGCTCTTGTCCCGGATTTTCTTTTCGAAGTACTTGAATGTAAAACAAACAAATCAACAAAAATAGAATCAGAGATGTGATGGCATCATAAGTAAATCGCAGATCGTTTTCGTTTTGAAACCAGTTGGGGATAAGCTGGAGATTGCCAATATCTTTAAATATTCTTCGAATAATTATCAGCGTAATGATTTCGTATTGCTTGCCAATATAAAAGGAGGTTGATTTAGGCAGATAATAAATCAGCAGATATACCTCATATACCAGAATAAACGAGAAGGGGGTGTAGATGGCTGAAATAGGACTTTGCAGCAGTCCATAGGAAGCAGGCAAAATTCCTCTTCCCGCTAAAAAAATTAAGGCTAGGTGAATCAGATAACTGAGAATGGCAATCGTTAGTACAAATCGTTCAATCCGAAATCTGGCATGCGGGGAAAGCAACCAGTCAATGCCTCTTTCTACCAGTTTTCTGCTGTTGGGCTCGGTTGTGCGAAGTGCCATAATTGGGGGATGTTTGTTAGGTAATATACCCTAAAAGAATGACTTTTATACAAAAAAAATTATTGCAACCATATTCGGATTCAGCTAACCTCCTATTCTCAATTGAAAATCAGCTGAATACATATCAGGTTATGGGGGAAACTAAGGGAATGAATGGATGTGGTGTAAGATTCTATGTTAGCCGGAATGCTTAGCGGGTTAGCCGATAGCTTTTTCCAGAAGCAATCATCCAAAATGGCCGGTAAACCCGCCCCCAATCTTTTTGCTGCTTTGCCCAATCCATAGGGTCGTAAATCAGCATGTAAGATTTGCCAATAACGGTAATGCTGTCTTGCCGAACAATGGCAGCGGTAGATTCATCCAATGCCATTCCGAATACCCCGGGCATTCTTTCTAATATCGGCACCAGATCGAACTGGCGATTTCTTACCAGCACATGCTGGTCGATGGCGGTGGATTGCATCAATGAAAATCCTTCGGCAAATTGGGTGGGGATATGGGGTGTTTTGCGATGGTCGCCACCGATTAAAACCGAACCCATAATAGTTGCACCGGCCGAAGTTCCCATAATTACCCCTCCCCGGTTTAGCAGGGCTATCAAGGCCCGGTGAACAGCCGTTCCACCATAAGCTTCTGCTAACTTTTCCTGATCACCCCCACCCAAAAAAACTCCCTTGGCGCGGTCAATCATGGCAGCAAGCTCGGGATCGTCGGCTTTTTTTCGGTCGCGGGTATGCAGGGTTTTCAGTTGAGTAAATCCCTGTTGAATAAATTTATCCAGGTGCTTACCCTGCTGTATCCATTCCTCATCACCTGTTGCGGTGGGAATGTAAACAACGGGTTGGTTTTTGCCTCCGATAAGTTTTGCAAATGTTTGATACATGGTATCCGGCATACTACCGCCCCCAATTATAATCAGGGTTCCTGCATGCGGGAAAATGTTTTTTTGTGAAAAGGAGGTTAGGGCAACCAAACATCCCAGAAATAAAAGCCCGATTCTCATACCATTTAATTTAGCTTTTCAAAAACCAAGTTTGATTCTAAGTTACAGCTTTTAAGTAAGCGATATTTTGTTATCCATGTAATTGCTTCAGAAAATCTTCGGCCTTGTTCAAATGATTTGTGCGCCAGGTATCATCCCGCTTATCCCAGGTTGTAATGAGCATTGCCCATCGGGGATTTTTGGCGAATATGGTCCGATTCTTCGTTAAAAACCGCCAGAACAAACCATCCCATATTGCTTGCCATTCTCCCTTGGGAAAATCACCCATTTTCATCAGATAATTCGAACCGGCTATATAGGGCTTGCTGGTAATCATGCCACCATCACTGTATTGCGACATGCCATATACATTTGGCACCATTACCCAATCGTATGCATCTATATACATTTCCATAAACCATTGGTACACGTGGTCGGGATGAATTTCGCAGAGTAACATGAAATTTCCTAACACCATCAATCGCTCGATGTGATGGTTATATCCCGAGTGTAATAATTTTTTAATGGTGCTGTCTATCGGCGGAAGTCCGGTAGTACCCGTGTAAAAGGCCTTAGGAATTGGATGGGTAAAGCCCCAGAAATTTTTGGTACGTTGTACGCTTCCGATTTTCTGATAAGTGAGTTGCACAAATTCTCTCCATCCCAGCAATTGCCGTACAATACCTTCTACACTATTCAATGGTACTTGATTGACTTCTGCACCTGTTATCAATCGATTTATTACCTCTAAAGGATTGAGAAGCCCTATATTCAATAACGGACTTAGTACACTATGAAACAGCGTAGTCTCTTTCATCTGCATGGCATCTTCGTATACCCCAAAATTTGTCAGCTTATGTTTGATAAACGCTTCCAGCGCCTGCTCTGCGGCATCATGGGTGCAGGGATAGTATTGTGGCCCACCATTTGCTTCGAATGGCGCTGAGGCAGATCCATAGTTGTTTGCGAAGTGTTGCTCTGTATAGGTAACGGCTTCCCGTATAAAAGTATTATCTCCCCCGAAATGCATGGGGGGAATAATGGTTTTCGCTGGTATTTTTTTGCGATTCTCGGTGTCGTAAGTCCACTGGCCTCCCTGCGGTTCGCCGGATGGGGTAAGCAGGATGTTTCTTTCTTTTCGTTGTTGCGTATAAAATCCCGTTTGATAAAAGGGGCGCCGGGCACCCAGTTTTTCAATATCTCCGGGAAGGGTGTTGATAAAATTAGGACTAGGCAGATAGGCGAATTCGATTCCTGCTTTGTTGCATGCTTTTTCCAGTTGATTTTGCAACCAGTTATCATTGGGGAAGTAGAGGCGAATATGGGTGGTTTGTTTTTCAGCGAGCAGCTCAATCAATGCCTGCATACTGCTGGCGGGTTGGTGGTGTTCTACATAAGTAACTGGAAATCCTTGGGATACTATATGCTGCTCGTAATATTTCATGGAGGAGCGGTGCAGGATAATTTTCTGCTTGTGAAAGCGGTATTGTGTAAAAAATAGCTCCTGTTCAATTAGGTAAATGTTAGTGGTTGGATTAACCGGAAGAGGGTTTTTAAATAGTTGGTGGGGGAAAAGGAGAAATACTTCCATAAGAGGAGTAACAAATCAAACGGGGAGTGGTTCGCTGAAATGCGGAAAGAGATAAAATACACGCAACAAAAATTATAATCTACTAGTAATAAAAGTATTGAAGGCTTTTTTTGCTTCCGCACTCTTAAATAAAGCAGGATGGCCTTCCCTCTGGACCTCTACAAACTGAATACTTTTACATGTAGTACATTTCATCAGATCTGCTTTAAATAACGGCCATGAATACATTTGTATAGGGGAATCTTCTAACCCTTGTACAAATAGAATTTCGCAGGTAAAGCCGCTGGTAAAGTTTAATAGAGATCTATTTGCATAGGCAGTTGGGTTCAATGAGGTTGTGCCATATGTGTTTTTTAATAATGTACATTGCTGAGTAGACAATAATTGTCCATTTTCTTCAAGTTGACATCTGTAAACCAGATTCAATGGGCCCGGGGCGCTTGCGATTACACCATTGGTTGGGTGCATGGTGTTTAATCGGGTAACCTGATAGCCACCTTGAGAATGCCCGGCTAAAAAAATCTTTTTCACTTTTAGTACGAGTTCTGCTGCTGCATTATTTTTGAGCCATAAAAGTGCGGCTTCGCATTGGCGATTATTATCTCCAAACAGTATGTTTTCTTCGGGATAGGCAACACTTATTATCATCATATTCTTGTTGTCGAGTATTGCCTTAAATGAATCTAATGTGTTTTTGGCTGCCAGTAACACTTCACTATCATAATTTACGGTTCCATGAAATACCAACAAAACGTCGAATTCATTTCCAGCTGGTTTATCAATTATTACATTAACAGATACGCCATTATAACTTACATTTTTAGTGGTTTGGTAGGGTGGACTAATTTCTCCTTGGGTTGATTTGTTGCAACCTAGTAAGAGGGATAGCAAAATAAAGGAGGCCGTAAAGTGCAGATTGATTTTGTTGTTATGCATAAATAAATTTTTGGCAATAGTTATCCGTTCTATCAAAGAGTTTTCTTTGATAAGCGGCTTGTTTGTATTTATTTAATAGGACTGCTAGAAATATCCCCGCCAGGGAGTTCTCCTAACTTGATATTTACTAATACGCCGTGGTTGGGGTGCCGGAACTACCACAACTCGGGTAACCACGCTGCGTGGTTGTATTAAACGGGGTGCGGTTTGTACCATCGTAACCGGGCGAGATGCCGTGCAAGCATTTAGCAAGGCAAATACGAATAAAATGAGCAAATAAGTTTTCATAGGAGCTATTTTGGATATAGACTGCCAATAGTTTTACAGGTTTAATGGAGGCGGCGTTAAATAATTTCAGAATTAGGCAGTCCGCTTTCAATAAAACCTATAACAGCAGGCTACCTAATCTGTCTTTGTAAGAATTAGCTGAACCCCATTTTTTAGGGTGGGGATGTCGTGTTGTATTATTTGCCAAATAAGCATAATATCCACCTCAAAATATTCATGCACTAAAACATTTCTTAACCCAATAATTTGTCGCCAAAGAATATGCGTATGATTATTCTTTGTTTCCTCACTCATGTTATTGGCAGCTTCTCCAATGATTTCAATTTGTTTGATTGTTGCAAATTGCATCATCGAATTAGAGGAGAACTCATCAAAATCTTTATCAAGTATATAGGATTCTATTTCTACAATCGATTCAAGTATATGCTGTAGCCTTTGTTTGTCACCTACTTTACCTTTCATAAATCAATTTTTTTTCTTTATTTACAAAAGGTCGAATAAATTTAGAGAGTGCGTTGCTCGAGACCAGATCTATTTTTTTGTGAAGTTTTCTTTCTAGGTCGGTTTTCATGTCAATAAACCCTAACCCAATATGCACCGAATAATCTAATTCAACTAATATATCAACATCACTCTCCATTGTGCCCTCATTTCTGGCAAATGAGCCAAATAAGAATGCCTTCAATACAGGTTTGTCTACAAAATAATTTTGTATTACCCCCACTTCATAATTTGAAAGATTCATACGACAAATTTAGTTGATTCTTTATGTATACTGTGCAGATGTTATACAACTGTCTTCGTTTTGTATATGGGTTTTGTTATATGCTTAAAATATTCATAAACTGCAACAACTGCCCATGCGTAGGTTTTCGATAAAAAATTCCCTGAGAGGCACCGCTGCGTATTCCACGCACAAACAGGTAAAATACGCCCCCGATATGCCGATCGTAATCGAAATCCGGCAAGCGGCTTTGTAAATACTTATAGAGGGCTACTAGGTAGATATAATATTGCAGGTGATAGTTATTGGCATCCATCGCTACTAGCAGGGCAGTTTCATTGTAGCAATCCGTTTCATATCCCAGGTGATTCGATTTCCAGTCAATCAGATAAAACTGCTCCCCCTGTTTGCCTATAAAATCAATCTTCCCATTCATCAATCCCTGCCAGGATTGTCCCTTTTGCAAATGAAAGGGCGTATTGGGGGTTGATAATTCCATCAGTTGGCGCGTTTGAAATTCATGCACCGGAAAGTTGAATTCCAGTTCAGCCATTTGATGGCTACGACTAATTTGGGGTAGTGCAAAAGTATGATTCCCGGCTGTAAGTGCCAGTGCGCAAAGTTGTTCTATCAACTGGTATAATCCTTCACCATGCGTTTCTTCCAGCCCGGGCGACATGCGCTGAAGTGCTTTGTTGATGGTGAACGACCAGCTAGCGGGTTGGGTAAAGTCAATATGCTCCAATAGATAATGGATCAAATTTCCGGTGAAAGCCCCTTTGCGTAACTGGTAGAAAATAAACTGGTCGTACGCGTTTTTGCTAGCAATGGAATCGCTACTGGCTGATAATGCACGAACGCCGTGATCGGGATTCAAATAACTATAACTCAGTTTTTGCCAATTGGTATTCTTTAGGCGAAAGTCGGTGGCTTGCTCAAATCTTGCTTGTGGCCGGGCCGTTGCCTGATAAGAGAATTTGTCGGGAATTTGTGGCAATTCAGTTACCTCCTTAATGAATGGAGAGGGATTTTTTGTAATTGCCGACAGGAATACGGCTAAGGTTCCGGTACATTCGGTAGGTTTGTTGGTAAACAGGTAACATTTATACCCTGCCCGCGTGAGGGATACATATACCAGTCTTCGGTTTTCCTGTTCCTGTTGAATTTCTACCCATTGCCGCTGGTCGTTGGTAAATGATACCGAGTTGCCGTAAAAAAAATCTCCATTGGCATCCCGGTAAGCGGTCATTTTTTCGGATTTCGAATCTGATGAAAACTCCAGAAAAGGAGCCATCACAATATTATATTCTAGCCCCTTGCTTTTATGTATGGTGATAATCTGAACGGCATCTGCATCGCTTTCAATCCGCTGCAAAAATTCATCCCCATTCATTTTATCGCCTTCGGCGGCTTTTTGCAGCCAGCTGATGAGTTCTGCCGGGCGATATTGCAAGCGGGTTTCTGTTTGGTGTAATATTTCTGCCAGTTGAATGTAATTCGATAATGCTCTTTCGCCACTTTCTACATCCGGTTGCAGCAGCCGATTGGTTAACTGAAAGCAGGCAAATACCGATTGCAGCGTAACATACACGCCTTTGGTTTTCCATTTAGTATTCCATTCGCGGAATCTTTCTACCAGGGCTTCTTCCTCTAATTCACTGAGTTGTGAAATCGAATAACCAGTTATGTTTGTTAATAAGGCTAGATTAATATGGCTAAGGGTAACACTTTCAATTGCTAGCAGCCAATTCAGCAGCACGTTGGCTTCCGCTCTCTTCAGAATTTTTTCACTTTCTAGGTTGATGCAGGGGATACTAAAACGATTGAGTGCATTTTTTATGTCTGCCGCTTGATATTTATTACGAACCAAAATAGCAATATCAGCCGGTGTAATAGATCGGGTTTGATTGTTTTTATGGATACGATAGCCGGGGTTGCTCAACAGGTCGGCCACTTGTTTAGCTACTCTGGAAAAAATATCACCGGCTTCCCGATGAACAGCAATAGGGGTTTCGGCTTCACCATTCAATTCGAGTTGGCCCTTGTCATTCGGGTCGGGTGATGCTACCGGCAAATAAGAAAAAGCATCTGGCGAACCCTGAAAATAAAAGGTATCGAAGTTGGCTTCCGGCAAAAAAAAGTGATTGAATGCCTCAATCAACGAAGTGGCGGATCGATAGTTTACCGACATATTAAATTGGTTGTCGGCTTCTTTTACAGCTTTAAAGTAAGTAAACAAATCTGCTTTCCTCCAGGCATAGATAGATTGTTTGGGGTCGCCAATCATAAACACAACTGTTTCTGATGGGGGACCAAACAGCCGGTGAAAAATTTCATATTGCTTCCGATCGGTATCCTGAAATTCATCAATAAATACCGCCTTGTATTTGGTACCTAATGTGTTTACCAGTTCATCCGATGGCGATAAACAAATCGCCCGATGAAGGTGATCAATCATATCATCAAAACTAAGTACCGATTGTCGCGATTTCAATTCTTCCAAATCTCGGGTAATCAAAATAGTTAGGTGGGCAAAAATTACATAGGTAACCTGTTGTTGAATTTGGGTAACAAGCTCTTTTTTTTGTCTCCATTCATCTAAGCCCCGCAAGATGGTGGGGAAAACAATTGAAATATATTTACTCTCTTTTCTTTCTTCAATTTGTGTAATAATTTCATTCGGATCTTCTAGTTCACTAAAATATCTTTTAGCTGTGGTATTTTGTTGGATAGCGAGTCTGTAAGCGGGTTCATTATTCGCAAATTCATCACATAAAGTATCCCAACAAGTATCTCTTTCTCTTTCGGCCACCTGAATAGTCGCTAATAATTCTTGCTGATGAGCAGAATCGAGCAAAGGTGATCTCGACGTAATGGGCAAATTAAATTGTTTTCCACTGAGGGCTTGTTTTAACATGCCCTCTAAAACCTCTACTTTCAGATAGGGATTGATATGAGCTAGTAAATCATTGCCAAGGGGGGCAATGTATTTTCGCCAATAATCATGGATACTGTTGGTACTCATTTCATCCTGCTGTTCTGGTGAGAGCGCTTCTGCTCCAAAAACCTGTTGTGTTTCAAATGCAAACTCCTGCAAGGTTTTCTGGCAAAATCCATGAATCGTTAAAATAGAAGTCTCGTCCATTAGGGCCAGCGCATCTTTCAGTAATTGTTGGGAAGCAGGGGCACCCTGTTGGTTGATGGATTCCGCCACAATAGCCTGAATGGTATCGTCTTCAATCGGTATGCCCTGCGCAGATTGATAGGCAAGTGCTATGAATTCTCGAATGCGGGTTTCTAATTCCGCTACCGCAGCCTTGGTAAAAGTTACCATCAGAATTTCTTGTACTGGAATCTTTTTTTCAAGAATCAGCCGAAGCACAAGTATGGCAATCGAATAGGTTTTACCTGTTCCTGCGCCGGCTTCAATCACATTGCTTTTTTCAAGCGCCACTTCTGTTACTGCTAATGTTTCCATATATCGGCTGCTAACTTAGTTTAGGTAAAAAATTTTGAATTGATACGCTTCAAAAAAGGATATACATAATCGACATGCTCCTTAATTTCATCATAGTATTCCCTGGAAAAATATCCTGCTTGTTTGGCCAGCGCTTTGTATTTATCACTGCTTGCCTTTACTTCTTCGGTCATTTCAATTACGTAGGCGTCTACCCCATCCTTGAAATACAGCGTTACATTGGGTTTTTCCCATTCGGGGAAGAAAAGGAAGGGCCGTTCTGCAGAGCGCAAAAAATTATCAATAAAAAACTGAAGAAATTCCCTCGCATCTCCTACCGAAAGTTCATTGGCTTCGCAGGATACCCACACTCCCTTCCGCTTGAAGAAATGAAAGTCAATTGGCAAGTCCAGCGCACGCAAGCAACAATATTTTATAAAGGCAGGAAAAAAATCTTTTTTTAACTTGCTACCCGTTTGCATGGCGATCAGCTTATTTCCGTAAATGCCTTCTACTATGCCTGTGAGTGTAGTTGTTCCAAAATCGAGGTTCACCGCAACATCTCTGGCGGGTTGGCCTCCTCTGATTGCTTCTCTGCTTTCGTATAATTCCCGAACATCTTCTGCCAACTGGCGGTACAAAAATTTGCCACGATTGCTCAGGGGTAATTTTCCTTGCAATAACAACTCCTGATAGATGTTATCATAAGTTGCAGGGGGAAACTGCAACAATTGTGCTTTAAGATTGGCAGTTTCGAAATCATCTATTTCAAATGATTCTATTTCGCTCAACAGAATTTCATCCGAATACGGGAATATCCGCCAGTTTTTTTGCATATACCAAGTGAAGGGACTTTTGGCAAATTTTGTGAGCGACGATAACTCAATCACCGGATTAATAGACACATTGGCTGCTAACGGCGGCATCGGTTTTTTCACTAGTGGAGATGGCTGAACAGCGGATAGATACGAAGTGAGTCCATCTGCCCCACCGGATCCATATCGGCTGCTGAAGCTGTGCAACGGGTGCTCAATAATTAGTTTTTTTCTCAGCTGGTAGTCGGGTTGCGGCAATCCCTCTAGGATATAATTTATCAATTCATCTACCAATGCAGACGGCGGAATGGGACGGTTATCTTTTACGTCCTGGCCCTGATAACTGATGAGCAGGTGTTCCTTGGCAGAGAGCATGGTTTCGAGCAATAAATGTTTGTCGTTATTGCGAATATTCCGATCTCCCTTTCCCGGATTATTTTTCTGCAAATCAAAATGTGGGCGGTTATCTTTTCTGGGAAACTCGTTATAGTTCATGCCCAGAATAGCTACTACTTTATGCGGAATACTTCGCATAGGGATGAGCGAACAAAATAGTACCCCGCCTCTGCCAAAATTTTGCTGGCGCGTTTCAGATTGCAGCGTGGCGTTAAACTGGTAGGCAAATACTTCAAAAGGTACCGGGTCGGCAATATCCGCAGCATGTTGGTTGTACTTGTCTAAATAGGCAATCAACTCGTGGTAGTCGCCAGCATCCTGGTCGTCGTTTACGAACAGCATATCTGCGATTAGTTCCCGCACATAGTTAACCCATTCACTTACGCTGCGGTTAATTTTTCTTTGTTCGATATGATGCAGCAGCTGCGAAGCAAACTGATGAAATTTAACCAGCTCAAAAATGGCATCTCCTTCAACTATATCAATGGGTATCAGGGTATCTCCCGAGGGTGCGTTGTAAATGGGACTCCCGCTGATACACCATCCCAGCGCTATGCGTTGTAATCCGTATTCCCAACTTACCAGTCGGGTATCGTTTTCAATTTCTCCAGCGGTGCCACAGCGGATATTGGCTGCTTGCATCGCGGAACGAATCAGGTCGGGTTGGGTGATGCCAAAGCGCTGACTGATATTTTTCGACTCTAGCAGTTCCATTACTATTTCGGCTTTCATGTTATCGCTGTTTAATTCTAGCAAGCTTTTTAAGTCACTAAACAGGGAAGCCCCTTCTGTAATTTTCTGGTCGGAAAGCGTATAGGGAAAATCGTAAGGTGCCTCATCGAAAACAGCGCGGATGTAGGGCGCATAGTCATCCATATTAGAACAGAGTACCAATATATCTTTCGGAGCCAGTTCTCCGGGTCGGGCATTTACTATTTTCACCAGTTCATTATACAGCACTTCTACTTCTCTGGCTTTTGTATAACAGCTATTAATAACTACCGACCCATCGTGGAGATTTTCGAGTGAAATGGGTTGTCGGAAACTGCCATAGGCATTTTCGAAAATGTCTTTTTGTATTTTATGCAGCAAACTGGCAGGGTTATCTGGAGGTGGCACAATCCAGTTATCATACACTTCATTCATCAATTCTTCATTCTGATATAGCAGTGCAAAACTTTCTTTGATTACAGTTCCCCATCCCGTTAACAAACTGTTGCCAGGCAGGTTAAAACCTTCTTCAGGCTGGCGTAATTTGTTTTTTTGCCGTTTTTTAATCAGACTTTTTTCTGTTTCATCTTCTAGCCAGTAATATGATGGGGCTGGATTCATCAGATAAAAATGCAAGGGAATATAGGCTGCCAGTAATTGAAATAGTTCGAGGTGTAGTGGGGTAATAACGGCAATGCCAAAAAAATGTAGTCCTGCAATCCGGTTGTTAAGTTGCGCCTCTTGTGCCGGATTTGTAAGTGCGTCCTTAAGTCTATTCACCACACTAGGCTTGTCGGAAACCCTTCCCTGATAAGCTTGTTGTAATCTTTTCCAGAGGTACCATTGAAAGTTTGCGGGAGATTGGGCAGATTGGTTCCAGTCATTAATCAATCCAGGCCGGTAGATTTGGTATTGGTCAAACAGGTCGGCCATTTGATCTGCGAGCGCAATTTGCCGAATGGGGTGATTGTGGTAATAGGAGGCTACATCTGGAAATCTTTGCCGGAATGCCGGCTCGCTTAGTTCTTTCCAAATTTTCCATCGAATTTTATCGGAGGTAATAACGGGCCCTGGTTTTTCGGAGAGCCATTCGTGTAGCAGGGCGATGATATCGTTGGGACTATGAAATGCTATATGCGCACTGATGCCCAGCTGTTGAGCAATTTGTTCGGTGAGCCATTTATTCATCCCCTCGGTTTGGGTGATGATGTGCTGTTGCTGAAATACATCACAGGTTTCTTGTTGCAGGTTCTGCGACAGCTGCAAAGCAAGTTTTTCGATGGAGTTGGATATATACAGGTGATTGGGCATGCAGTAATAATTTATAGTTCGTCCATTCGGTGTGTAATGCCCGATGCTCTTTGTACGCTGCCGGCTGCGGTTGCTTTTAATACGAGTTCCGACGACAAGATAATGGCTTGTTGTTTAGCTCGGGTAACAGCGGTGTACAACAATTCGCGGGTAAGGATGGGAATGTCTGGATGGTTGGGCATGCGAATCAACACGCGGTTATATTCTGAGCCCTGACTTTTATGAATCGTCATGGCGAAAACGGTTTCTGCGTGTTGAATATATTGAACGCTGATGCCGCGTACCTGGCCATTGCCGGCATCCAGCCACAGCTTTTTTGTTCCCTGTATGGTTCGCACAATGCCAACATCTCCGTTCACGAGTTCCAGCTCTTTATTGTTGCGGGTGATGATGATTGGGCGGTTTTCATAAAAGGGGGTATCCGGTTGCAGACAGTTGTTTTTTTTCAGTCGACTTTCTGCCAGCTGGTTACACTCTGCCAATCCACCTTTTCCTTCGCGCATGGCGCACAAGATGCGTTGTTGTTGAAATAGTTGAAGTGCTTGATAGATATCCGGCTCGCGGATATAGGCTTCGTAACCGTCGATAAAGGTATTTAAGTCACTATCTGAATCTGGAGAAGTAATGGAAACCTCGCCGCCATTATTGTTTAGTAAAAACTCATCTAAAATAGTTGTTCGGTTATGTAGTATAGCATCACTCAATCTGCCTATGCCGCTTAAGCTGCTGAAGCGGTGACTGTATTGTAATTCGATAATATGTTCGGCCAGCGGATGTGGGGATGCAGATGCGGAGTTAGGTAAGGAACGACCTGGGGTTGGGATAAATTGATTGATAAAGTTTTGTGTGTCGGATGAAAATGTATTGATAGCGTCAGTTTGGCTGCAGAGATCGCCGAAAAGACTGCCAGCCTCTACAGAAGCTAGTTGGTTTTTATCTCCTAATAAGATAATTCTGGTAGATGGGCCGATTGCTGATAAAAGTTTTGCGAACATGGCTACATCAATCATGGAGCATTCATCAATTATTACGAGGTCGTACGGGAGCGGGTGGTTTTCGTTGTGTTTGAAATAGATATCTCCTTTTTTGTTTCCTAACAGCTTGTGTAGGGTAAGGGGCTGTAGCTGTTGAATGCTGTTTTTAATTGTATCCGGAAGGGGTAGTGTAGTTGATTGTAGAGAGTCTGCCATTCTTGTGGCGGCTTTGCCCGTTGGGGCTGCCAAGGCAATGCGACAGTTGGGATGTAGGGTATATTGAAGCCAGAGAATTTTTACAACGGTGGTGGTTTTGCCCGTTCCTGGTCCGCCCGTGAGAATGGTAAAATGTTGCAGGCAGGCCAAAACAACTGCTGCCAGCGACCAATCCGCACAAAGTTCCGGAGGCAGATTTTGTAAAGGGTATTGGGCTTCCAGGGTTGCGAGTAGATTAGTCTGTTGAAGCAGGGCATTCATTTTTAGGGTGCGGGTTGCAGACTCGGCATTTATTAGTCTACGTATATGGTGCAGGATGGCACTTTCGTATTGAAAGTAGCGATGTAGGTATAGGCGATTACGGTGGAGGATAAAGGGGGCAATTTCGTTTTGCTTGCCGATCCAGTGGGTTAGTTGGGTTAGCTGTTGCTCACTAGCGTATTTTCCTGCAGGGTTCCCCAACGTGCCCTTTTCGGGGTCGGTTGCTTCTATGCAGATATGCCCCTCTTGTAATCGTTGTGCCAATAACCAGGCATGGGGTTGTAGAGTAGGCTCAGGAAATGCTTGAGCAAATTGTAAAAATATGTCGGTAGTAAAAGACATGTATTTGTATTAGTGTTGTATGAAATTACCAATCCGGCCGCTGAAAAACAGATATTTTATCTAGGTGCAAGTTGCAAGGTTTAATTGTAATCTATTTACAGACTAAGCAGAACTTACAATGCTTAGCAGCCTATTTCCAGGGTTACGAAACTCGGAAGATGGCCATCCTGTTGCCCGGCAAAACGAAACGAATGGTATGTATATATTCTTGTTTTCGCGTAAAAAGTCCCCTGATATTTGATTAATAAGAAAAGTATACCAGAAAATAAACAGGAAAAATCCTGTTTTTAAACCAGCTTATAACGCATTGATGTTGAATTAGATATGCAGTGTAAAATTACATATTTCAGTTGGCTCCTAATAGTATATGATAAACAGATATTTTACGTTTTTATAGATACGTACTTTATAAATGCTCGACTATGTCTGTAACACATTCTCGTTATGCCGAAAGGGGAAGCTGGTGGGATTCATTTATGCTTTTTCTGGGCGCTAGAAGTCCCCAACGGCTTAGGGATAGTCCTGCAATACCGGTAAATCCGATGTATTTGGTAGACATACACACGCATGTTTCCATGAAATTGAATATTTGGGGAAAGAAATTTTGGAAGCGGCATTGGCCTGTACCGGGGGATGGTTTATTGTCTATGGTGGGTGTTCAGGTAGATTTTTTTCAGTTGACATGCAAGCAGGTGGGGGTATTAATTGTGCCCCATGATATTCCGGTGGGGGCGATGCGAAGGAAATTTGGCATGCTAAGCAGGGTTATTCGATTGCTCAATCGGGTAGCAGATAAGATGGAACATGAGGATTTCAGCAACTTTACGCAGATCAATAAAATTATCAATCTTTTTGAGGATCAAGTATATATAACCAATCGGAAACTTGGATGTGAAACATTTGTAATTGCACGTTCTTATGCTGAGCTGGAACAGGCAAGGCGCAGAGGAAAAATAGTATTTATTCATGCAATCGAAGGCTCGCACGCTTTAGGGAGAGATTTGCCGCCAGCAGATCAGCCCAGAAAAATCGGTAAAAAACATATTCCTGTAAGGGATGCAATGACGGTGTCTGACCCCTTTCAGCGTTACATAAACAATCTGATTGCACTAAAGCACAGGGGGGTTTGTATGATGACGTTGGCTTATTTATTTAAAAACGAATTATCCGACTGTGTAGAAGGAATAGCGGAGTTTCCCAAGGTAAATACATTTAAATATCAATGGAAATATAACCCTACCTGTGCAGAGATGAATGAGGGGTTAACGGCACTCGGCGTAAGTGTTGTTAATACAATGCTGGATATTGGAATGATAATTGATTTAACGCATTCAACGGCTGCCACAAGAAGAAGGGTGTATGAGTTAAATAATGTCTGGGCAGAAAAGCATCCTTCCATTGGGTGCAGACCGGTTACATTTTCTCATTGTGGATCACAGGCGTTATTCGAAGTATATCAAAAGAAAACGGGGGTTACCTGCTATGATCACCATAAATTTTATGCTGCCAGCTATGAGGATATTATAGAAGTAGAGAAAAGTGGAGGTGTAATTGGCATTATCTTAGAAAACTGGTGGTTAACGGGTGTAGATCCCCGCTTACCGGAATATCAGGGTTGGGAGTTGTCGGGAATCGATTGTGTAATGGAAACCATATACTCTATCAATGAGCAAACGGTTTCCAAAGACTTTAGTTGCATTTCAATTGGAACAGATTTTGATGGTTTTACAGATACGCCTCCGGATTTATATCTGTACGAACAAGTAGAAAAGCTATTGGAGCGAATGAGAAATGAGCGGTATCATTGTTATAAAACAGGCCGCATGGTTCGCCGATTTTCCGAAGAGCATATCGCAAAGATATTTCACGGGAATGCTATGAAAATGCTAGAAAGGGGATGGAAGTAATTTATTTGAATATCATATTAATCTACATAAGCATTCAGCATTCATGCATATAGATAAGTTTTATATAGGAAGAGTGCCCTATTACTTGCCGGCATCAGAAGAGGAAGTATGCTTTTTAGTGGACAAAGCTATTGCAGAAAAAAAAGTAGTCTGTTTGCGAGGGGCAGCCCATTCGGTTCCGTTAATCCCAAGTCTTGAAAAAGAGAAAAACAGGCTTTATATATATCTTGGGAGGATGCGGTCGGTTTCAATCAATCGGGAGCAAAAGCTGGTTCTTGTG
>Ga0247844_1003296_pt1 | contig 24036 bp, 18 predicted proteins | sample LaCtaG_FD_192421 | JGI IMG/M metagenome (GOLD analysis project Ga0247844, IMG submission 192421) | Freshwater microbial communities from meromictic Lake La Cruz, Castile-La Mancha, Spain - LaCruzMarch201714.5m_1 | ecosystem: Environmental > Aquatic > Freshwater > Lake | place: Spain: Castile-La... | reverse complement strand
AATAATTTTAGACTGCAAAAGTTTTGAATACCAATCAATCGATAGCGACAAGTTTTACAAAAAAATTATTAACAATTTAAATTTAAATAAAAATATAAAATTGTTTTTAGATAAGCCTATCAATAAAATTTACGAAAATAATGAAGGAGCTGTTATTGAGTGTGAAAGTGAAATTTTTAAATCAGACGTAATGTTTAATAGCTCGTTAGATAATAAGAGCACCAAAGAAAACCAAATCTACCAGCACTTTTATGGTTGTGAAGTTGAATTTGATGAGTGTGCAAATTTACCACTTTATCCAACGTTAATGGATTTTAATTGCAATCAAGATAATTGGGTCCATTTTTTTTATACGTTACCCATGGCTAAAAATAAAATTTTTATTGAAAATACATGGATATCAGATGAAAAGAACTTTTCATTAGAACGATATACTTCTGAAATAGATCACTATATTCAAAATAATCTTAGTTATAAGAAAAAATATAAAAATAACTATTCAGAACTTGGATCAATTCCCATGTTTCACTTCCAAAATAATACCAAATATAAAAAAATAATACCTATTGGCACTTCTGCTAACCTTACTAGAAAAAGTACAGGTTATACATTTTTAAATATCCAAAAATCCGTAAAAGAAATAGCCACTAATATTTCTCAGGGTAAAAATTTAATTCAGACTAATTTGAATTTAAAATATAACTACCTTGATAATATATTTATAAAAGTACTCTTAGAAAAAAGAGGAAGCATGTGTAATATTTTTTTTGATCTTTTTAAAAAAAATAAAACAAGGGACATTGTCAAATTTTTATCAAATACAAGCAATTGGTATGAAGATTTCAAAATAATTCTATCAATGCCTAAATTAATTTTTATTAAAAAATTATTTAATTTATAATTTTATGGAGATGATATTAAAAAAATATTTTACGAATATAAATTATTTTTTTTTCGTTTTTATTATATTTTTGTTACTTATTGAGGACTTAGTAAATTTAACTGTAACAATTAAATATATCATTTGTTTTTTTTTAATTGCAACAATTGGAATATCACATGGAGCTTATGATAGTCACAAAGGATTAATATTTCTTAATAAAAAAATTAAATTCTCAAAATTATTATTCTATTTAACTTATATAAGTCTTGTTTTGTTTGTTTTTATTATTTGGTATTTAAATCCTAAAATTTCTTTAACTATTTTTTTAATTATATCTTCCTTTCATTTTGGTAAGGAAGATTTAGAAATTTATATAACTAGAATATTTAAATTTAGATCTATCATTTTTTTTTTGAAAGGATCACTGATTGTTTTATTGCCACTATATTTTAAACCAGAGGAAACAAATGAAATTTTTAATAATATACTTTTTTCATACTCCTCTAATTTAATTCCAGATAATTTTGTAAAGTTGTTTTTACCCGTAAATCTATTAATTCAATTTTTCTTTTATGTGTATATTTTTTCTAAAAGAAGACTTTTATATAAAGATTTTTTAATTATTTTTTTTGAGATTCTTTTAACAGTAATTATATTTTATTTTTTTAGTACCATAACAGCATTTACTCTTTACTTTTGCTTTATACACTCGCTTAAAAACATTATTATAATTTCCAGTCAGCTAAACACGAATATTTACTTGGGATTTAAGATTTTTTTATTAAAATCTCTACCCATAACTATCCTCACTTTTTTAATATTACTTGCTTCTTTGTATGTATTCTCAAATCTCGAAACTTTAGAAGAAGTAATTCAAAAAATTGTTTTTATAGGACTTGCATCTTTAACATTGCCCCACATTGTCCTGCATTATTTTATAGATAGATAATTAGAAATTCGCGATTATTTATTTGGCAATTATTTGTTGTTTTTTTTTTCGTTTAGTATTTAAATTATCCTATTAATAGGGGTTAAAATATTGATTAGTCGTTACGAAAACTTATATAAAGCTTCCCTTGAAAATACTGAAAAATTTTGGGATGAGGCTGCTAAAGATGTTAAATGGTTCAGGCCTTATAAAAAAATTTTAGATCGCTCTAACCCCCCTTTTTATAAGTGGTTTCCTGATGGAGTAATTAATTCCTGTTATAATGCAATAGATAGACATGTAGAAGAAGGAAACGGTTCTCGCACAGCTATTATCTACGATAGTCCTGTAACTTCTATAAAAAATTCATTCAGTTATTCAACTATAAAAAAATTAGTTTCTACTTTTGCAGGAGCGCTCAAAGATTTTGGAATAAAAAAAGGTGATCGAATAATTATTTATATGCCAATGATTCCTGAGGCACTTTTTGCAATGCTTGCATGTGCAAGAATTGGCGCAGTACATTCTGTTGTATTTGGAGGGTTTGCTGCTAACGAACTTGCAGCAAGGATGAATGACTCTGAAGCTAAACTAATAATTTCTGCCTCTTGTGGTTTTGAGCCAGGTAGAACAATTCAATATAAACCTCTTCTAGATGAAGCAGTTAGACTTGCAAAAAGTAAACCAAAAAAATGTATCATATTTCAAAGGGAGAATAATTTTGTCGAGTTAGGACCAAATGATATTAGTTGGAGCGAATTTATTAAAAATTCAAAAGAGATTGACTGCGAGCCGATGAATTCAAATGATCCTGCTTACATACTTTATACCTCGGGTACAACTGGAACACCGAAAGGTATTGTAAGAGATACTGGTGGTCACATCGTAGCTTTAAAATGGTCAATGAAAAATATTTATAATATTAATCCTGGAGATGTCTGGTGGTCAGCGAGTGATATTGGTTGGGTTGTTGGACATTCTTATATAGTTTACGCACCATTATTTCATGGATGCACGACAATACTTTACGAAGGAAAACCTGTTGGAACTCCTGATGCTGGTTCTTTTTGGAGAGTAATATCTGAACATAAAGTTAAAACCTTATTTACTGCCCCTACCGCTTTTAGGGCTATTAAAAAAGAGGACCCTGAGGGAAAATTTTTTAAAAAATATGATTTATCTAACTTTGAAAGTTTGTTTTTAGCCGGAGAAAGAGCGGACTCGGATACAATTAAATGGGCAGAAAACCTATTAAAAAAACCAGTTATTGATCATTGGTGGCAAACTGAGACTGGCTGGGCCATTAGTTCAAATTTTGCAGGTCTTGGTTTATTTAAAACTAAATACGGCTCTGCTGGAAAAGCTGTTCCAGGATACAACATTCAAATCCTTAAACCAGATGGTACTCAAGCAAAAAGTTCTGAGATGGGAGATGTAGTTATAAAATTACCTCTGCCACCAGGAACTTTTCCAACACTTTGGAATGCAGATAGAAGATATAAAGAAAACTATATGGATCCTTATCAAGGTTATTATAAAACCTATGATGCGGGACATATTGATGAAGAAGGTTATGTATGGATCATGTCAAGAACAGATGACATTATTAATGTTGCAGGTCATAGACTTTCAACAGGTTCAATGGAAGAAATTTTATCTGAAAATAATAGTGTTGCAGAGTGTGCAGTACTTGGAATTGCTGATAGCTTAAAAGGTCAAATACCTCTTGGTTTAATTGTTCTAAAATCTGGCGTTTCAAAAAAACCTGAGGAAATTACGAAAGAATGTATACAGATGGTTAGAGATAAAATTGGACCGGTAGCTGCATTTAAAAATATAGTTATTGTAAAAAGACTTCCAAAAACAAGATCTGGGAAAATTTTAAGAGGAACAGTAAGTAAAATTGCAGATCAAGTCCCTTATAAAATGCCAGCAACCATTGATGATCCTGTTATTTTAGATGAAATCAAATCCTCTTTAATTACAGCTGGAATAATTAAAAATTAAAATTCTAAAGGCTTTCCAAATTTAGTATCAACAATTTTCTTATCCCAAGAGGCAATTTTACCATTTACAATAGTCCCAACTGGAAATCCTTTTACTATCTTATTGTTAAAGGGCGTCCAACCACATCGACTTGCAATCCAATCATTAGTAATTTTAAAATCTAAATTCATATCAATAATAGTTAGATCTGCAAAATAACCTTCTTTGATCTCCCCTCTTTTTTTTATATTAAAAATTTTGCAGGGATTTATACTTAATAATTCAACTAGTCTTTGAAATGAAAGTTTTTTATTATTTACATGATCCAACATAATTGGAAGCATAGTCTGAACTCCAGTCAAGCCAGACGGACTTTCTGGATAAGTTTTTTGCTTTTCCTTTAATGTGTGTGGAGCATGATCTGATCCAAGAACATCAATAGTTCCATCTAATAAACGTTTCCATAAAACAACCTGATGGTCTTTTGTTCTTATTGGGGGGTTCATCTGTGCCAAGGTACCAAGTTCCTCATAACAATCTGGCGCAAATAAGGTCAAAAACTGCGGAGTCGTTTCAACAGTTACATATTTTTTATTGTTGGATAAAAAATCTATCTCCTCTTTAGAGGATACATGTAAAATATGTATTCTTTTCTTATGTTTATTAGCAAAACTCACTACTTTTTTAGTAGAAGTTAATGCGACCTCAGAATCTCTCCAAACAGGATGAGTTTTTACATTACCTTTTTCTATTAAAATTTTTTTCTTTTGCAATAAATCATCGTCCTCTGAATGAATCGAAACAACTCTTGGGCTTATTTTAATAACTTCTTCAATAGCCTCATCTTTTTTTACGAGCAATGTTCCAGTTGATGAGCCAATAAACATTTTTATTCCACAGCATCCCTCTAGATTTGTAGTTTTTTTTATAAACTCAAAATTATTTTCTGTGGCACCAAAATAAAATGCATAATTACAATGCATTCTATTTTTTGCTCGATCTAATTTATCTTGAAATCTTTCAAAATTATCAGTCGCAGGGTTTGTGTTTGGCATTTCAAAGATAGAGGTAATGCCTCCCAAAATTGCAGCCTTACTTCCACTTTCTAAATCTTCTTTGTCCGGATTACCAGGTTCTCTAAAATGTACCTGCGTATCTATTGCACCTGGAATAATTGTAAGACTTTTAGCATCAAGAACTCTATTACCGCTTTCATTGATTAAACCTATTTTAATAATTCGATTATCTTTAATTCCAATATCAGTTTGAGTAAGACTATTATTTGTAAAACAATTACCGTTTTTTATAATTAAATCATATATATTAGACATCTAAAAATTTAATACACCAAAGTATACAAAGGTACAATAATGGAAACAAATAAAGCTTATGTAACTGTAAAAGGTTTTATTAGCATCAAAGGAGAAGATAGTATCGACTTTATTCAAAATATTATTTCTAATAATATTAAAAATGTAACAGATAATAACTGCATATTTTCCTCATTATTAACACCGCAAGGAAAATTTTTATTTGAATTTATAATTCTAAAAATAAAAAATAATTTTTTAATTGAATGCAATGATGAATTAATTAAAGAATTATCTAATAAACTCTTAAATTATAAATTAAGGTCTAAAGTCGAGATTAAAATTGAAGATAATTTAATAAGCATCGATATACCTTTTGTAAAATTTAAAAATCTTAATATTAATAAATTAAATGTAATTAACTATAAAAATTATATAATTTTTGAAGATCCAAGAATAAAAAATACTTTAGCACGAGCTATTATAGAAAAATCAAAAATTAAAGAATTTTTAGGCGACTTAGATATTGAGCTATCGGATGAAAAATACTTATTAGAAAAAAAACTATTCAATTTAGGGATCCCATCAAAAGATATTATAAAATTACAAAATGAAATATTTTCTCTTGAAGCAAACTTTCTTGAATTAAATGGAATCGATCAAAAAAAGGGTTGCTATATTGGTCAGGAGAATACAGCGCGGATGTATTTAAAAAATAAGGTAAATAAAAGATTATTTGCACTACAAATCATAAAGGGGAAAGTTGAAAAAGGACAAAAAATAACTTTAGGGGATGAAGAAATTGGAAAAGTTTTAATAGACGATTTATTTCCATTTGCATTAATCAAAATTAATAAAGACAACAAAAATTTGATTATTAATAAAGAGTTAAAAACGAATACGGCATTTGTAAAAATTAACGCACCAAACTGGATGGCTATCTAATTAATTGGTGCGGTCAGAGAGACTTGAACTCTCAATGGATTTCTCCACTTGGCCCTCAACCAAGCTTGTCTACCAATTCCAACATGACCGCAAATAGCGCTGTTTTAGCCGATTTAAATATTAATTTTACTATAATAAATTAGTCAACTATCATTAATCAATTATATAAATTTATGAGTTCTCAATTGGAGTTTACAAAAGAAATCGAGAAAAATACCGCAGGCATCTATCAAAAAATAAAATCTGTAGTACCAGAGATAGAATGGCCTTTACACGCTCCTTATATTTACAAGATTAATGAACTTAAAAAAAAGAAGAATGCAGTAATTTTAGCACATAACTATCAAACACCGGAAATTTATTATGGAGTTGCGGACATAATTGGAGACTCTTTAACTTTAGCAATAGAAGCTGAAAAAACTAAAGCAGATATTATTATTATGGCAGGAGTTCACTTTATGGCAGAGACTGCAAAAATAATGTCTCCAAATAAAAAAGTTCTTATTCCAGATATTAATGCAGGGTGCTCGTTAGCCGAGTCTATTACCGCAGATGATGTTAGAAAATTAAAAAAACAATACCCAGGCGTACCAGTAGTTACTTATGTTAATACCTCCGCTGAAGTCAAAGCTGAAACAGATGTATGTTGCACTTCGGCTAATGGTGTAAAGGTTGTTGAGTCTTTAGGGGTAAAAGAGGTGATATTTTTACCAGATATTTATCTTGCAAAATATGTTGCTTTACAAACTAAAGTTAAAATTATTTCGTGGCATGGAAAATGTATGGTTCATGATCAATTTACGGCTGAAGAGTTAAATCAGCTTAGAAAAAATTATCCTGATTTAGTAATTGTTTCCCATCCAGAGTGTCCTCCTGATGTTATTCGATCCTCTGATTTTACCGGTTCAACTTCAGGAATGATACAATACGTTAAAAATAAAAAACCAAAGAATGTATTTTTGGTGACTGAATGTTCAATGAGTGACAATGTTCAGGTTGAAAATCCAACAACAAATTTTATTAGACCATGTAATTTATGTCCGCATATGAAAAAAATACAGCTACCAAAAATCTATGATTGTTTAATCAATGAAACAAATGAAATCTTAATTGATAATTCAGTCATACAAAAGGCAAGACTTCCAATTGAACGAATGATTAAAGTTGGACGTCAATCTAGTCTTTCCTAATGGAAAGTTTACATACAACTGATGTAATTGTAATTGGATCTGGAATTTCCGGATTAATGACTGCTATTTCTCTGCATCCAAGAAAAGTTACTTTAATTTCAAAAAAAAAATTAGGTGAAGCATCTTCTAGTGCCTGGGCTCAAGGAGGAATTGCTGCAGCTATTGGAAATGATGATAGTCCAAAAATTCACTTTGAAGATACTATTAAAGCAAGCTCCGGTTTAAGTGATAAAAAAATTGTTAAAATTATAACCGATGAAGCTGCTTCTATTATTAATTTTTTAGAGGAAAAAGGAGTTAATTTTGACAAAGATCATCTTAAAAATTTCTTAATGTCTCAAGAGGCTGCGCATACTCGACGAAGAGTATTAAAAGTAAACGGCGATAGTTCAGGAAGAGAAATTATAAAAACTTTAATAAATAATATTCAAAAGTTAGACAATATTACTATTTTAGAAGATGTAACAATTGATGAAATTATTGCTGAAAATAATAATGTTATTGGCTTGATTGGTCGTCATATTGGAAAAAATATAGTTGATAATTTTACATTTTTTAAAGCACCGAATGTTGTTCTTGCAACAGGAGGACTTGGAAGTATTTATGAGCATACAACAAATCCAAGGGATATATACGGTGAAGGGATTGCTATGGCAGCACGGGCTGGTGCTGTTCTTTCTGATATGGAATTTGTTCAATTTCACCCAACAGGAATGGACGTTGGACTTGATCCAACCCCTTTATTAACTGAAGCTCTTAGAGGGGATGGGGCTAAGTTAGTTGATGAAAATGACAATCAATTTATGAAATTAATTCATCCAAATGGTGATCTTGCTCCTAGAGATATTGTCGCTCGTGAATTACAGAAATTAAAAGATCTTGGTCATTCAACATTTCTAGATTGTAGAAAATTTACAGACAATCAGCTGCAAACATTGTTCCCAAGTGCCTATAATTTTTTAAAAAAAGCTAATATTGATTTTACAAAAGAAAAAATACCCATAACTCCTGCAGCCCACTATCATATGGGTGGTGTTCTAGTAGATGAAAATGGAAAATCGTCTATCAAAGGTCTATGGGCTTGCGGTGAAGTTTCTTCAACAGGAGCTCACGGGGCAAATAGACTTGCATCGAATTCTCTACTTGAGGCTTTTGTTTTTGGGAAAAGAATAGCTAACTCTATTAATTCTGAAATACTGAATAATACTAAAGATGAAAATATTAATTTTAAAAAATATTTACCAAAAGAAAAAACATCATCAAGAATAAGAGCAAAAAAATATATTTGGCAGCTAAGAAATGTGATGAGTGATTTGGTAGGTGTTTATAGAAACGAACAAAAACTTAGAAAAGCATTTATTGAGATTGATAGAATTGAGAGAGAAGCAAAAGATTTGTCAGCAAAACTCAAAGATATGATTTTAGTTTCAAGGTTAATTACCTACTCAGCTTACTTAAGAAAAGAAAGTAGAGGAGCTCATTTTAGAAGTGATTATCCAGAGTCTAATAATGAGTTTTTATTTAGAAAAAAAATTACATTAAAAGAAATGCATGAATTCTTGAATAAAAAAGAATATATCGAAAAAGTTGCTTAAATAATGTCAAAATCTAAACTTATAACCAGCGGTTATATAAAAAGTATTGTTGGCGCTTCTTTATTTGAAGATCAGGCTCAAAAAGACATCACAACTGATCTTTTGGTAAGTAAAAATTCTATTACCTCTGCAAAAATTATAGCAAATGAAGATGGAATTATTGGTGGATTAGATTTTGCAGATGAAGCTTTTAAACAAATTGATAAAAAAACTAAATTTAAGAAAAAAGTTCAAGAAGGATCTTCTGTAAAAAAAGGTAATATAATTTGTGAAATTAAAGGATTAACTGGTTCTATTTTAAAATCAGAACGAACAGCCATTAATTTTTTAGGTTTAATATCAGGTATTGCAACAAAGACGAATTATTACGTTAATTTAGTTAAAGAATATAAAACGAAAATTTGTTGTACTAGAAAAACTTTACCCACACTTAGAGCTGTTCAAAAATATGCAGTAACTCTTGGCGGCGGTACGAATAATAGATTTAATTTATTCGATGAAATTTTTATAAAGGATAATCATATTTCTGCCTCACAAAATATATTTGATCTTGTGCAAAATGCTTTAAGATTAAACAGAAGCGGAAAAATTATAACGGTTGAAGTAGATAACTTAACTCAATTAGAAGAAATCCAAACACTCAACTTTAATAGATTATTATTAGACAACATGAAGCCAGATGAAATAAAAAAAGCTCTTAATATGATTGGTAACAAATATGAAACCGAAGCATCTGGTAATATTACAGATAAAAATATTCTTGATTACGCAAGAACTGGGGTTAATAGAATTTCAATTGGTCGACTTACCCATAGCCCTCAAAATTTAGATATTTCTCTAAATTTTAATTAAATTTAATTTTAGCGACTAAAATTAAAAAGGCTAAAAATAATGTTACAATGTTGGCAAAAATTATTGGCAAATTATCAGTTAAAACTCCATAAAGTAACCAACTAGCAACTCCTGTTGTAAATATTAAAAACATCCATAAAGAAATGTCCTTGGTACTTTTTGTTTTCCAAACTTTATAAGCCTGTGGAATAAAAGCGACTGTAGTACAAAAACCAGAAAAAAAACCAATATAAGTTATATATTTTTCCATTAATTAACTAAACTAAAATCTATTTTTAATGAAAAGATTCTTTATTTTTATATTTTTTTGCATTACCTAAATTGAAATTTCTATTTTTAAAATTCTTAGATTTTTTAGTAAAAAATTTTGGCTTTTCTCTGTCACTTTTTCTTCTGTAATCTTTTTCATTACCTTCTCTTGGTTTATGCTCTTTAAAACCTTCAATATTTTTGGGTTTAAATCCTTCTGAGTTTATATTTGATTTAAATCTGTCAGCAGACTTATTTCCTCTAAATCCCTCGGACGATCTGCTGCTATTAAAACTTGATCTATTTTCTCTATTTCTATCTCTTCCGCCACCTCTTCTTTTATTTTTATAATCTCTTTGGAATCCACCACTTCCACTTCTGCTTTTAGAAAAATTTTCTTTCTTTTTAGTTGGATCTAATAATCTTTCAATTGCATTCCATTTTTCTCTATCATTATTAGTAATGAAAGATAAAGAGGACCCTTCGGCACCAGCACGCGCTGTTCTTCCGGTACGATGGATATAATCTTCAGCTACTTGAGGTAGATCGTAATTAATAACGTGCTCAATGTGTGGAACGTCAAGTCCTCTTGCAGCGATATCTGTTGCAACAAGTATGGTAAATTTTTTATTCCTAAAAGCATTCATCACAGTTGTTCTTTTGCTTTGTCTTAAATTTCCGTGCAATGCGTCTGCCTTGAATTTTTCTTTACAAAGTTTTGCAGCTAAATTCTTCGAATTATGTTTTGTTTTTACAAATACTAAAACTGAACCTGTTCTTTGCTGTAACTGCTTAATTAGTTCATGATATTTTTGTTCTTGCTGAATTTGAATTACTTCTTGTTTAATCTTAATGGATGGAATATTTGTTGCGCCCATGGAAACTCTCTCTGGGTTTTTTAAATATTTTGCAGATAATCGTACAATTTCTTCTGGTAAAGTGGCTGAAAACATTAAGGTTTGTTTTTTTGCTGGCAAATGTTTTAATATTCTATCAATTTGAATTCCAAAGCCCATATCAAGCATACGATCAGTTTCATCTAAAACTAAAAATCCTGTATCGGTTAATTTTAAAGATTTTCTATCTAAGTGATCATTAATTCTACCTGGAGTTCCAACAATAATTCTTGGACGTGATTTAAGTTGGCCTAATTGTTTGTGCATTGATTCACCTCCGATTAAACATGCGGCTTTGATTGGATTATTTTTTCCAAGTAACTGAACAATAACTTCCATCACTTGGTTTGCAAGTTCACGAGTTGGGGTTAATACTAAAGCTGAACCTTGTTTTGATCTTACTAATAATTCAATCAGTGGAATGCTAAAAGCTGCTGTCTTTCCAGTTCCTGTTTGTGCTGAACCTAAAATATCTCTGCCTTGTAGCGCAAGTGGAATTGAGCTTATTTGAATGGGAGTAGGTGTAATAAAATTCATGCGAGCTAGCGAATTTTTTAAGTTTTGTGATAGGGTAAAACCCTCAAAGTTAAGCATTTGAAATTTTAGGAGTTAATGGATAAAATTTTATAAAAATATTTAATAATAAAAAAGAACCTTTATCAGCTAACAACTAAATTTAAAGTGTTATTCACTCATAATTTGTCTTTATGTGATGATTATACGCCATGCTTCGAATTTATTATGATATAAAGAGTAAATATTAAATTTTTATAAATAAAACTGTAGTTTTTTATAAAAATTTTATAAAAGAATTTACGTCTTTAAATAACATGAAAAAACTTGAAATATTATTAGAGAAAACAATCTTCGCTTCTCGATGGATTTTAGCTCCTTTCTATCTAGGCCTTTGTTTGAGTTTGCTAGTTTTGCTTTATGAATTTGGACGAGAAATAATACATTTTTTTAATATTATTCATGAAACTGATATTTCTGGAGTTTTACTTTTTATTTTAAGTCTAGTTGATATTTCTCTGGCAGCTAATCTTTTAATTATAGTTATTTTCTCAGGATATGAAAATTTCGTATCTAAAATTCATGTCCAAGATCATGAAGATAAACCTGAATGGATGGGACATGTAGATTTTACCGACCTAAAGATTAAACTAATTTCCTCAATCGTTGCAATCTCTGGAATACACTTGCTAAAAATATTTATGAATTTAGATAAATATTCAAAAGATACAATTATTTTGTATGTAGTAGTTCACTTAACATTTGTAGTTAGTGGAGTTTTATTAGCCATGATGGATTACATAATGAATAGAAGTGTAAATAAACATACAAAAGCTAAAAAATAATAAAACGTTGGTGATTAAATCATTTTACTTTTTAGTAAAATAAAAATTTATAAAAAATATTAATTTATTTTATGAAAGAAAATTTTTCAGTTAAAGAAATCTTAGGTGCTGTTGATGATATTTTAAAAATTCAATCTAAAAATATTGATAATGAATTAAAATTGAGTAAAAATTTTAAAAAAAACACCACTACTGTAGATACTACATTTCAAACTAAACCAATTACTAAATCTCCAATAAAGGTAATTAATGAAGAATTAATCAAAAAAAATGAGCCTGATAAAATTATTGATAATTTTGAGAATAAAAAAGATTTAATCAAAGATAATAAAAAAAAATATGATTTAATGGTTATAAATAATGCCAAGGATGTTTTAATATTAAATCGAATTATTTTTAAATGATAATTGAATGCGCTTGTAAAAAATATAAGTTTGCAGTAAAGGCTGAAGAGATAGGTGTTAATGGTAGAGTTGTTCAATGCGGAGTCTGTGATCAAAAATGGTTTCAAGAACCTGCTAGCACTGAGGAATTTAAGCTTTTAAAAGAAAATTTAGTCAAAGAAAAAGAAAAAATTGAGTCCAAAGCTGAAAATAAAAAAAATTTAAAGGATAAAGATAAAAAAAACTATATACCAATTAAATATAAAGATAAGAGCGATACCAGTCATTTTAAAATTTTAATTATCATTTTTTTTATTATTTTTATTGGATTAATTTTTATGTATGAAAATAGAGCCTTTTTAAGTGGTCAATACCCTCAACTTTCTGAATTTTTTATTTTATTTGAGGAATTTGTTGAATACTTAAATCAATACTACAAAGACTTTTTAGAAATCTTTTTTCCAAAGAAATTATTAGAAAAATAATGACTTTAATTACTGGTTTAATACTTTTTGTAATTGGAATTGCTGCAACAGTATTGTTCTTTATATTTTTGTCTTGGATTGAAAAATAATAAAAAAAATTACAGACAAAATTTAGAAATTAAAAAATAAAGCTCCATACCTTTCGTTTGATAAGAAAGAGTTACAAGTAAAAGAAATAAACCAATTCCAAACCACAATAAAAGTAAGGATTTATTCATATTCTTTGACCGGCTACTTTTAAGATTGGTTTTTCTTGAATTGGGTAATTAATTATTGCGCCAAATATTCCAAGTCCAATTGATATATACCAAACAATATTGTACGAGCCTGTAAGATCATACAGGCTACCTCCTAACCAGCTGCCTAAAAAAGCACCGACCTGATGAAATAAAAATGCAATTCCATAAAGCATACTCATATTTTTTACACCAAAAACAGACATGATGGTTCCTTGTGTTGGCGGAATAGTTGAAAGCCACAATAGTCCCATCAATGATGCAAATACATAAGCGGTCAAACTAGTGACAGGGAATAATATAAAAATTAAAATAATAACAGCTCTAGATCCATAAATAAAAGTTAAGATTAAAGGTTTTCTTACTTTCGAGCCTAGTGAACCAGTATAATAAGTTCCAAAAATATTAAATAATCCAATTAAAGCTAGTACGATAGTTCCAGCCTCAGGTGATAAACCTCTATCAACTAAAAATGCCGGAACATGTGTCATAATAAATAAAATATGAAAACCGCAGACAAAAAATCCGAAACATAATAGCCAAAAACCTTTGTGATTAAATGCCTCTGTTAATATTTCCTTTAATGATAAATCTTGTGAACTCGCCTGTTGAATTGGTTTTTCAAAAGTTGGGATAGCTAATACTAACATTAAAAGTGACAATACTGATAAAATTCCAAAAGCTGCGGTTGCCCCAAAAGTTTGCAATAATCCAAGGGACACAGGCAGCATAATAAATTGACCAAAAGATGCGCATGACATCGCTATACCAATTGAAACGCTTCTTTTTTCAGGCGAAACTGATCTGCTTATTGCCCCAAGAATTGGAAAAGTAACTCCTGATATTCCTATTCCTAAAATTCCAGATGCTAAAATAAAACCTGTTTTAGATGAAGCAAAGCCCATTAGGAATAAACCTGATGAGTATAAAATCGCACCAATAAACACAACAATACCAGCGCCTAATTTGTCTGCAATCCTTCCGGAAAAAGGCTGCCAAATTCCCCACATTAAATTTTGAAAAGCAAGAGCCATTGCAAAAACTTCCCTGCCCCACTGATTTTTTTCACTAATTGGTATTAAGAAAATTCCAAAAGAATGCCTTATACCAAATGCAAGTAAAAGTAGAATTGAACCTGCAATTAATACATAGATTGGCTGTCTAAATTTATCTAAAACTTGAAACATAACTGTAAACTATTAACATTATTCTATAAATTATCACCTTTATAAATGAGTAATAAAATCTTTCGAATTTTATTTAGTCTACTTGTCATTGCTGCAGCCGCCTTGTTATCCTATCTACACGATATAGATCGAACTCCTTTTAATAGTAATTTATTTTTTTCATGTCTTTTTGCTGGAATAATTATTGCAGCAATTGATGGAAGTTTGGGGATGGCTTATGGGATTGCAGGAACTGCTTTTTTATTAGGTTACGGAATTTCACCTGTTAAAGCAGTTGCTTATGTTCATATTGCAGAAATTTTTGTTTCAGGATCAACTGGTTTGAGTCACTGGAAACAAGGAAATGTTGATTTTAAATTATTTAAAAAACTTTTAGTTCCTGGAATAATAGGAGCTTTAATTGGTGCTTTAATTATTAGTAAAATAAAAATTCCTAATTTATCAATTATAATAGCTTTTTATTTATTATTTATGGGAATATTTTTGCTCATCAAAGCTTTTAGAAAAATTAAAATAAATTTCAAACAAAAGATTTCAAATATTATACCCCTCGCTGCAACAGGTGGATTTGTTGACGCTGCTGGAGGTGGTGGCTGGGGTCCCGTTGTCACAACAACTTTACTTAGTAGCAAAATGGAACCTAGGAAAGTTATAGGCACTGTAAATGCAACAGAATTTTTTATTAACTTTGCATCTGCAGCATCATTGTTTTTATTAGTTAAAATTACAGATTGGGAAGCACTTGCTGGCTTAATATTAGGAGGATTTTTAATTGCACCCTTCACTCCAAAAGTTACTAGAAAAATAAGTATAAAATTGATTCTGATTATTGTAGGTTTATTAATAACTTTCTTAAGTCTTAGAAAATTATTTTTATTTTTTATATAATTTTATAGCAAATAATTGCAACAACTGTAGGTCCAAAGGCTGATAAAAATAAATATAATGGACTTATAACATTATTCTCAAAGTTTTTACTTAAGATCGAATAACCCGCAGGGTTTGGTGCGTTTGCAATAACTGTGAGGCCGCCGCCGCTTATTGCCCCAGCTGCTAAGGCATACTTAAATTCATCAGATAAACCCTCAACAAGTGAGCCTAAATAAGTCAAAGCGGCATTGTCTGTTATTGCCGTTAAAGCTGTTGCTGCATAATAAATTTGATTAGGAGTTAGCGAGGATAATAATGGCTGTAACCACCACTTTTGTAATCCTCCTAAAATAACTAAGCCTGCCAAGAATAAGGAAACTAAAAAAGCTTCTTTTAAGATAAGCTTATTTTGAAATTGATTATAAGAATTTGCAATTCCCAAAAAAATTATGAAAATGCCCATAAAAATAATTAAATCATGAACAAAAACTATAATTCCTAACAATAAAATTAAGTGAATTATTAATATAGAAATAGGCATCGCAACCTGTTCAAGAGTTGACTCTTTTATATTGATTAACTCTTTTCTAAAAATAATTGTTAAAATTAAACTATTAGTAAAAACAGCAAGAGCAGTACGCCAACCAAAATTAGTTAACATGAACATTAAATCCCAGTTCCACTTTGCGGCAACCATTAAAATTGGAGGAGCTGCGAAAGGCGTCATAGCGCCGCCGATGCTCACATTTACAAATAATGTTCCAATAATTGCATACTTAAGTCTTTTAGAAATATCTTTTGAATAAAAATGATCTTTTAATATTAAGGCAGCTAATGTCATCGCAGCAGGTTCTGTGATAAATGAACCTAATAAAGGTACAAATGACATCGTGACAAAAAAAAGACTTAGAGATTTATTTACTGGTAATAATTTTGAAATTTGTTTTACGCAAGTTAATGAAAAATCTAAAATAGGCTTACTAGCTGCAACAATCATGATTACAAAAACAAATAAAGGCTCAACATAACTTTGATTGTTGAGGTAATTTAATGTTTCTATTTTTCCAGAAAGTAAAAAAAAGATTAATATTAGTGTTATTGCCCAAAAACCGAAAACAATTTCAACTTCGCTCAACATATCAAAAATTTTTTCGTGCCTTGGATATCGATGAGCTAATCTTTTAAAAAATTTTACTGAAAAAGTGTGAAGAATTGCAATTGCGAATATTACTGACGCAATTAATTGAATCGATGTTGCCACCATTTACTAAGATTTACATGAAGTTGTTTAAATAAACTATCTTTAAATTAATTTACAATAACTAGGTTTAACTTTAAAAAAAATTTATTGTTTTTTTAATCTTATACTTGCTTGAGCAGCTGATAACCTAGCAATAGGTACTCTGTATGGCGAACAAGACACATAATTTAAACCAATTTTATGACAAAACTCAATAGATTCAGGATCCCCGCCATGTTCTCCGCAAATTCCTAATTTTATATTTTTTTTTGTTTCAAGTCCTCCTGAACAAGCAAGTTTGATAAGTTCTCCTACTCCTTCTTGATCGATACTTATGAATGGATCAACTGTAAATATTTTGTTTTTGATATAATCATCTAAAAATTTACCAGAATCATCTCTTGAGATCCCAAGAGTTGTTTGCGTTAAATCATTAGTTCCGAAACTAAAAAAATCTGCATATTTTGCAATACTCTTGGCATTAAGTGCGGCGCGAGGTAGTTCAATCATGGTGCCCACTAAATAATCAACTTTAAAATTATTCTTTTTTTGAACTTCTTGCGCAACTTTATCTACTAAAGCTCTAAGAATTTCTATTTCTTTTTGAGTTGCAACAAGCGGAATCATAATCTCTGGAATAATTGACTGAATTTTTTGTTTTTGTAATTCAAATAATGCTTCGAAAATTGCTCGGCATTGCATTTCATAAATCTCTGGAAAAGAAATTGCTAAACGACAACCTCGATGACCTAACATCGGATTTTCTTCATGTAAATAATTTATTCTATTTTTTATTTCGCTTGAGTGAATTTTTAAAGATTTTGCTACTATATCTATTTCCTTATCAGTTTTTGGTAAAAATTCATGTAATGGCGGATCTAACAATCTAACTGTGACAGGAAAACCTTTCATAATAGTAAAAATTTCTAAGAAATCTTTTTTTTGGAATGGTAAAATTTTATCTAAAGCTTTTAATCTGTCTTCTTTTGTTTTTGATAATATCATCTGCCTTACATACAAAATTCTCTCCTCATCAAAAAACATATGTTCAGTTCTACATAATCCAATACCTTCAGCGCCAAATTCTCTTGCAGTCCTGGAGTCCAATGGAGTTTCTGCATTAGCTCTAATTTTTAATGTTCTAGTTTCGTCTGCCCATTTCATTATTTCTGAAAAATCTCCAGAAATATCTGGGTTAATTGTTTTAACTTCTCCTAGCATTACCTCACCTGTTGAACCATCAATTGTTATTATATCTCCCTCTTTAACTTCTATATTTTCGACTTTGAAAATTTTATTTGTATAATCTATTTTTATATTTCCAGCGCCTGAAACACAGGCTCTTCCCATTCCTCTTGCAACAACAGCAGCGTGACTTGTCATTCCACCCCTGCAAGTTAAAATTCCAACCGCAGCATGCATTCCATGTATATCCTCTGGCGATGTCTCAACTCTGACTAAAATAGTATTCTGATTATTAGCTTTCATTTGCTCAGCATCGTCAGCATTAAATGTAACTTTACCAGTTGCAGCACCAGGTGATGCTGGTAGTCCTTTTGCTATTACATTCTTTTTAGCTTTTGGATCTAAAGTAGGATGCAAAAGCGTATCTAAAATTTTTGGGTCAATTCTGAGTAAAGCCTCATCTTTGGTAATCAATTTTTCACTAACCATATCAACTGCAATTTTAATTGAGGCTTTTGCTGTTCTTTTTCCAGATCTTGTTTGTAACATCCAAAGTTTTTTATTCTCAATGGTAAATTCAATATCTTGCATATCACGATAATGATTTTCTAATTTTTTATAGATTTTTGTAAGTTCATTGAACGCCTCTGGCATTGTCTCTTCTAATGAAAGATCTTCTGAGGATGAGTCTAATCTTGATTTTTTCGTAATATTTCTTGGAGTTCGAATACCTGCAACAACGTCTTCTCCTTGAGCATTAATTAAATACTCCCCGTAAAAACTATTTTCTCCTGTAGAGGGATTTCTAGTAAACGCAACTCCTGTTGCACAATCATTTCCCATATTGCCAAACACCATTGATTGAATATTGACTGCTGTCCCCCACTCTTCAGGAATATTATTTAATTTTCTATAAGTTTTTGCTCTTTGATTTTGCCAAGATTTAAATACAGCGCTAATTGCTCCCCATAATTGTTCATGAGAATCTTGTGGAAAATCTTTTTTTGTATTTTTTTTTATGATGTCTTTATAATTGCTAATTATTATTTTCCAATCTTCAGCTTTAAGGTCTGTATCGGATAACACACCTTTCGTAAGTTTATAATTATCAAGCAAGTCTTCAAAGTTATAGTGATCTACTTCAAGAACGACATTGCTATACATTTGAATAAAGCGTCTATAGCTATCGTAAGCGAAGGTCTCATTATTAGTTTTTTTAATTAATCCTAAAACAGTTTTATCGTTTAGTCCTAAATTTAAAACAGTATCCATCATTCCAGGCATAGATACTCTTGCGCCTGATCTAACTGACACTAATAAAGGATTATTAACATCGCCAAAATTTTTTCCTAAAATTTTCTCAATATTTCGTATGGCGTCTTCTATTTGAATCTTAAGGTCGTCTGGATATTTTTGGTTATTTTTATAAAACTCTGTGCAAACTTCTGTTGTAATTGTAAACCCGGGAGGAACAGGGAGACCTAATTTTCCCATCTCAGCAAGATTTGCGCCTTTACCTCCTAAAAGAGGTTTTTGCGAAAGGGTTCCTTCGCAGTTTGAACTATTAAACTGATAAACCCACTTTGGCATTTCTAAACCTCAAATTTTGAAAAGTCAGCAAAACTATCAAAAGTCTTGCACAATAGAAATAGTAACTCTAGTCTGTTTTTTTTAATCTGCTCATTTTCGTCATTTACTTTTACGTTATCAAAAAACTTATCAACAAAACTTTTTGTTCCAGCTAATAAACCCATAGTTTGTTCTACAGTCCTTAATCGTGCAGGAGTTGTATAATGTTCTCTAATTTCGTTTATTTTTTCTAATAAAAAATTCTCTTCATTATGTTTGAATAAAACAGCGTCAGGGTCTCCAAATAGCTCCTGTTTAAGATCTTTTTTTGATTGTTCTAAAATATTTGCACATCTTTTATAAACTGCAATAACATTTTCACCTTCATCAGTTTTTAGTACTTTGTTTAAATTTTTGATCTTTGTGAACAAAGAGAAATAATCGTCGGCTCTACTATTGATTAAAACAGACTCAATAACATCGGGTCTAATTTTATGATCTTTAAGTAAGTTTTTAAATCTATCTGAAATAAAAGATAAAATTTCTTCAGTAAACTTAAGATTCTGCATATTCACTCGTTGAGTAAGATATGAATTTTTTGAATTATTAATTAATTCTTTTAATGAAATAGAAATTCTATTTTCTATTAATATTCTTAGAATACCAAGGGCTGATCTTCTTAATGCATAGGGATCTTTTGAGCTTGTTGGTTTCTCATTAATACCAAAGAAGCCAACTAAATTATCAATCTTATCAGCTAGCGCAACTGCAATTGAAATTTTTTCTTTTGGTACCCTATCATCTGGTCCAACTGGTAAATAATGATCAGAGATTGCGTTGGCAATTTCTAAACTAAAACCTTGTTCAACTGCAAAATATTTTCCAAGAACTCCCTGTAGCTCTGGATATTCTCCTACTAAATCTGAAACTAAATCTGCCTTACAAATAGAGGCTGCTATTTCTGCATCATCTTTTCTACAATTAACAATATCTGCAATAAATGATGCCAAAACTCTTATTCTTTGAGTTTTATCATGAAGCGAACCTAGGCCTTGGTAAAATATGATTCCTTTAAGTTTGCTTACTTGCTTTACTAAATTTTGACTTTTATTTTTTTCCCAGAAAAATTTTGCATCAGCTAAGCGTGCTGCAAGAACTCTTTCATTTCCCTTTATAATTTTATTTTTAATATCTTCTTTATTTGCCACAACAATAAAATTATTAATTAGTTTATGGTTATTTATAGAACGCATTGGAAAATATCTTTGATGATGCTGCATTGTTAAAATAAGTAGCTCTTCTGGTAATTTTAAAAAATCTTTTAAAAATGAACCCTTTAAAACTATTGGATCTTCAACAAGATTAACGACTTGTTTAAGTAATTTACTATTAATTTCTAGTTCACAATCATTTTTTTTTAGAAATGAAAGAATATTTTTAGTAATTAATTTTTCTCTTTCTGCGTTATCAAAAGTAATTCTTTTTTCATGTAATATTTTTTTAAAATGAGAATAATCTTTAATTATAACGGCTTTATCTTCTAATGGCCCATCAACATATGTAATGTTTGTACCTATTAGGTGAAAAAAATTAAATGGAATAATTTTTTTATCAAATAAACACAAAATTGACTTTAAAGGTCTGCCCCAAGAAAGATCAAAATTACTCCACCGCATTTTTTTTCTCCACTGCAGACCATTTAAAAAATTAGGGATATTTTTTTTAATTTCTTCAATAACAGGTATTTCTTTTTTTTGTATTTTCGCAAAAATAAACATGCCTTTGTCTATTTCTTCTTCGTAAATATCTTTTGGATCTAAATTATTTGACTTAATAAATCCCTGTATAGCTTGTTCTGGAGCTCCAACTTTTGGACCTCTTAAAACTTTCGCTTCAGTTTTAATATTTATTGGTAAATTACTATAATAAAATATTAATCTTTTTGGAGTTGAATATGTTTCACTTACAATTTTTTTAAAATTATGTTTTTCAAAAAATGATATAAAATTTGCTGCAATATTGTTCTTTGCATCTTCTTGTAATATGGGTGGTATTTCCTCAGAATATAGTTCTAATAATAAATCAGACATTAATCAGAGTTCTTCAACCAAACTTCTGCTGTATTCTTAACTAGAGTTCTAATTTTATTAATAAATCCAGCTCTTTCTGTCACCGATATAACTCCTCTTGCGTCTAAAGTATTAAATATATGACTAGCTTTTAAACATTGATCATAAGCAGGAAGAGCTAAATTTTTAGATAATAAATGCTGACACTCGCCTTCTGCCATAACAAATGATTTTAAAAGATTATCTGCGTTTGCAAATTCAAAATTATACGCTGAAAATTCTTTTTCATTACGTTTATAAACATCTCCATATTTGATGCCTTCATTGTTCCATCTAATATCAAAAACACTGTCTACTCCTTGAATGAACATTGTAATTCTCTCAAGACCATAAGTAATTTCTGCTGAGACTGGTTTACATTCAAATCCTGCCATCTGTTGAAAATAAGTAAATTGAGTAATCTCCATTCCATCACACCAAACTTCCCATCCAAGTCCTGAAGCTCCTAATGTTGGACTCTCCCAATCATCTTCTACAAAACGAATATCATGCTCCTTATAATTTATTCCAAGAGCACTTAAACTTTTAAGGTAAAGACTTTGAACATTTTCTGGAGATGGTTTTATTAAAACTTGAAATTGATAATAATGCTGAAGTCTATTTGGATTATCTCCGTAACGACCATCTGTTGGTCTTCTAGATGGCTGAACATAGGCTGCTTTCCAAGGCTTTGGTCCCAAAGATCTTAATGTTGTTGCGGGATGAAAAGTGCCGGCCCCTACTTCTATATCGTAAGGTTGCATCACTACACAACCATAATCTGACCAGAATTTTTGTAATTTAAATATAACTTCCTGAAAAGATAAATCTTGTAGCTTTGATTTATTTTTAACTACAACCTTTTTTTTAGTTATGACTTTTTTTATATTTATTTTTTTTTTAGCTACCATTTTTATAAGCCATATTTGTTCCAGATCGATCTTACTTCCAGTTCATTTATAACTTCAGAATATGATCCTGATAATTGTGAGGAAAGTTTTCGTTTTAACCAACTTTGTGCTGCTTCAAATTTTTTAACTTTAAGATCTTTACCAAATTTTTCTTTTAAAATTACTTGTAAAGTTCCAACTCCATCAACTAAGCCAAGTTGCAAAGATTTTTTACCGGACCAAAACTCACCCGAAAATAACAAGGAATGATTTTCAGATTTAATTTTATCTTTTCTACTATTTTTAACTAAATTAATAAATTCTTCATGCAAATCTTTTTGCAATGATTTTAACTTTTCTATATCTTCTTTTTTTTCCTCTAAAAACGGATCTAAAATACTTTTACTCTCGCCTGCAGTATGCACTCTCCTTTGCACGCCAATTTTTTTTATTAACTCTTGAAATCCAAATCCTGAATAAATTACCCCGATTGATCCTACAATTGAATTTGCGTTTGCATAAATTTCATCTCCAGCACACATCAACATATATCCGCCTGAAGCCGCCACATCCTCAGCATAAGTAATTACTCTTACTTTTTTAGCATCCGCTTCTGACCGAATAAGATCATATAGAAGATTAGACTGAACTGGTGATCCACCAGGAGAATTAATAGAGATTACTACTGCTTTAATATTCTTTAAAGCAAAGGCTTTTTTAATAGTATCGCTTTGACTAGCATAACTCATGCCTTGGCTAAATCTGCCTACATTTCCTATAACTCCGTTTAATCTTATTAGAGAAACTATTGGTTTTGATTTAAAAAATGAAAACATAATTAGTATCTTTTAAACGTTTATTATTAGTATTCCAGAGTAAAAATTTAATAATACTTTACGTTTATTAATGCTACAAAGGCCCCGTGAAAAATAATATCGTACAACTAGAAAAGTTTCAAAAAAAAAATCCTTACGATTCTCTTAGAGAAATATTTAATGAGAACTTAAACAAAATAGAAGAATTTACCAAATTAAAATTATCAAGTGAGGTAGATCTAATTGGAAAGATGGCTGGATATCAGCTAGGTTCTGGTGGAAAAAGATTAAGATCTTTATTAACTTTAGCAAGTGTAAATATAAACGAATATAAAGGCGAGCATAATATTCATTTAGCTGCCTGTGTTGAACTCATTCATAACGCAACTTTACTTCATGATGATGTTATTGATAACAGCTTACTAAGGCGGGGTAAAAAAACTTCAAACGTGATTTGGGGAAACCAAACTTCTATTCTGGTTGGTGATTATTTCTTAAGTAGATGTTTTGAAATTATGGTTGATGTTGGCTCTTTAGAAATTCTTAAACTATTATCTAATATATCTGCAGAAATTGCTCAAGGTGAAGTGTTGCAACTGCAGCATAAAAAGGAAGTAGATATTACTGAGCAGGTTTATTTAAATATTGTAACACAAAAGACAGCTTCTTTATTTGGTGCGGCAATGAAAGTTGGTGGTTGTCTTGCAAGTAAATCAGAAAACGAAAAAAAAGCCTTACAATCTTATGGCGTTAATCTTGGTATCATATTTCAAATTAGTGATGATATTCTAGATTATAATTCTACTAAAAAATTTGGTAAAGATGTCGGCAATGATTTTTATGAGGGTAAAATTACTTTACCAATTATTATTTTAT
>Ga0247844_1003290_pt1 | contig 24079 bp, 24 predicted proteins | sample LaCtaG_FD_192421 | JGI IMG/M metagenome (GOLD analysis project Ga0247844, IMG submission 192421) | Freshwater microbial communities from meromictic Lake La Cruz, Castile-La Mancha, Spain - LaCruzMarch201714.5m_1 | ecosystem: Environmental > Aquatic > Freshwater > Lake | place: Spain: Castile-La... | reverse complement strand
AACAAAGTATCCTGTCTTCCTTGTTCCTAATCAACCTATTGTGACAAGACCTTATTTGTCAATCGACCCTCGCCAAGTTAGAATCATACCTGATCCTCTTGCAAATATTGGATGTGTTAAAGTTGAGGATCGCATAATGAGATATTCCTATGGGTGTACAGATTGTATTCGTAATGAGAAAGTTATATTTTCACCTTAGGAATATACGCACATTTAAATTATTGATTTTTTAAATGTTTCCATTTTTTTCATGTAGTTAGAAAAATCAGTATTGTAATTATACTTATCCCATTCACAAGGATGTCTTCCATCATAGTTTGTTGTTGGAATTGTTTCATCGATTGAGATATTTTTATTTGTATCTTTAATTTTCAAAACTAAATTTCCACGTTCTGTCTCCTTAATAAAGTAAATATCTTCACATATTTCAGTTAAATAATCAATAATATGATATACACCTTTCCATACATCTCCTGTTTGAGGAACACCAAATCTTATATTTAAAGATTTTTGTTCATTTTCAGAGTGTGGATATACATCATCTAATACTATAAATCCTCCATTATTTAAGTTTTTAATAGAGTTATATAAGTCTACACTAACTTGATAAGCAGTATGTAATCCATCAATAAAAATGATATCATATTTTTTATTAACATGATTATCAAAAAATTCATTTGAGGTCATTTTGTAATTTACATAATCCGAAGCGCAATAATGTTCAGGATCTACTCCATCTTTATTAGTTGACATTATTTCACAAAAGGTGCTCCCTGTATAAACTCCAATTTCAAGATAGTTTGGATTAACATAGTTATATTTGTTAATAATTTGATTTATTACGTCTGATCTTTTCATAATTTATAAGTTATAATACACTTTTTAAAATAAATATCTTAAGAAAAATCTTTTAAAATTTTAATTTGTAAACAGTATCATTTCTTTTTACAAATTCTATTATAACAATGAGTCACTTTGTAAGTTGTATTTGTGCTACTTATAACAGAAGAAGATTTCTTCCTTATCTATTGCATATTTACGCATTTCAAACTTATCCTGCAAACAAAAGAGAACTTGTAATCCTCGATGATAGTCCTGAAACAAATGAAGACATCATTAATGAATTTAAAAAACAAAATCCCAAGGAAAACATCCAATATTACTATCAATCAGAAAGACTAAAACTTGGTGCAAAAAGAAATAAACTAAATGAACTATCAAAAGGAGATATTATAATAAACTTTGATGATGATGATTACTATCCTCCTGATAAAGTAAAGGTAACTGTAAATAAAATGAATGCGATGAAAGCAGATGTGGCAGGATCATCAGAAATTTATATTTACTTTACACAGACAAAGCAAATGATGGTATCAGGACCTTTTTCAAACTGTCATTCAACTAATGGAACTATCGCTTTTAGAAGAAGTTGGTTAAAAGGAGGAGATAATTTTTTAAATAAGACAAAAGAACGAAAATATAATGATGAAGCAATGAAAGCAGAAGAGAAAGAATTTCTTGATGATTTTCAAAATCCTATTTTACAAATTCCTGCCTTGACAGCTATTGTATGTATTGCTCATGGTTCAAATACAGTTGATAAATATCCTATGAGACAGAATATGAGAGAAGTTAAAGTTAAACTAAAGGATGTAGTAAAGGATAAGAAGTGTTATAATTTTTATCTTGAACTTGGAGAGGAATACAATAAGCAAATGCAAACACAATAAAACACAATAAAATTAATAGAAAATTACAATATAATAACTCTATCATCATGATTTAATAGTCTTTCAATTAATGGAAGTTTACAAGTTTCCATTAATTCATAACTGAGATCATCTACTGTTTTATCCTTTTCAGAACAGTATTGTAAAAAATTTTCATCTAAATTATGTAATTTATCTTCCATATTATAAAGTTGACAGATAAAACCGTAATTTGGTTCAATTATAAATCTCTTGCATCTTACATAGGAAATTGCATCGTATACACTCCATTTATTTTTATACATGAGATATGCAATAACTATGGTAGTGCTTCTTGAAACACCGGCAAAACAGTTTACTAAAACTTGCTTATTATCCTTCAAATAAGAATCTATTAACTTGACTAAGATAAACAAAATACCATTTTGGTTTATATTTTGGAGAGGTTGATCATTCCAGTTTAGATTTATTTGAACACAATTATCATATGAAAATAATTGTTCTACTTCTATTGCTGCATTGATATGTAATTTTGTTTTTCCAATTGTTCCACTATTATTATTGAGTTTATCATATAAAATCTCATCGCGAGAAGAAAGAATTAGATTATCTATTATAGTTGACATGATTATTTTTATTATTTATTTTTACATGATTTTTTATATAAATATTTTATAAATCATAATCTTTTATAAAATATTTTTTGTTATTCTTTTATTTACACTAATACAAATATGACGCCACAAGTGTTGCGAATTATATTAACAACTATTGCTCTTGTATCACTAAAAGTATTGGACACTCCATTGATTTACCCTATAGCATCTCTTTTCATTCTTGATCTCGTCGATTGTGATTTTTATAGATTATATGATAAGACAGTAAAGTGTTCTAAAAAAGATACGCCTTATCAGATCAGTGATAAGATACTTGATTTGTATGCTTATTTACTGTTTATTATTTTATTTTATAAAAAAATGGATAAACTGAATCTGACACTTTTTATTTGTTTTTTTATTTATCGCACTATTGGAGTTTATCAATTTTATAAAACAGAGGATAGAGAATATATTAAGATTTTCTTTGATGGTATGAATGGATTGCTGGTTCTATTGGAACTTTCCAATAGATATAGTGTAATAAAAAATAATTATACTCTCATGATTGGGATTATGATATTAATAAAAATTTTGTTTGAAAGGATTCATCACACTGTGTAAATTAAATAACCCATAGGAGATTATTTTTTTCAAACCATTCTTTTGAGAGAGAACAGAGTGCATCTTTTGTTGTATCCATAAGGTTACCAAATGTTTCAACGATCTTGTCATTTACATCTACCTCGTCTAAATAGTTTTTAGCATCTTGATGTAAATGTTCATAAAACTTATTTGATTTAAGTTCTTTTTGAGTTTTCTTTGATTTTACACTACCGAGAAGAGGAACTTCAGGAAGAGGTTTGTTTGTTTTTAATAATTTTACAAAAATGCTACTCATCATTGTAATAAGACCTTGTTTATTAAATTTACCAGTACCGCAATTTGTACCAGGATTAAATTCACGATAAATTCTCTTATCTACTTTACCAGTTGATTCAGCAGTTTTACTTTTCACTGGAAAGGCAAATATTTTATATTTGAAAATTCCAATTTCTGTAGACATGAGTTCGTCGTCGTTAACATTTTCTGCCAATATTCCATAGTAACCGTATTTGTTTGAATCAAGATGCTGTCGTTGTTCTTTTCTTTCTTCTTCAAATTTCTCTACAATTTCATCATCAGCATCATTCCATTCTCCGTCCTTGTAATATCGCAATGAACCACCTGTGCGATAATTGTAAAAGGAAATGACAATATCATCTATTTCAAGAAGATATTTTCCATAAAAATAAAGGAATTTTTTTCGTAGTTCCTTATTCTTTTGTATACCATTTACTTTTGCAATATAAAATTGTTCAATAAACATTTCTCTTGTTTCATTGGAAAAGAGTTTTCTAAAAATATAAAATAGTTTTGTGCGACTTCTCTCGTCATTATAATCTAAATTTTCTATTTCCTCAATATTTTTCGCAATCATTTCAGGTTCTTTTACTTGGATCACTTCTCGTAAGTTATTGTGTATTTTAAAAACAGGAAGAGAAGCGTATCCTGCTAACAAGAAGGAACTGGGATATTCAATATTGGAAACAAGGAAATAAAGATTTTTGTTTTCTCGAAGATATGCCTTGTTAAGTGATTTTGTCTTGACAGGAATATTTTCATCAATGATTTTCTTCAATGCTCTTAACACGATAAATGTAGTTTTATCATAAAAAAGAGATAAAATATCTTGTAAATCTACACTATCATTTTCATAAAACACTTCTCGTAATTTTGAAATGATATATTCAACATCTCCATCAGCGTAATAGAGATTATTTGTGTCTGTTATAGGGCTGAGTTCATCAAGAACTTCTTCATCAACAAAACGACATTCATAATCACATTTCTCATAGTCGCATGCTCTTGATCCATCCTTGTCAACATCAAGACGTATATTACGTGTACGATTATTCAAACAATCGACTGCTGACTCTTTCATAACACGCTCAACTGCCTTAATTTTTATGTCTTTGTCTTCTGATAATTTATACATTTTCAAATCAATAGAATTGATATTATTTCCAGGAGAAGAAACGTGACGATAAATTTTAATGTATCTGTCTTTTTCAGGTAGGTCATCATGAGAGAAGGCACGTATACCTCTACCAATTGCTTGCTCAGTAACAGAGTTGTTCCAATGAGGAGTAACGACGTGGAGTTGACGAACACATTTGAAAGAAAGACCCTCTCCAACAACGTGAGAACCAATGATAATTCTCAAATATTGTCCTTTTGTATTTTGTTTGTTATTGTAAACACGATTAATTAAATTATCTGAAACAGAAGGACTTAGATTCGTACCTGTGATAATACAAAATCTATTAGAATTTGGTGAGAGTTTATCAATAACATTTTCATCTTGTTGAATGTCAATAGTTTTTTCTTCAGTAGTCTCTTCCTCCTCTGATATATCTGCTTTGAAAAGTCGTTCTGTTTCAATGTGGGAAAAATTAAAAAACTCAAGAAGAGCACCAATTAGAAGAGCGCCACCACCACGCACAAAAGAGGAGTAGATAAATATTTTCTCTTCAGGATGGGAAACTACTTCATTAATGATGTAAGCGTATTTATCAGAATATTCGGAAAGCGCTTTTAATTTTTGTTCAAAGGAATCTCCGTATTTTAGTAATTCTTTTTGAATTTTCGGATTAAGATGTGCCAGATTCTTTTTATCAATATTAACAAACTTACTTAATCCTTCCTTACCGTATGTACCATCAGGAAATACCATTAGAGACGCTTGGCGAGATTTTTCATAAAGACCTTGTTGTTCACCACCTTCGTTTTCGTCTTCATTCTTTTCTTCATCGTCGTCATCAGCGTCATTTATATCTTCAATGGATTTTTCTTTTTCAAGATTCCAAGCAGTCATGTAACTTTTCTTTTGAACTTCTTTCATATCATGAACAATTGTAAATATGTTTTTCATGGGAGGTGTGATATCACCTACAAAGATTCTTTTTGCAGTGCTTTCCATACTTCTTACATAAGATATATGTCCTTTGAACAAGTTAGCAAGTTCGTCAGTCTTTGATTGTTTTAGTATACCGTTTGCATCAAGATATTTACTTTTGAAATTCTGTATATTCATTTGATTATTATTTGGAAGAAGGAGATTTAAAATGGAGACAATTTCTTCAGGTTGATCTCTCATTGGTGTAGCAGATAGTAATAGGATTTTACAATTTTCAACTACATGAAGGAGTTTATGATATTGTTCATAGAGGGATACTGTTGCTTTACGTGGTTGATATCGCAAGTTATGAACTTCGTCAATGATTATATAAGTATTGGAAAACATTTTTTTCTTACGTTCATCCGACATTTTTGATAACTCTGTTGCAAATTTAATGAATGTTTCAAATTGATAGTTCTTTTTAACGAGTCGGAGAGTGCGAAGGTATCTTTTTTCAGGTGTGAGTTTAGTAAAAAGTCTTTCTCCTGATTCTTGTTTGATCTCATCATTTTTTGGAACGTATTCTCCCGTTGTGCAAACATTAGCAAGTTCTCTAATAAAGTTTTTCATAGAGTTTGGTCCGCGAACAATAACAAGTGCTTTTTTCATGGGAGAATCAGGATTTTGATTGAGTAGAAACTTTCTTGCAAATTCATAAACAAATACAGATAAGCAAGTCTTACCAGTTCCTAAACCTTGAAAAATGAGCATTTTATCATAAGGTGTGACAGGATGAAGAAATTTTCTTGCATAATCTTGATTTTTGAGAGGAGTTCCTTTTGGAGGTTTTGTTTCAAATTTATCAAGTTTCAAAGAGGTAAACTCTTTTTTCAAGTTAATGGTATTGTAATAGTCATTATTTTTATAATATTCAAACATGTTAGGGAGTGATTCATCTGGGAGAGAGTATGCTGGAAAAAAGTTTTCTAATTTGATCCAGTTTTGTAGAGACATTTAATATTTATTAGTAAATATTAAATAAAAAAAGTATTTTAAATTAAAATTGTTATATGATTGAACGAGTTTACTAAATGAAAAGTCTTATTAACTTTATCATTATCTTATGGATAATTAATCTTCCTCTTATTGTTGCCTTATTAAGTCATCATAAAGATAAAAATTTACACTATCTTGAAATCGGTGTTATATCGTTATCAAGTTTCTTGTTTATGATTTCTTATTTGTTTTACAAGAGATCATTGAATAGAAATTTGTTATACATTCATGATCCATATAAGGCAAAGGTATTATTAAGTTTTTCTAATCTTTTTCATTTAATTTTGTTACTTTTTTATATACAGTATGCTATAATGAAAACATCATTTCTTTTTATTTCAACAGTATCTTATTTGAGTTTACCATTATTTATTAACATGATTGAAATTGTTAGTGTTTACTTTGCAGAGATTTAGTGTTGTTTTAACCAATCTATAATCCATCGCCAATCCATCTTACAGTGGTAGTTTTTCCTCCATCCGCACAATTTAAATATGATGACGTATTTTTTGCTATATCATTTCTATTCATATAAGCATTATATTTACCAGTTATCTTATTCTTACATTGTGTCAAGTAAATAGATGGGCTTGCTCTTGACAATTTACAAGGATTATCTCCTAATGTAACTAGAGAATATTCACTTATTTTTGTTTTACCGCACTGTTTTACTGCTTCTTCCTTTGAACCATAAGCAAATCCGCATCCAACATAGATAGTTGCATTATCAGGTAAACAAGTTTTCTTTGGTATATATGTAAATTCACACATTCCGTTACCAAGTTCTTTCTTCTGACAATTAGTATTCCCATTCTCACATTTCCAATCACATGAATAATCAAATGTTTTTGTTTTGGGTTTAAATTGATCAGGATATTTTTTAATAAGTTCATCCATTTGTAAAGATAATTCAGGATATTTATCAATAGAGCATAATTGTCCTCTTGCTAATTCTGCAGGAGAAGGATATTCTTTATTAATTATAGGGTTGTTAAAGTTTGACACAGCATTACATTCAAGACAGAAAGATAATCCTTTACAAAAAGTATCTGTCTGTTTGCAATTATTTACACAACCTACATATTTGAAGTCTATAAGTTGTGTTTTTTGTAATTTATCTTTATTTGCATCAAGATAAGTTTTTATAGCATCATATGTATCTTTTTTAAACTTGCCATCAAGTATACATTGGTTTATTTGTTGAACTTCTTGATCAAGTGTAAACTTTCTATTAGAACAATATTTCAATGTTCCAACAGGATTACTGCAAATATTATTACAATCAGCAATAAGTTCCTCATATACAGGAAGATTAACAGCACTTGTATTTTTCAAATATGTTGCAAACTTATTATAAGTTTCTTCATTAATTTTTCTATCTTTTGCACATTGTATAATATCATTTTTATAATCTTCAGGTGCCTTTTTATCAATTGCCTTACAGTTGTCAATATATACAAAAGGATTAGAACACACAGTATTTTCTTTACAATTAAAAGATTCATATTTTGGTAAATCAGTCAATATAGTTTTAGCTTGATCATACTGATATTGAGTTATCATATTTCTCTTTGAACAGGAAATAATTAGGTTTTTTGTATTTTCAATATTTCCAGGAGATGTAAGTTCAGGACATTTTTGTAAGAAAGAAAGAGGTTGAGAACACAACTCTTCTATTTTTATGAATCTACAGTCTACTTCAGTTTCAAAAGGTGGTAAAGGTTTGTCGATTTTTTTCTTAAAATATTCATTTGCAATATTATACTCACCTTCTGAAATTTGCTTATTCTTCATACAGTTTATAATGGTATCAAAATCTTTATTTGCATTTCCATTGCGCACTGATTGACATTGTTCAATAAAAGATATAGGCTTGGTACAGAATTTATTTGCGTTAACTTCATCTGAACAAGGAACATCAGGAATTTTAGGTAATCCTATTCCTCTTGATCTAAAATATATATTAGCTTTATCATACTCAAGAGGGGTAATGTTTCTATCAAGAACACACTTTTTGACTCTATCAAAATTAATATTGTCTGTAAAATCTTTAATACCAGTTCCAGCGCAGTAATTTATATGATCCATAGGAGTTTTGCAAAAACTGTCAGAGGTAATATTATTACAGTCAACACCAACAGGCATATTAGGAAGAATTAATCCTTTTGAATTAAAATATACTTGTGCTTTTTTATATGCCTCATCTGAAATAGTATTATTTATTTTACAAGTCTTTACATCATTCAATAACTGAGGGAGGAGTTTCTTAGGTTTGCAAAATTCAATAAATTCTACAGGATCTTTACAAAAAGATTTAGGGTCATTACATACTACTGTAGGGTATTCAGGTAGAATATAATTTTCTTTGCTACTTGACCTTTTTTCAAAATATTCTTTTGATTTATTATATTGCTCTTGAGAAATCTTATTATTTTTAGCACATTCTACAATAGCATCAAAGTCTTGTTGTTTTGTTTTGTTCCTCATAGGACCACAATAAAACATATGAGATACAGGATTTGCACAGAACATATCTTCATTTGTATTTTTACAATCTACATCAGGAAGATCTACTAATCCCATTTTTCTTTGTCTGAAAAAGTCTTGTGCTTTCTTGTATTCTTCTTGTGATGTCTTTCCAAGAATACCACAAAATCGTGCAGTTTCTAAATCTTGTTTGAGGGTTGACTCATCTTTGCAGTGTGTTAAGTAAGAAGCAGGAGTTTTACAAAAATCATCATCTCTCATAGTTTTACAAACTACATTAGGGAAGTCAGGGAGAGTAATATTTTTAGTTTTCAAAAAAGTTTTTGCTTCATTGTATACTGGTTCAGGAACATCTCCATTAAAAGCACATTTTCTAATAAGAGTAGCATATTGTTCAGGATTAGTCTCACGAATTCCATTACAGTTTGCAATAATATTACTTGCATTCTTACAAAAGTAATCTTCTGTTTCATTTGCACAATTCACATCAGACCAATCAGATAATTTCAAATTCTTTTGTTTAAAAAAGTCTTGTGCCTGCTTATATTTATCTTGATCAATCTTTTTAGTTAACATACAGTCCTTAACACTTGATAAATAAGTATTGAGTTCTTGTTCTGTAGGTGTAAGTTCATTACAAAATAGAATACGTTCAATGGGGTTTTTACAAAATGCATCTTTAGATAAATCAGTACAGTTTACATCGGGTTTATCTGGAATATCAATACCTTGAGTTTTAAGGTATGCTTGTGTTTGCTTATATTGTTCATCTGTGATTTTATTTTCACGAGCACAAGTTTGGATAAGTTTTAAGTTTTGTTCTTTAGAAATAATACCTCCATTAATTTCTTGACACATGGTCATTTGAGAAACAGGGTTTTTACAAAAGTTTTCAGTAGTTTTATCCATACAGTTTACATCAGGAAGAATAAGGTTCATATTTTTTGTTTTGAAATACTCCTTGGCAGCATCAAATTTTTGTAATTCTTCAGGAGAGAGTTGACTTCTTATCATTGATGCATAACAAGATTGAACACGTTTAAAATCCTCTTCATCTGTTGTATTTCTCATAAACTTACATTGTTCAACTTGTTCACGAGGATTGGTGCAAAAGTTTTGAGTGCTATTATCCATACAATTTACAGTTGGACGATTAGGAAGAGTAAGTCCTTTAGCAGAAAAGTATTCTTGCGCTTTTTTATATTCTGCATCAGAGATGGCATCACTGTTTGCTCCACATTTTCTAATGATGTCCAAGTCTTTTTGGTCTGTGCTAGGAGATGTTTGGATTTCACGACAGTTTTGCATACGAGCAGTTGGATTTTTACAGAAAGATGCTTCAGAAAAGTCAGTACAGTTTACATCAGGAAGGTTAGGGAGAGTAAGTCCTTTTGTGGTAAAGTAATCTTGTGCTTGCTTATATTCATCAGGACTCATTAATCCTTTTAATCCACATGATCTAACAAGTGCTAAGTCTTGTTCATTAGTAGTTACAGGAGTTCTTCTATCTTTGCAATTTTTAAGTTGTCCAACTGCATTTTTGCAGAATGATTGTTCATCTGGAGAGCAGTCGTATTTAAGTTTTTCTACCCTTTCAGGAGGACAGTCATCAACAATTCTTTGAGGAGTGCATCGTGTATCTGTAAAGGACTTGATTTGATTTACTTTCCATCTTCCTTCTGTATTTTTATAGCATTCTCCTTCATCAAGAACTTTTGGATTTACACAGTCAGTCAATGGGTTAAACTCTTTATCAACATCATCAGTCTTAGTTTCTTCTCTTTTTTCTTCATTCTTTTCTTCATTCTTTTCTTCATTCTTTTCTTCAGGTTTAGTTTCCTGTTTCACCTCCTTTTCTTCTTTTTCAATGGTTTTCTTATCAGCAGTCTTACGAGTGTAAGCATAAACTCCTAAAATTAAAATTAAGAGAGCAAAAAGTACCAAGTAAATCATTTTTATATTTTACAAAAGAAAAAAACTTTGGTAAAATATTTTTATAAAATTATTCGAAAATTATTCCTTTACAACTTCTACTTTATTTTCATCTTCTTTTAGTTTTTCCATCATCATCTTGAGTGGATGAACCATTTCTCCGTATTGTGCATAAGTCATGTGTGTTAAGAAACAAGATATTTTTTGGTTGTTGGAAAACTTATGCACAAGTTTGATATTATCGATATCAAGTGATGTATTAAGATAAGTACAGAATTTGCAAGAGTCAATCATTTTTTGTAAAAGTTTTTCTGTTATATGACAAAAATAAAGACAAACTGTTTTATCAGAGCACTCATTAACAATTTTCAAAAACTCTTCATCTGAAAGCGTGGTTAAATCTTTGTTTTTCAGTTTAACCTCAAATTCTGTTTGAGGTTGTAAAATATTCAAGTTTGACATTTTTTTAATTGTTTAAAGATTATTCTTTAACATACAATATAAGTTTTTTCAATGAGTGTATCACTTTTAACAAGTTTGATTAGTTACCCCTCTCACATACTATCCGCAGTTTTGAATTTATGTAGACGTAAATCACCTTCTACTATTATCTCAGAAAATGTGCAAACATCTAATACTTTAGAAGAAAATAAGTCTAACTATTCTCAACTTTCTGACTTGACATCATCCAAAGAAACAAATGTTACACAAGAAAAGAAAATTGAAGTAGAAGATGATATATTTACTTCTGTTGATTTCACGAAAAAAGTTATATATTACAATAGTGATCAAATTACTGAACTTTTGAAAAGTAATTCCGATAAACTTTCTGCAGCAAGAGAAATCCAAGATAAGGTTTTTTACTTTTCTCGTATGGAAAGATTTCCTATTTACGGAATTAAAAAGAGAATTGTAAAAGAACTTGAAACCATTTATGACAATGAATCAGATGAGGTTCTACTTCAAATTTTAAATGTATTGGACTTTGAAATTACAAAAGATTTTTATACCCGTCATTTTTATCGTTGTAAGGAACTTTACTATAAACTTCTTAGTGCACGTGTTTTAATGGAAAGAGTAAATATTTATGAAACCTTTATTATAAATGAAAAACATAGATGTGTTTACAAGGACATTGAAAAATTCTTTTTTGAACGTGCCCGTGATGTAAATGAAAGTGTTAATATACGTGCAGACTGTCTTGATGCTTTACTCATGTACTGTTATGATATTAATATTAGAAAGGAAGTTCAAAAAGAGATTGATAATATGGGCAATTTGTATACAGATAACAAAGAACAAACTATTTATACCAACTCTCAAAATGTGCACTCCAAGGGTATTCAACGAACTGCAATTGCTTCATTAAAAAATCTTTCTTTTATGCATCACGCAGAAAGTAATCTGGATGAACTATATCAAGTAATTATTTTGAAACTTACTGATAATAGTGAGAAAAGAGATAAAGTAATGAAATCTCTCAAGCGTATCTTAATTGATCCTTCTCGTATTAATGGACTTAATGTAGCACAAATTCTCAGTATTGTTTGGAAAGAGATTCAACGTCAAGCAAAGCACAGAGCAGAACTTGAAAATAGACTTATTGAAGAACTTTACGAAGCAGATGATACATGTACTTCAGGTTTTTTCACAAGACTTCTTAATGTATTATGTGGATATTCTCCCCTTGTTAAAATTTCTATCTCTGTAGAAGAAGATGCAGTTGTAAAGATGACAGGAATTTGTAAAAAACGTATCTCACAACTTGATCCTGTTGAAAAAGAAAGACTTACCCTTGAGGTTATTGATCAAGATCCTGATCCTTCCAGTTTCCGAGTCGTGTTGAAAAATGAAGTGAAAGAACTTATAGAAAATGATGAAAATCTAAAAGAACTTAAGAATGAAATTGGTGAAGAAAAATGGAAGGAAATCCTTGAACAAAAACTTGAAAATTATTTTGGAAAGTAATTTTTTTTATTGTTATTAAAAATCTTTTACATTTAGAAAATGAGTATTAGTTTTAGGCCAACAAATTATACAGAAAAAATTCCAGAAGCATCACCTGAAATGACTCTTGTAATTATTTTAGTCATCACAATTATTTTATTCTATTTTGGTTATCGTGATTTACAAAAGAATAGAGTATTATCTAAAAATGTAACGGGTAAGATTGTTTCAGTAAATTGTTCATCTGGATTTGTAGGTAGTGGAAGTAACAAAAGATATAAGAGGGTTTGTACATTAAATTACAAATTCACCGTAAAAGACAATAATAATGTTGATAAAGAGTATCAGAGTAGTTTAGAAATACCAAATTATAATGGTAATACAACACCCAATACAGATATTAACATTTTCTTTAATCCTGCTAACCCTACTGAGAATCATATTACTAATAGTGCAAAGAAAGGATATATAATGATGTTGATTGGAGGGATTTTATTGGGTTTAGGAATTTATAGCACTTTTTTTTATAATAATAAAAAATAACATATTCTCACAAATCTTTGTAAAGTAATTTTTTTTATTGTTATTAAAAATCTTTTACACTATACTAATAATATAAAAGATGTCACAACAATCAACCGTTGCTGAATTTTTTATCAATTTAGATTCATTAATAAAATTTCAAAGATGCAATAGACATATGAGAGATTGCACCGTCAATGTATTTGAACTTTTACAAGTATTTAATAGTCAAGAATCCTCAATTCTTAGAGATAAAGTATTAGGTGCTGGTATGTTTGATCATGAGTTCTTAGTTTATTTACAAGATAAAGCAAGACAAATAGGTAGAGACTTTATGTTTTTTTATGAATCCATTACACCTCAGCAAATTATCAATTATGCTAAATATTATTTAAATCCTAATCATGCCATAATCATTAGATATAAAATACCATCAAGACATGTGTTTATTATCGCTAAAGATCAACATAATAAAACTTATATTATCGATCCACAAGTAAGTGATCAATTATGTGATTTGGATTTGCAAAATTGTATTGATCATATATTACATCCAGCAAGAGGAGTTTGGGAAATAATTAAAACACAACCTTATCTTCCTCCTGTATTGGATATGTCAGATATTGACATGGATATAGGTTTTGCATTTTCAAGTAACAAAAAAGGCAGTAGAAAGAACAGTAGAAAGAACAGTAGAAAGAACAGTAGAAAGAACAGTAGAAAGAACAGTAGAAACCATAAAAAATCAAGAAAACATTCAAACAAGAATAGTAGAAAAACCTATGGGTTTGGACTATTAGGTAACTTAAAACAAAAAGCACTATCTACTGGTAAAGTTGCGCTTGAACATGCTAGAAAATATGGTTCAAGTGTGGCATCAGATTTAAAAAGCGAGGCACAAACACAAGCATCAACATTGAAACAACAAGCACAAACACAAGCATCAACATTGAAACAACAAGGTAAAGATTATGCCACACAACAAATTCAAAAATCGTAATATTTTTTGAAATAATTTAAGTAATTTAATAACTTATTTTCTTATTTGTAATAAGAAAATAAAAATGTCTCAATTATTAAATAATGAAACAAAACTTTTCAAAGATTATAACACAACTTACCAAAATACTTTTCAAAACTCTTCTTGTGCAATTCTAACTTACTGGAACAAAGTTATTCAACAAGATTTACAACAAAATCCAAGTAAAAAAAGACAATATCAATTACAGCAATACTTACTTCAGACTAACAAAAGTAACCAATATAATCAAGAAAATGAGATGCCATAAGTTTTCAAAAAAGTAAGGGCATCTTTGGCAACCATTTTTTCTGCTTCTAACTTCTTTCTTGATTCTTTCATTTGTGTTTCATAGGAAACAGTATCACTAGAATTATAAGGATTTTTAAATTTAAGTTTCAGAGACACTTGATAAAATTTTTCAGTCACTTCTGGATTTGTAATATTAGGTTTTAGCACTTCCTTATAAACAAATTGATGTTCAGCAGTATCCTTCATTTTGCTAAATATCTCACTAATCTTTGATTTATCATCAACGAGGTCCTCTATGTTAAGACTAATGTGTTTAATCTGATCAATCAAAGTCGATAATATATTATAAATAGGAACTTCTCCAATGCCCATCATTTGTTCCGTATTGTTTATAATATCTTCTAATGTTCCAAATAGTGATTCAAACACGTCAGTTTTCATCTTGTTATCAATCACAATAGTTCTTCTTTTTTTAATATCAAAAATGGGACGATAACGAATATACTTTTCAAGTTGTAAAAAGTCAGCAAGTTTAGAAAACACAAATGCAGAAATGTTTTTAGTCTTCAAAGATGTCATTACTCTTGAAGGGTTTTCAGATGAGCGAATGCTTGGAAAACGTTTATGCAAATACCATACAACACACTTATTAAGTGTTACATCACCAAGAGTTTCATAATATTCATAATTATTAATAGGATCATAAGACTTGTGAGTGAAAGCATACATGAGTTGAGTCATATTCTGATCGTTGTCAAGATACTTGGAAATGCTATCAGGGCGCATACCAGAACGTTTTTCCAAAATTTGAGTGAGAAAGTTCTTGATCAAGATTTTAAAATCTTGATCAGAAAGATCGGCAACAGTAGTCATTTTGTTATTTAGTATATACTACAGTTTAAAATAGATAAAAAAAATCAATTAAAAAAGTTTACATAAAGTTTACAAAATACTTTTTACATTATAATATAAAGTTTTTTTTACATAATTAGTTGCTGAATTTTTATATATTATGTCAATTCTATGCTTTATATCATCATTGGCAAAATCTATGTTAAAATTTGTCGCATTTTTTGGAAATGTAATATGAATTGACAAATGATCAAGTTGAGATTCATCAATAGTAAATGTAAATAGATAAAAATCTTGCAAGTCGGATAAAACTTGTGAATTCATTTTCTTTGTTCTTGTAATATGTCTTGAAAACATTTTGATTTACTTTTACATTAAATGTGTAAAATCAATTTAAGAAAATATACAGATAACATAATACAAAATGAGTTGTCTCTTTCATTCTCTGTCTGCATTCGTATCTCATCATGATTATAGGAAATTGCGTCAAGATATTTGCAACTATTTAGACTCAAATCAACCTCTTCTCGATGAGTTAACTATAAAAGAAATTGCAGAACTCGACGGACTAAGTAAAGAACAATATATTGAAAATATGAGAAACGATAATACATGGGGTGGAGCACCAGAGATTCGCGCTTTTTGTGAAATGTATGGTGTAGGTGTAAAAGTTCTTGTAATTGGCAGTGGAAAACTTATTGAGTTTAAACCCACAAAAGAAAGTCTTGTATTTGTTGTAATCAGTTGGACTGGTAACCATTTTGAACCGGTGTTGCCAAAAAATTAAAAAATTTTATTATCTTTATATTTACAAATATGTCTTTTTGAATTAATTCGTATAAAAATGTTATTACTACATCGATACCTCCTACTCTACCATCCTCACAAGATACTCAAATCTTAACAAATGTAAATGGCGATAATATTTTTTTGGAAGTAATATGTTTTCAGAAAATACTGCAACTAGGATAGATATTTCAAATATCGAGCAAGCGTGGTCTGGAGGAGTATTAGCACCTAATGGTAAAATTTATGGAATACCTCTTAATAGTCAAAGTGTTTTAATCTTTGATCCTATAAGAAATATATCAGATACTACAACTATAAGTGGTTTAACAGGAAACAATAAATGGGTTGGAGGAGTAGTGGCACCTAATGGCAAAATTTATTGTATACCTTTTGATAGCGAAAGTGTTTTAATAATAGATCCTAAAACAAATATAATAGATACTACAAGTATAACTGGGTTAACAGGTTTAGAAAAATGGGGAGGAGGTGTATTAGCACCTAATGGCAAAATTTATTGTATACCTTTTACAAGTAGAAACGTTATGGTTATAGATCCTGTTACAAACACAAAAAGTTTTATAGAACTTGACACTTATGAAGATATTCAATGGTTAGGAGGTGTATTAGCACCTAATGGGAAAATTTATGGGATACCTTTATGGAACAGCACTGTTCTAATAATTGATCCAGTAAATAACACTGTAAATACTACAACTATTACAGGATTAACATCAGGAACATTAAAATGGTATGGAGGAGTTCTTGCTCCAAATGGAAAAATTTATGGTATGCCTTTTAATAGTTCAAGTGTATTGATTATAGATCCCAGTAATAATACAGCAAATACAAGCACCATTTCAGGATTAACAGGAGATAGAAAATGTATAGGAGGGGTTTTGGGAACTAATGGAAAAATTTATGGTATACCTTGTGATAGTGATAATGTATTAATTATAGATCCTGATAATAATACAATAAATAGAAGTGCAATAACTGGATTAACAACTAATACTTGGAAATGGGCAGGAGGAATACTAGCACCTAATGGAAAAATTTATGGAATACCAAGATCAGATCCAAGTTTATTACAAATAAAAACAGGATTACCAATACAACAACCTTGGATGTTGGCACCAGAATTTAATAAATTTTAATTTTTTTTAATAAAAGTATAATTATTAAAAAATATAAAAACATTAATAAAAAATTAAGATAAACTTATCTTGAAACTTACTGTTTCTGCATTAAACTGGATCTTATATGCCCACGTTTCATTTCCAAACATATAAATAATAATATCAGCATCTTTATTCTTTCTAAATAATTGAACAAACAAACTATCATCCACATCGTCAATTAGTTCTTGTCTTATTACATCATCAAGAATTCTGTCTCTATAGGATTTTTCATGTTCATTAAAATAATTAAAAAGAATCTCATTATTTACTTTAACTGCCCAACAATCACCTGATAAAACTTCTTCAATAAACTCACAAAAGTTTATATATTCGGTGTTATCTGTATCATCAGTTGGCGTGATTTCAAAATTTCCAAATTCATACAGGGTATTATCATCTTCATCATACCATTCTAACAGTTCTTGAGAATCATGTTTACAAATAAGATCAGTTGGGATAAGATGATTAGAAAAATTAAGAGACATTTTTTATTGAAATGTTTTCAATTATAATACATAAAGTATTTAAAATAATTTTTCATTTTTTTAAAAAAATAATTACACTATTTCTTCCCATGTAATACTGGTATTTACAGATTTACCTCCAGAACTTGATTTAACAACAATTGTGAATATGTCTGGTGTTCCATTAATATCACTTTGAAATACAAGAACACTACTTTGTAAATCTGCAAGCACAAATCTTTGAGAATTTATAATAAAACCAGAACCAATAATCAGACCTTCTGTTGCAGCAGTTGCGGTAACATCAACTTGTGAATAATTATTTACATCTGTCCATGTAGGAGATGTTAATATCGGATTTCTTAAAATTTTATAATATAATGTTGTTCCACCACCTCCAACTAAATCATAAAAAAGAGGTCTTATTAAACCTTTTCCAAATTCTGGTCTTAGTCTTATTGATACAACAGGTTTATAACTTGCTGCATCAACACTTATAGCACTTTCATTAAGGTGTGAACATAAAAGACCAAGTGGTTCGTATCCTCCTTCTGATATAATTGTACAACAAATCTGTTTCATTGACACATCAAATATTTGAGCAGAAGTTGTTCCAACCTCGTAACGTACTGGTTTATAAGGACTTTTTATATAAACACTTGTTAAAGTCTGTGAAAACTGATGACAATAAACTAATAAACCATTTAAATAAAACCCTGTTCTAACTCTTCCCACGCCTAACCACTCAATGTCAATAAACATTAAATTAGTATTACCCATGGATATTGTTAAACCTGACGGTCCTGTGCCATCGAGTTTATCAATATTCCAATTATTTTGATAGACAGTTGTTGAAGGAGCACTGACAGATCTTATATTCCAACTTAAACCTGAAGAATCTTGTTGAAAAAATATACCTTCGTTACTATCAAAAAATCCAATTCGACGATATGCTCCTGCTGGAATAACATTTCCAAAAAAGAAACTTCCAAGAACAGCAAGTGATTTACCTGGTTGATATTGCGCAAAATAGTGGGATTGACGAATTGCAAAAGAGTTTGCTTGTGACACGTCTAAACGCATAGCACTTTCATTTTGTAAATATGTTATTCGACCACCATTTCCCAATGATGTATCAAATATTAAACTCTGAGATGAATCAATCATTTTTCCATCAAAGAGAGTAACAGGATTGGAAATACGTAAACGCCCAAACGCGTCTTGATTCATCGAGTCAGCAAGCATAACTTTTCCAATCGTTTTATTTACATTTTGCCAATACGATGCATTATACTTCATAATGAATTCCATTGAAGGTTATTGTCTTGTTTCACTTAATGAAGAATTGTATTACATGTGTAAGCACATGATTGAAAATATTCGTCCAAATATTGAATTATTTCAATATTTAAGGAATTCAGTTAATGTAGATATGGAAAAATAAGATTATTTAGACTTTATTAATTTGTTCTATTTCACTATATTTTTTATACTGTCCTAATAATGTATTAAATCCTGATACATAATCTCCTTCAGAAACTTTGCAATCAAATTCATTAGAATTTGGAATAATTATATCGACACGACTGCCAAAATGAATAAGTCCCATTGTCTCTCCTGTTTCAACATGTTTATTTTTTTCAACAAATGTTGATATTCTTCTTACAAGATATCCCGCAATTTGATAAACAATGAAATCTCCATGTTTATTACTTATTGTTGTTATAGATTTCTCATTTTCATTACTCTTATTTAATTCATATGCCAATTTAAATTTACCTGTAGCATCATATTTTACATTTTTTATAATACCAGATATTGGACAGTATTGATAATGGACATCAAAAGGACTAAGAAATATGGCAATAAAGAGTTTATTATCTTGACGAGAAATTTTCATTACTTTTCCAAATGCTGGAGCATATACGGAATCTTCATTGGACTTTCTTATGATAGGTATTGGGTGCCTATAAAAAAAGAGTAATAAGGATATAATAATGATAATCACAATAAAAACAATCATGTTTACATAAAAAAATATAATTTTTATGTAAATTTACAATAATTATTAAATTTATTTTTTCAAAAGAAGAACAATAATTAGCACAAATAAAACAAGTGTTAAAAAAGTCATAGTATTTCTCTGACGTCTCCTTGCGGCAATTATCGCACGTCTTCTTACACGTCTTTCTTCAACAGTCTCACCTTTAATTTCAGGTATAGACGCTGCCTTTACACCAAAGATCTTATCAAGGATATTAGCAAAATAAGACTTTTGTTCATCGTCATACATTTTTTCATCCTCTTGCACAACCACAATAACATCACTTTTCTCTCCTTCATTTTTTTTAGGTTGTTCTTTTACTGAAGAAAAAATAACAGGAGCAACTGCTCCACACCAAATGATACCTCCATCAATTGTAATAGGAACATCAAGATTTATATCAGTGTTAATATCCTTTTCCTTGTTATACATTGCATATTTAAAATATCCATTATCAGCATAATGATCTCCCCAACTGTTTTTAACAATCCAATAAGGTAATTTAGAACCATCAGGATTTTCATCCATGCCCCAACCCATAATAACAACAGCGTGATAACCTAAAGATTTATAATTCTTTTTTCTATCATTCATATAGATTAATCCAGACTTACCTCTATACCACTTTTCACGAACAACAAAATCTTGTAAAATCTTATAACATCCGACAACAGGACCACGCAACCATATTTCTTCCTTAATTTCAGTAATTACTTTTTGTCCTTCACCGAAAAACGTTTTAGCAGCATTGGTATGTTCAGCAATGTATACTTGTTTATTATCAAGTTCTGACTTTGGCCATGTATCTGCTTTATAAATTTTAAATTCGCTGGTTTCAGGAGCACAACGAACAGACCCATCTGCTTGTTCAGCACATTTCAAACAAGATTGTTGACACTCGGGAATAATTTTATTAAGAGCATCCGCACCGGAACCCACACTTTTTGTAGTAAAGCAAGTTTTATTTTTCATACACCAATCATAATCCTGACAAAAAATAGAAGGAATACCTTTATCACGAGCAAACTGAAATGCACTTGATGGAATACCTCCACTACATCCTTGATTTGCTGCTAGAGTTCCAGGAATTTTATTCTTGTCACAAGATAGAAAATAAGTAGGACTGAATTGAGGAGACTTTATCTTATTAGCAATAGCAAATCTGTCAGAAAGACAAGAAGCAGCAGAAAATGCCCAACAAGAACCACATAAACCTTGATTGTATACAGGTGTAATCCAATCTTCGGGAAGATTAAATTCTGCCTTGTGAGTTTTAACATCTTCATAATTGTTCCAAGTAAAATTCTCAGGAAGTTTAAGACCAAGTGCTTTCAATTTAGGAACAGCAACAGAAGCGATGTTAATAGGAATCGCATTCATGGTAGGTAAAATATCAATACCAACTTCAGGATTTTTTGGTGCTGCTCTCATCTTACCGGTAACTTTATATTCTTCTTGACGCACGTCGACAGGTTGAGAGGATGCAATAAGTTTTGTTAATTCTGCTAATGACATTTTTTTTAAATTATAGAAAATATAATTAAAAAAAAATCTTTTAATCTACCTTATTTATTGAAAAATAACTTTTGTAATCTTCATTATTATGTTCTCTATTTATTCTGCCTTGATTAAATCTTTGTGTTATCCTTTGAAAACGCTCATTCGCAATTGAGATTTCCCTTTGCCTCTGCTTTTCTATTTTTTCTATTCTCTCTTTACGCTTAGCATCAGCGATTTTATCAATGATTGCATAAACCTCGATAATTGTAATACGATTTTCCATTACAGATTTAATAATTAGACAGACAAGCAGATTTGTCAAAAAAGTCTTGTAATTTTTTCTAATCTCTCTATCCATTTTTTTAGTCATATTTATCATTATAAAGATATTTTTTAAGGTGTGTAATTGTTTACATCTTGATACATGGCAAGTTCCAACATAGGTCTTGACTTTTTAGCGTTCTTCAACTGAACTTCATCTCTGACCTTTGTCAATGGTATATTTGCACGATAACGATCAAGATTAATTTCTTGTTGAGATACCTTTTTCTGAAGTTCAACTTCTGCTTTTTCCAAATCTTTTGAATAGGTGGAATTAAGATTAGTTGCCAAATCTTTGATGGTGTTTTTATTTGCAAAAATATTGTATTCTTGGACAACTTGAGGTTTGAAAATAGAGTTAGCGCTACTGGTAACATCAATCATTGTTTCCTTTGATTGAAGTTGATGATCAAAACGCACTTGATCTTTTGAATTAGAAGATAAGTTTGTATATGACTCAACTGCGACAGACTTAGGATGAAGACAGTGTTCTTGCGCCTCCATCACTTTGTAACCACCAGTAGGATTAGCTGTAGAGTTATGTGACACTTTCTTGGGTTCAAGGTCTATATCATAAACAATATTATTTGTTGCAGCAAGAGCATTAGGGATACCTGATACATTAAAGCGATTAGATTTAGCGCAGAGTTGTAAATCAGGATTTTCATTGGATATAGGATTAAATTTATAATTTTGATTGGTAATAATATTTTTCAAATCTTGTTTTGTCATGAGATCCAACTCAGGAACAACAATGTCGTAAATTGGTCTTGATAAGAGACGAGGGACATTATAATGTATCTTCTCAGGTAAGTGAGATTGAGCGTAAGGACGGAAACCTTTGGTATCTTCAATTTTGAAAAGAGCATTAGTGGATGCACTGTAGAAGAGATCGTTATCTTGAATGACTTTGTTGAGTGGTTGAATATCAAAAACAGTAGGATCAAGGTATTCAACTTTGTAATAAGCGCCAGGTTTAACTTGTGCCACTGTTTTTTGAACATCTGTAATGTCTTTTACTTTATACAAGTCAATGTACTGACCCACATCAATACCAGAACGACCTTCTGATAATCCAGGATTTGTATAAACAGACTTATTTTGATGAATACGAGGACGAGAAATAGCGATCTCATACTCGGCAGATCTCTCAGGAGGTCTTATAACATCAAGTTTATAAGGATTTGATCCATACTTAACTTTAGCAATAGGATCAATACTACGAGGGAGATATTTAATTGCTTCGTTAATTCTTGTAGGATCAGAGTAGATACTATCAGGACGAGTCATCCATTGAACATCTGCCTCACTTATTTTATCACGCTTTGTTGTGAATTTAGACTTGGGAGGGTCTTTATAAATATGAGGAATTTCATAAGATAAATTAGTATATCCAACCCATTTAGGTAGTTGCACTGCCATTTTCTATTATTGATTGTGTAAACATAAAAACTTTATTATTTAATTTCAACAAAAAAACTTTTTACAACCTTTTGAAATTCTTTTTCTTTACAAGCGTAAAAAACTTCCTCTTCTACTTTATACTTGTTTAGATGGGCGAATATACTCTCTGCAGAAAGTAACTGTATCTGAAACATATAAGTTGATACCTCCTGATATAACCAGTCTTTGCAAATCATTCTATTTTCTCGACTACTTAGAGAATTACATAATTCCATATACTTTCTCGCAACGTTATAAGATCTTTGAACATTTTCAATAGAAAATAAATTACTCATAGATAATACGCCAAACTCTCTTTCCTTGTGTTTTAAAATATGTGATAGGTATAGGCATCGCTCTTCAATCATACTTATATAGGTTTCCTCGTATTTTATTATAATCGCTGGTTTTTCTGTATACTCCATTGCAAAAACTTTATATTCCTTATCATTATTTTTTTTAAAATAAGGCAATATTACTATCTTTTTATTTATTTTGTCGGTATTATATTCATTATTGCAAATCGTAATTTTATACTTTTCTGCTGTTGTTAGAAAACTACTCATGTAATCTGCTATGTCAGATATGTAAAACTTATCTGGAAATACATAATCACATAAGTCTCTTATTTTACAATTTTCTAAATACCGTGTTAAATGCTTTCTCGCTTTTTTTGCAAATATAAAAGGACACGTAATTTCCTTTTCGCAAGTCATGTTACAAAGTTCAAAAACAGGATTATGAGAAATCTCAATCATTTTACTATGAGAAAATAAACGTAAACATCACAATAAATTAAAAAGTGTTTTTTAAATTATTTGATAAATAAAAATTTTAAAAACTTATTATCTCTTATTAATATAAGATTGCAAAATGAAGTCTCTCCTTGCTCTTTTGTTTGTTGCTATCGCTTCTTTGAGTTCTGTTAGTGACTCTGCTCCTTGTGATAAACCCCTTTTTCATACTTTGTGTAATCCCTCTTTGAAACTCGTTCAAAGTTGTTATGATTGTAATCGTATTAATAAGGA